>FWPU01004366.1_pt1 | contig 33110 bp, 31 predicted proteins | sample 2228361 | NCBI WGS metagenome assembly FWPU01 (sample SAMEA103939777, study PRJEB20133) | metagenome
GGGGAAGGGTGGGGGGGCTGTCCCCCGCCAGCGGGGGACGGGGGGATGTCGGCGCTACTTTTCGGATAGGCTCTAAGACACCGAATTCGATTCGGTGGCAACGGGGCGGCAAATTCTGCGTAATGCACCCTTCGCGTGTTTGTTTTTTCTTCGCGCGGCTCTGTTCCCGCTGGCGCGATATGGTGCGATGTTGCCCGCAGAGCGCCAGCGGGCGCAGAAACAACTCGCGCTGCGGCTCATGCTCGGCGCGACAATTTGCGGATTGCCGTACTCATTGCGATGTCAGGTGCGTGGAGCGCGGAGGCAACGCGGCTGTGGTTGCTCTGCCTCGCCTACTTCGCGGGCGTCGTGCCCTACGTCAAGATGCACTCGGCGCGGCGGATGGGCAAAGCGACGGCTTCGTGGGCGACTCTCACCTTGCTTTACCATCTGGGCATCGTCATCGGCGCGTTCGTTCTCGTCTGGCACCGCACTCTGCCACCGCTGGCGACAGTCGTGCTGTTGATTTCGCTGCCCCGCATTTTCTGGGCGCTGACCGTGCCCAGCAGCAGCCACAACATCCGCCGCATCGGGTGGGTAGAGATGGTTCACTCGGTTGTTTTTGGGGTTTTGTTAGTCGTCGCGTTCTAACCCTTGCGCGGCAAGGAACTTGCTGCTGAACGATACAGGAAGGTCAAAGACTTCTTCATGTGATGCTCGACGTGCCTTTGTTGTTTCCCCCGACATACTATGTTGCCCAATTCAACAGGGGGAAGTGATGTACCTCCCCCATCTCAATGCTGCCGATGGTTGCTCAACAAGTCCGTGACCAACGTCAATAGCAGCGGTGGGTCAACGGGCTTAGTCAAGTGGGCGTCCACGAACGCGGTCTGATGCAGACGCGCTTTGTTGTAGAAGTCCTCGTAAGCCGTGAGCGTCAAGACTTTGATGTGTGGACACTTCGCCTGCGCCCGCTGCGCCAGCGTCAAACCGTCCATCCCCGGAAGTCGCCAGTCCGTGATGAGAAGGTTAAACAAAGACTGATCCATCGCCTTCAAAGCTTCTTCAGCCGATGTGACCGGGGTGACATCGTAGCCGCGCCGCATGAGCAAGCGGCTCAGAGCTACGAGACTATCCGGAGAATCGTCCACCAGCAAGATTTTTCGTACGTCACTCATCAACCTCACGCTGCCTGTCGCACACGCTCTAACTCCGCCAATGTGTGTCGAATCCGTCTCAATCTCTCGTGCAGATGATGGCAGCCCTCACACTCGCGGATATGTTTCTCCACCTCGTTCCGCGCTGCGCCTGTTAATTCACCGTGTTCGTATTTCTCCAAATTCTCTGCGACCCACTTGCACACGTTCATGCTCACCCATCCCCTGCGGCGTCACGGTTAGAACTCGCTTATGCAGTTCAGGAAGGCTATGAGAATTTTCTATGAATGACTGCAAGGAGACTGCCGCATCAGCGCAGTATTCTTCCAGCATGTAAGAAGTTGGTGGATTTCCCACCCCGCCTCCGGCAATTCGTTTGCAACATTCCTCTTAACGACATACATGGGAGATGCGATGCACCATGACAATCACACAAGCAACATTAGACGTATTCGAGCGCACGTTGATTGGCTCGGCAGTGGTTCTGGCGCTCATCACACAAGGCGTCGTGCATGAAGGGTTTGCGTGCGTGTTGGTATCGGGAGTTTTTGTGGCGTTGAATTTCCGTCTGTGGCGGTTTATCGCTGTCGCCGCGCAGAAGTTCCCGCAAGTCCTGCCGATGATGATGCTCCTCAAACTTCCGCTGCTGGCAGGCGGCGTGTATGGGCTGCTTCACTTAGGCGCGCCGTGGATGGTGGGGCTGGGCGTGAGCAACGTTTTCATTGGCGGCATCGCCGCTGTCCTCTACACGGCGGCACATAGCAAAGCGCAAAGTCAGAGAGTCAGTGAGTCAATTGACCCATTGACCCATTGACCCATTTTAAGAGAGGTGTTCAATGGCAACCATTACAAAAGAGATGACCGTTAAGGAAATCGCCGACCGTTATCCCGCGTCGCTGGCAGTTCTCAGCAAGTTCGACATTGACGTCTGCTGAGGCGGCAAGTTTCCCCTTGAGGAAGCCTGCCGTCGGCACGGCGCAGATTTGACGGAAATTCTGGCGCAGTTGAATACGGTCGTCAACAACGAAAAGTAGCGCCGACATCCTGTCGGCAGGCAGGCAGGATGTCGGCGCTACCTTTTGACGTAGGGAACGGACACTGTGCCGTTCTGTGATGAGGTGAAAAGTTCATGGCACAGCCAATCACGTCCCACACGGAGACGCCTTCCGATACGCTCTATCGCAAATTCTTCAAGGCGGGTTTTTTGATGCTCATGGCAGGCGCAGTGTGGGGCGTTGCCGTTTTTCTGTCCCTCCTGCCGGGGCGAGACTTCTTTCAGACGTTTGCGCACGCGCATTTGCTCGTCTTCGGATTTGTCGGGATGTTCGTGATGGGGTTTGCGTATCAGGCGTTTCCCCGCTTTCGCTATACTTCGCTGCAAAATCCGCGCTGGGCGGAGATGTCGTTCTCTCTGATGCTGGCGGGCGTGATTCTTCACACGACCGCGTTGACGCTTGCCAGCATCGTTCCCTTTTTACACCCGCTCGGTGTGATGTCGGGGCTGTTAGAACTCGTCGCCGTGACGATGTTCGTGGCAGTCATCTTCCAGACCGCGCAACAAAGTCCGCGCCCTTTCTCGCTCCGCAAGCCATTCGCGGGCGATTATTTTATCGTCACGGCGTTATTCATGTTCTGGCTGCAAGCCGCGCTAAGTCCCGTCCTCTTTTGGGCATTGGTGACTGCGCCCCCCGGTCCCGCCCTGGTCGAACTCATTGCGACGTGGCTCGGGGCGTTCCGCGAAGTGCAATTCATCGGGTTCGCGCTGATGATGATTATTGGCGTCAGCCTGCGCATGATTCCGCCTGCCTACGGGTTGAGCGCGACACAAAACATGCCGCGCGTCACGCGCATCTCTCACTTCATCTATGCCCTGCTGCTCACGTCGTTCCTTCTCGTTGCCGTCGGAAAAGTGTTGATGCACAAAATGGACGCGCCCTTGTTCGGCATCGGTGTGCAGGCGGGCTATCTGGGATTGCTGGTGGTCGGTGTGATGACGGCGACGACGCTGGGCGTGTTCGGCAAAGCGACTGACCCCGACCGCAGCCTCAAGTTCGTGCGCGCTGCCTTCGTCTGGCTGCTGGTGTCGCTGATGATGCTCAACCTGATGCGAACCTACAACAAATACTACTCTGCCGCCACAGGCGACATGTTCTCGCACGCATATTTCAACGGCTCCCGTCATGCGCTGACCGTCGGTTTTATCGTGATGATGGTGATGGGCGTGACGTCGAAAATCGTGCCCACCCTGCGCGGGCGAGACACGCACCGTCTCAACGCGCTGTGGCTGCCGTTTGCGCTCATCGTCGTCGGCAACGCAATGCGGGTGTCCGCCGAAGTCATCACCGATTTCACGCCGCGCGTTTTCTTCCTGACCGGCATCGGCTCTGTGTTCGTCTTCGTTGCGATGCTGACGTGGGGCATTGACCTGTGGCGAATCATGAACGCCCCCGCCGAAGGCGTCCCGCCCTGTCAACAAACCGTCAAAAAGAAACCCGCTGGTGTGAACGTCACGTTTGTTGACGCGACGAGCGAAACGGGGAGGTAAAAGTCATGGCAGTTGAAATCGAAGCGGATGTAGCGCAATCTGATAGATCGCGCTACGGGGAGACCATCACCGTCAGCGTCGTGACGTTCAACTCTCTGCGGCGTTACCTTCCGCAGGCGAAAACACAGTTGACCTTGCCCAAAGAGAGCACGGTGCTGGACGTTGTGCGCACCCTCGAAATCCCGCCGCGTGAAGTGTTCACCGTCTGGGTCAACGGTTTGTATCCCAACAACGACACGACGAACCTGTCCGCACCCTTGCGACAGGGAGACCGCGTCGCGTTGTCGGGACCGATTCCTTTCAGTCAGTTTTACAAAGCGCCCGTGTGTTGAGGTGACTTTCTGTATGGCACGTATGCCCATCACAAAAGACTCGATGATTCCAGAAATCGTGAAGGAGTTTCCTTCTTGCCGCGTCGTCTTTGACCGCTACGGCTTGCGCGGTTGCGGCGGTCCCGAAGGACCCCGCGAGCCGGTGGGTTGGTTTGCTCGTCTGCACGGTGTTCCGCTGGACGACTTGCTGCGCGAACTCAACGAAGCCGCAACGCAAGAGGAGGAGGGGGCGGGCACGGAGGAACCGCCCTCACAAGTGTCGGTAGCGGACACCATCTACCAGCCTTTCTTCAAGGCGGGCAGTCTGGTGGCAGTCGCGTTTGGCGCGTTGTGGGGCGCGATTGTTTTGTCGAAAATCGGCTTGTCCGACCAGATGCAGTATAACGCCCCCTACGGCTGGACGCTTGCCCACGCCCAGGTGATGCTGTTTGGCTTCGTCGCTCTGTTCGTGATGGGATTTGCTTATCAGGCACTCCCGCGTTTCAAACATGTCGAACTGTGGAAGCCGCCCCTTGCCCTGTCCGCTCTGCCGCTGATGCTGGTCGGACTGACGCTGCAAGTCGTTGCGCACTTTTTCGCCCCTGCGCCGGTGTTTCAAGCGCAAGGCGAACTGTCCGTCCCGCTGTGGGCGCTCATCGTCGGAACGGCTGGCGCCGTGCTGCAATGGCTGTCCGTCACCGTTTTCGGCGTCGTCATTTTCCAAACTCTCCAACGAGCCAAAAAACGCGAACATTACGACCCGCTGATTTTCGCCGCGATAGGCTGGTTCTGGCTGTCAGCGATTGCGAACGTTTTTCTGTTCTCCTACTGGGGCAGCGTGACGACCGTGCAGATGTTCACCGCTCGCATCGCCGCTTTCAATGCCCCTCTGCGCGATATGCAGATGTATGGCTTCGCGGCGCAACTCATTCTGGGCATCAGCCTGCGGTTTCTTCCGCACGCCTACGGTTTTCCCGAACCCTCAAAATCATGGAGTCGCTGGCTGCTGGTCGGCGTGAACGTCGGGGTTTTGATGACCGTCATCAGTTTTCCTCTGATGGTGCGGACGCAAAACCATAATTGGGCTAAGGTGATGGGGTTGGGCTACGCCATTTTATTCGCGTTGGCGATAGCGCACGTTGCGCAGATGAAATTGTTCAGCCCACGCGCAGCCGTTGAACATGACCGCGCGCTCAAGTTCATCCGCGCTGCGTTCGCATGGCTGCTGATGGGGTTGCTCATGGTGCTGCTGATGCGCGTTTACAATACGTGGGCGGGTCAAGCCTTTTCGCACAACTACTTCCCCGCCTATCGTCACGCGATTGTCGCGGGATTTATCCTGCTGATGATTGTCGGCGTCAGCAGCAAAGTGACGCCCACGTTGTCGGGTGTGGACTTGCAGACGGCGAACCCCCTCTGGACGGCGTTCCTGCTGCTCAACGTTGGCAACGTCACCCGCATCGTCGGTCAAACGATGATGGACACCTACGTCGACAAAGCCGGCGTTTGGGCAGTGGCAGGAGGATTCGTGCAGTGGGCGGGCATGGTGCTGTGGGCGGACGATCTATGGCGGACGATGGCAGTTTCAAAACAGCGTATGCAGGAAACGACAGAAGCGGTGACAGATATCATGCCGCAAACGAAAGTCGCCGACGTTCTGGAGCGCTATCCGCAGACGCTTGAAATTTTTCTGCGACACGGCTTCACGCCGCTGAAAAATCCCGTGCTGCGCAAAACGATGGCAAAGGTCGTGACCATCGAAATTGCGTGTCGTCGTGAAGGCGTCGACCTGCAAAATCTTCTTGCCGAGTTGCGCAAGGTAGCAGGCTTGGACACTCCCAACGGCGCGTTCACGTCCACACAATCAGCAGACGCCAAAGACCTCACGGAAATCCTCATCTGGGAGGCTCTGGAAAAATGCCATGACCCAGAAATTCCGCAGGCGAATATCGTCGAATTAGGCTTGATTTACGGCGTTCGCTGGGACGCCAAAACAGGCATCGCCGAAATCACGATGACGCTGACTTCCCCGTATTGTCCGATGGGCGAACAACTCGCCGGGCAAGCGCGGCAGGCGGTTGAATCGGTGCGCGGCGTTCGCACGGCGAACGTTCATCTGACTTTCCAACCGCCATGGTCGCCGGAGCGCATCGCCCCGAACGTGCGGGAGCAGTTAGGCGTGTGAAGCACGCGCAGGTTTTAAGTCGTCGTGATAACGGTGCCGACCCCGGCGGGGATGAAGTCTTCTCCATATTCCTGACGAAAAGCCTCCCGCGCCTTGTCGCCGCTGCAATGGCAGGGCGCGACTTTCCGCACACCCAAGCGACGAAAGGCAGAGACAACGGAGGCAATTTCGTCGGGGCTGCGCTCGTGCAGGTGGAAACCGCCTATCACCATGTAAACGTTGCTTGACATCTCGCAGGCTCTCTCCACCATCGGCACGATGCCGGGATGAGCGCAGCCTGTGATGAGCGCGGCTCCGTTTGGCGTGTCCACCACGACGCCTTGCTCCACGATGGAAGTTCCCATCGCGCCAGTGGTGTGAACACCGGGGACAATTTCCTGCGTGCCATCTATCTCCACAACCTCCACCAGCCGCTGTAACTGCGCTCGAAACTCTTCGGAAGAAGAACGCAGTTTCCGCACGAAGGGGAACAGCCGCGCCAACGCGCTCCGCACGCGCCCCCGCCATTTTTTCGGAAGAGGACGCGGCACAAACACGGTCACGTCTTTGTTCAGCGTCAGAAATCCTTCCAGTCCGCCGACGTGATCACGGTGGAGGTGAGACAGCACGACCTTTTGAACGTGAGAAGGGACTATCCTCAGAGCCACTACGTTGCCAAGCAAAGTAGACGCATCGTGTCCAGCGTCGAAAAGCACCGCTCGCCCTTCGCTTTCGACCAAGCAGGAAAAACCCCAACCCGTCTTCAAGTTGGGGGCATCAACATTGTTGTCGCAAAGAATGCGGAGGGTCATAGTTTTTCGCCTGCCTGTTCAGCAATCCAGCAGTTCACAAGGTAACGCTCTCTTGTGTGAGCCTACCAGTTTCGCCAAAATGCCGGTGTCGGAATCACATTGCCACGTTCACCAAACTGATCAGCACCGGCACTTCAACCAGTGGACCGATGACGGTGGCAAAAGCCTGCCCGGAACCGATGCCGAACACAGCAACCGCCACGGCAATAGCCAACTCGAAGTTGTTGCTCGCCGCAGTGAACGATAACGTTGCCGACTGTGGGTGCGTGGCGCCCGCCGCCTTGCTCAAGTAGAACGACACCAGGAACATCGCGACAAAGTAGATGCACAGCGGCACGGCAATGCGCAGCACGTCCAGCGGAATCTTGACGATGTACTCACCCTTGCCAGAAAAATCCAGAGGGTCAGGAAGCGGTCCAGAAACGATAGATTCTTCGTGGTCCCCTCCGACATGACACGGACGTTCGGTGATACTTGCTCTCTCATCACATTCTCCTCTCGCGCTTTTGTTGTCTTGACGAGTCATTGCAGCGTCGACAAACTGACCTGCGCTTCTGTTCTTTCACGCCCACCGTGCGCGCTCAAACCTTCTGGTGTCGTGATGTCCAATCACTCTTCAGCCTCGCAACCTTCCGTCGCACCTGCTCGCGGCTCAAGGGGACGTCTTGCCCGCTGCAGCACAGCGCGAAGACGCTCGTTGCTGAACGCGCCGCGCCGCGCCGCTTTTCGTTGAACACCTCGCGTAAACTGGAAAGATATTGCTCCAACGCAGGGAGGCTAATGGTGTAAAACATCCACTTGCCCATTTTCCGGTCTGCGATGAGACCCGCATGTTTGAGCGTCGTGAGATGAAACGAGACGTTGGATTGCGTCATATCCAGCGTTTCCATCAGTTCACACACGCAGGTTTCGCCCCGCGTCAGCAGGATTTCCAAAATGTGCAGCCGCGTCTCGTCGCCCAGGGCGCGGCTGACAGCGGCTAATTTCCGTCGTTCGCTCATCGTCTTCACGACTCCTCTCAACAACGCATCAAGATTTATTGATTTGATATAAGACATTTTACTTTGTCGGTGCAAGGTGTCAATAGGGGCGGCAAAAAAGCAGGAAATCATCCGTTCAACCAGCGTAGTGGCAACATGATTGTAGCAAATCATACATTATGAGGCGCGTTGTCCTTTTCCTGTTGCTCATCATCGCCGTGTGCGGCTGCGGCAAGCGGGAGTCGTACCGCAAGGTAAGCCTCGCGGTTTCTCCGGTGGTGGGCGCTCCGTTGCCCGAAAACGGGGCGGGGAAGGTTGCTCTGCGCGTCGTCGTCGCTCCCGTTATCTCCCCCCGCGAGACGCTGAAAAGTTACAGCGACCTCGTAGACTATCTGGGCAAGCGGCTGGGGCGTCCTGCCGAAATCATCCAGCGCAACTCCTACGCGGAAGTCAACGAACTGGTGCGCTCCGGCGATTGTGACGTCGCCTTCGTGTGCAGTTACCCCTACCTCGCCGGGCAGCGGGATTTCGGCATGAAGGCTCTGGTCATCCCGCAGGTCAAGGGCAGTATCCACTACTATTCCTATCTCATCGTTCCCGCTGACAGCACAGCAGGGGACTGGGGCGACTTGCGCGGGAAAGTGTTTGCATTTTCCGACCCGCTCTCCAACTCTGGGCACCTCGCTCCCCGCTATCAGTTAATGCAGCGCGGTGAAACGCCGGAGAGGTTCTTCAAGAAAACTATCTTCACTTACAGCCACGATAAATCCATCCGTGCCGTTGCTGACAAGTTGGTAGACGGAGCGGCGGTGGACAGTATTGTTTACGACTACATGCTCGCTCTTCATCCCGAGTTAGCCAAGAAAACGAAGGTCATCGGTAAGTCACAGCCGTTCGGCATCGCCCCGGTGGTCGTGCATCCGCGCATCAACCCGACTTTGCGAAGGCAATTGAAACAAGCCTTTCTGGACATGCACAAGCAACCCGCCGGGCAGGCAGCGCTGAAGCGGCTGATGATTGATAAATTCGTTCCTCCGGATGACCACATCTACGATTCGCTGCGCGAGGTGGCGGAGAAGGTGAAGAGTAAGGATGAGGGATGAGAGATGAGAGATAAGGGATGGCAGAAGAGGGACGCCTCAACTTGTTGAGGATTTCCCCGAACAAGTTCGAGCGTCCGATATTTTTATCCCTCATCCCTCATTCCTCTCTTGGCAATGAACTTGCGAACGTTGTGGGCATGGTTCTGGGCATGGGCGTTGGGCGTCAGCGTGCGCGTGAAAATCATGGGCATCGCGCTGGGCATGGTGTTTTTGTTGAGCTTTGCGGTGACGGTGCAGATGCGGGTCAGCCTTGCCGACGCTCTCAGCCGCGAGTTGGAAAGCCGCGGAGAGTCCATCGGTCGTGACGTCGCTGCCCGCAGCACGGACCTGATTCTTACCAATAACCTCTTTGCCTTGCACGAACTGGTGCGCGATACTCTGGAGAACAACCACGACGTGCGCTACGTGCTGGTGCTCGACGCGAAGGGCGAGGTGCTGGTGCACACCTTCGGGGCGACGGTGCCGCCTGACCTGCTCACCGCCAACTATGTCGGGGCGAGGCAGCGGGCGCGGGTGGAAACGCTGGACACAGAGGAAGGACTCGTCCACGATGTAGCAGTGCCCATCTTTGAAGGGCGGGCAGGCACCGCGCGGGTCGGCATGTCCACGCGCAAGGTCGGACAGATGCTCGGCAACATGACCCGCTATGTGTTGCTGGCGACGCTGCTGGTCTCGCTGGCGGGTGTGCTTGCGGCTTACGTGCTGACGCAGGTGTTGACCCGTCCGCTGTTGGAGTTGAGGTTGTCGGCGCGGCGCGTGGGCGAAGGCGAGTTCGGCGAACGCGCTCGCGTCTGGTCGAAGGACGAAATCGGACAACTGACCGCCGCATTTAATGCCATGACCGAAAGCCTCCAACAGATGCAGCGCGAGTTGCAGCGCAAAGAGGAGATGCGCCTGCAACTGCTGGACAAACTCATGACCGCCCAGGAGGAGGAGCGCAAGCGGGTGGCGCGCGAGTTGCACGACGAGACCAGTCAGGCGCTCACGTCGCTCATGGTCGGGCTGAAGGTACTGGACACGAAGTGCGCGTCGTGCCCGTGGGAAGAGGCGAAAGCGCACGTAAGCAAACTGTCCCGACTCGCCCGGGACACACTGGACGAGGTGCATCGCCTCGCGCTGGAGTTGCGCCCCAGCGTGTTGGACGACTGGGGACTGGTCGTTGCGCTGCAACGTTACGTGGACGACTTCGCGGTGAAAGTGGGGATAGATGTGGACTGTCAGATGTTGGGGTTGGATTCGCAGCGACTCCCTCCGCAGATAGAGATCGCACTCTATCGCATCGTGCAGGAGGCGCTCACCAACGTCGTCCGTCACGCGCGCGCGCAGCACGTCAGCATCGTTCTCAAACGCCAGCGGGCGTCGGTGCTTGCGATTATCGAAGATGATGGCGTCGGTTTCGATGTCTCGCAAGCGACGGGCGCGCCCGCCAGTAACGGCAGATTGGGACTCTTCGGCATGCAGGAACGCGCTGCGCTGTTGGGCGGCACGCTCACCATCGAATCCAGCCCGGAGGCGGGGACCACAGTGTTTGTAGAGATTCCTTGTGGTGAGTGGTGAGTGGTGAGTGGTGTAAAACGTCATTCTGAGCGCAGCGAAGAATCTCCCCTCCCTGCGCCCTCCCCGCAAGCGGGGAGGGATGGGGTGGGGTAAGATGCTTCACTGCGTTCAGCATGACAGGCTACTACCACTCACCACTCACCACTCACCAGAACGTCATGTCACGCATCCGCTTGCTTATCGCCGACGACCACACGGTGCTGCGCGCCGGTTTGACGATGCTGCTCAACGCGCAGGCGGACATGGAAGTGGTCGGCGAAGCCAGTGACGGCAAGGAAGCCGTTGAGAAAGCGCGCGCGCTGCGTCCAGACGTGGTGCTCATGGACATCGCCATGCCCGGCGCGGGCGGTTTGGAGGCGACGAAGCAAATCTGCCGCGCCCTGCCCAAAACGAAGGTGCTGGTGCTGACCATGCACAACGACGAAAGTTATCTGCGACAGTTCCTGCAAGCAGGCGCGGCGGGCTACGTGCTGAAAAAAGCCGCCGACACGGAGTTGACCGACGCCATCCGCGCCGTGCATCGCGGCGATGTGTTCGTCTATCCTTCCCTCACCAAAGCCCTCCTGAACGACTACCTCGGACTTCCCAAAAGCGCCGGAGAAGATGAGATAGAAGAAGACATCCTCAGCGAGCGAGAACGCGAAGTCCTGAAACTCATCGCCTTGGGCTACACCCACCAGCAGATTGCCGACCGTCTCTACCTCAGCATCAAAACGGTGGAAACCTACAAAGCCCGTCTCATGGAGAAACTCAACCTGCGCGGGCGCGCTGACCTCGTGCGCTACGCCCTGTCGCGGGGGTGGTTGGAGCAGGAATAGGGTTTTTCCTGACACCTCCTCCACAATTTCAGGGCTTCCCCCTGACAATCTCTCCGCCAAAATCAGGTTTTTTGCCTGACAACCTCATCCTGCCTGTGGAGGCAAAATAGGGTTAGAAAACATTGCGCGTAAATTAAGGAGAGGAGTCAGAGAAATGTCCGGGGGCAGGCGTTCGTCGCCTCACATAAAGCGGCGGCATCAGGCGTCGGAAGACAGCGGGTGGCGTTGCGCCACGTCCAGTCGGATGGGATTATATCCCCTTTTCGTTCCCCTGACCCATCAGGGAAGGAGAGGGGATTTGTGTTTTCTGGATGCCGACGGCAGCGCATCCCGTCTCCATCGGACACAAGATGGGCACAGCGGCGGCGCTGGTGCGGTGCGGCGATCCAACTCCTCTCCTTACGCGCAAGAGAGCCACACGGGGCGTCTGCTCACCAACCAGCGCCCCGCTGTCCCGCCCGTATCATCAAAAGGAGGTTTATGGGTATGAGACATCACTTGAAGAAAGCAACGTTAGTCTTATCCGTTTTGACGCTCTTTGCGTTCGGGACTCACTTCGCCGCAAGCGGCGACCAGAAGGAGGCGACTTACAAAGGCTCCAAACTCTGTAAGACGTGCCACAAGAACGAGGAGAAATCTAAAGCCATCGTCGCCGCTTACCCGAACACGGCGCACGCCAAGGCGATGCAGGAGGCATCGGCAGAGGGCGCGATTGTAGCGGACCTGAGCAATGCGCCGTTCCCCAAGGACAAGATTGCCTACGCGCTGGGATCGGGGCGCAACCAGCAGGCATATCTGGACGCGAACTTCCAACTGCTCCCCGCGCAGTGGAACGTGGCAAAGAAGGCGTGGGAGCCGGTGCAGCCTGTGGACGGCAAAGCGCAGTGCATCCGCTGCCACACCACGGGCTTCGACGTGGAGCAGGGCACGTTTGCGGAGATGGGCGTGGGCTGCGAGATGTGCCACGGTCCGGGCAGCGTGCATAACAAGGCAATGGTGGACGCGCCCGAAGGCAAGGAGGCAGAGGTGGCGAAGCAAACGATTACCAACGCGAAGTATCTGCCCCCGCAGAAGCAGGCGATGGTGTGTGGGCAGTGCCACTCGGTCGGTAAGGACAAGGCGGGGCATCCGTTCCCGGTGGGCTTCCGCCCCGGCGATGACCTGACCGCCATTTTTACCGACGCGAAGCCGACGGCGGCGGGACGCAACCAGCAGTTCTCCGAGTTGCTGCAAAGCCCCAAGCACTACCAGGAGGGGACGGTTTGCGAGAACTGCCACGACCCGCATGGCGACACCAAAGAAGTCCGCCAGTTGCGCAAGCCCATCAACGAACTGTGCCTGAGTTGCCACGGCAAAGCAGACAGCAAGAGCAAAATTGCCGACCCCGCCAAGCACAGCCAGGAGAACAAGGGCAAGCCTGACGCCAAATGTTCAGAGTGCCACATGCCCGACGGGCGGCACATCTTTGGCAAACCGCCCAAGCCGTAGGAGTCAATGGGTCAATGACATTGACTCATTGACTCATTGACCCGCTTGGGGAGGGGTGCGAGGATGCAGGACTTAACGCGACGTGAATTTTTGAAAATCAGCGCGGCGGCAACGGCGACGCTGGGACTGGAATGGCTGACCGTGCCGCAGCAATTGTTGGCGCAACCTCAGGCGGCACAAGCCGAGAAGTGGAGGAAAGGCGTCTGCCGTTTCTGCAGCACGGGCTGCGGCGTGCTGGTGGGATTGAAGGACGGAAAAGTCGTCGGCGTGCAGGGCGACCCCGACAACCACAACAAGGGCTTACTCTGCATCAAGGGCTTGCTCTCCTACCAGATGCTCAACGCGCCTGACCGCGCGAAGTTTCCGATGGTGCGCAAGGGCGACAAAAACGTAGGGAACGGACGCCGTGCCGTTCCGACTTTTGAGCGCGTGAGTTGGGAGCAGGCGCTTACCCTCGTCGCCAACAAGTTCCGCGAGGCGATTCGCGCCAACGGCGCTGACTCGGTGGCGTTCTACGGTTCGGGGCAATCGTTCACGGAGGAAAGTTACGTCGCCAACAAACTGTTCAAGGGCGCGATTGGCACCAACAACATTGACGGCAACCCGCGCCTGTGCATGGCGAGCGCAGCGAGCGGTTACGTAACGACCTTCGGCAAAGACGCGCCGATGGGCTGCTATGAGGATTTGGATTTCGCCGACTGCTTCTTCGTCATCGGCGCGAACATGGCGGAATGTCATCCCGTCCTCTGGCGTCGCGTGCTCAATCGCAAGGAGAAGGACAAGCGGGTCAAGATTATCGTTGCCGACCCGCGCCGCACGCCGACCGCCGCCTCTGCGGATTTGCACCTTCAGTTTATCCCCGGCTATGACCTTGCGCTGGTCAACGCGATGGCGCAGGTCATTGTGGAGCAGGGGTTGACGAATGAATTGTTCATCAAGCAGAACGTCGCTTTCCACGCGGACGCCCGCGAGGGAACGGCACAGAGTCCGTTCCCTACCTACGATGACTACAAGAAGTTCCTCGCCGATTACACGCCCGAAAAGGTGGAGAAAATCTGCGGCGTGCCCGCCGACCAGATTCGTCAGGCGGCGACGCTGTTCGGCAAGTCGCGCACGGCGGTCTCGATGTGGACGATGGGACTCAACCAGCGCACGCGCGGAACGTGGGTCAACAACCTCGTTCACAACCTGCACCTCATCACGGGCAAAATCGGCGTCAAGGGTTCCACGCCTCTCTCTCTGACGGGACAGGGCAACGCTTGCGGCGGTGTGCGGGACACAGGGCTGCTCGCTCACGCGCTCCCCGCCGGGCGGCTCGTCGCCAAATCAGAGGACCGCGCCACGATGGAGAAACTGTGGAAGTTACCGCCCGGACGCATCGCCGCCAAGCCTGGCTTGTCGGCGGTGGAGATGTTCGCCGCGTTGGGCGCGGGGAAAATCAAAGCGCTTTTCATTATGGGCACGAACCCCGGTCAGAGTTTGCCCAACCTCGCCGCCTATCGCAAAGCCATCGAAGGCAGCGGCTTCGTCGTCGTCTCCGACGCCTTCTTCCCGACGCGCACAGCGGAGTTGGCGGACGTGGTGTTACCCGCTGCGCTATGGGTGGAGAAGGAAGGCGTCTACGGCTGCACGGAGCGGCGTTACCAATTCATTGAGAAACTGATTGACCCGCCGGGCGAGGCGAAGTCCGATTTGTGGATTCTGCTGGAACTGGCGAAGCGGCTGGGCTACGATCATCTGTTCAACTTCAATTCTTCCGAAGATGTCTGGAACGAGTGGCGAACGGTGGCGCGCGGCACGGCTTATGACTTCTATGGCATGACCTACGAACGGCTGCGCAAAGAGCGCGGCATCCTCTGGCCCTGCCCTGACGAGAAGCATCCCGGCACCAAACGCCGTTACGTGAAGGGCGAAGACCCGCTGGTGCCGAAGGACGCCGAAGGTCCCGTCGTGTTCTACGGCAAACCTGACCGCAAGGCGGCGGTCTGGCTGCGCCCGCAGGAGGGACCTGCCGAGCCGCCTGATAAGGACTATCCGTTCATCCTCACGACAGGCAGGGTGCTGGAACACTGGCACACGGGCACGATGACCATGAACATCACCAAACTGCGCCGCACCCATCCCGAAGCGTTCGTGGAGATACACCCGCAGGATGCCGCCTCGCTGGACGTGAACACCGGCGACACCGTGAAGTTGACCTCACGGCGCGGGACGCTGACGGTCAAGGTGCGTGTCACCGACGCCCCCCGCCCCGGCGTGGTGTTCGTGCCGTTCTTCGACAAAGACGTGCTGGTGAACCTGCTGACGACTGACGCGGTGGACCCCGTTTCCAAACAGCCGGAGTATAAAATGTGCGCGGTGAAGATAGAAAAGGGAGGGATGAGGGATGAGGGATGAGTCGTGGGATGTCATTCTGAGCGCAGCGAAGAATCTCCCCTCCCTGCGCCCTCCCCGCAAGCGGGGAGGGATGGGGTGGGGTAAGATGCTTCACTGCGTTCAGCATGACAAATCATCCCTCATCCCTCATCCCTTGACAGGAGCAGCGATGACTAAACAGGTCTTCTTGATGATAGCAGCGTGTCTCTTTCTCGCCAGCGCTGCGTGGGCGCAACTCAGCAAGGACGAGGAGGAATACCGCGACTGCGTAAAGTGTCACAGCAAGCGCGAGCCGAACATCATCAAGGACTGGCAGGAGAGCAAGCACTTTGAGAACAACGTCGGCTGCGCGAGTTGTCACGGCACGGACCACGAATACATCACCGACAACGCAGGGCGCGTGCCGCCGTCGCGCTGCTCCACCTGTCACGCCAAGCAGTTCAGCGAGTTCATCCGCAGCCGCCACAGCATCGCGTGGGCGCGCATGGAGCAGTCGGCGCAATACAAGGACTTGCCCGAAGAGACGCGGACGGTGATGTGCCAGCAGTGCCACAGCGTTTCGGAGAAGTGCGACTCCTGCCACACCCGCCACAAGTTCGACCGCATCGAGGCGCGCAAGCCCGCCGCGTGCGCGACCTGCCATTCCGGTCCGAGCCAACCGCAGTTTGAGGTGTTCGACACCTCCAAGCACGGCGTCCTCTACCGCACGGAAGGAATGACGGGGCGCGCGCCGGTGTGCGTCACCTGCCATGGCAGCGAGAGCGACCACGACGTCAGTCGAGGTTTGGCGCGCGGTCCGGTGGGCGACGCCAGCATCTACGTCGGACTGGACAACAAGCCCATCACCGAAAAGATGGCAAAGAAGCGGCGGCAGGACATGCTGCGAGTCTGCGGACAGTGCCACTCACGCGGCTTCGCCGTCCCGCGTCTGGAAGCGGCGGACGCGGTGCACCGTGCTACGGATGAACTGCTGGATGAGGCGCGCTCCATTGTCGAGTCGCTCAACAAGGAAGGACTGCTCACGCCGCCGGTGTCGGCGCGTCCGGCGCATCCCAACGGCGGCAAATCGCTGGTGCTTGGTTTAGACCAACAGTATCAAGGCACCTCCCGCGTTGAAGGGCTTTTCTTCAACATGGCGCACAAATCCAGCCTGACCGCCTGGAAGGGCGCATACCACATGAACCCGGACTACGCCCACACATACGGTTGGGTCGCCCTGAACCTGGACTTCATCGCCCTCAAAGAGGAGGCGCGCAAGTTACGAGAGAAGGCGAGGACGCTGACGAAGGGTGGAGGATGAGAGATGAGGGATGAGGGATGAAGGATGAGAGATAATCTCTCATCCCTTATCCCTCATCTCTCTTTGGCGGGCGTGAATTGCCATGCACGAGGAACTGAACCATACCACGTTCACCCGGAGACGGTTCATCGGGTGGATGTCTCACCTGCTCTCAGCGGTGATGACGGTGCTGCTGGCGGTGCCGCTGCTGGGGTTCGCCCTCGCCCCCCTGTTCGAGCGGCGGAAGAAAGTCTGGCTCAAAGTCGCGGAGGTCGCGCAGGTCAAAGTCGGTGAGCCAATCAAATTCGTCTACTCTTTGCGCAAGATGGAAGGCTGGCTGGAGAAAGTAGAGCGGGGCACTGTCTACGTGGTCACTCAGGATGGGGCTCATTTCACCGTCTTCTCAAACGTCTGCACCCATGCCGGCTGCGGCGTGCGCTGGGAGGCAGGGAAGAAAGTCTTCATGTGTCCTTGCCACGATGGTAAGTTCGACCTTGATGGCAAAGTGGCGGGCGGACCGCCGCCCAAGTCGCTCAACCGGTTTGCGCACAAGGTGGAGAAGGGCGTGCTGTATATCAGTCTGAGAGGGTGAAGAGCCGTGCTGGAGCATCTTCTGCGCCCTTCGACACGGGCGCTGCGGTGGATTGACGAGCAGACCGACCTGATTTCCGCTATCAAACACTTCATGGAAGAGCCGCTGCCCAAGAAGGTGGGTTGGGCGCACGTGTTCGGCAGCGCGCTGCTCTTCGTGTTCCTACTGCAACTTGTCACGGGCGTGTTCATGATGCTCTACTACGCGCCCACTGCCGACCACGCCTACGAAAGCGTCAGTTACATCCAGAACCGCCTGCTGTTCGGGCGCATCGTGCGTGGTCTTCACCACTGGGGCGCGACGGCGATGGTGGTGATGCTGGGGCTGCACATCATTCAGGTCTTTCTCTGGGCTGCCTACAAACACCCCCGTCAGGTCGTCTGGGTCATCGGCGTCTTATTGATGCTGGTGGTGTTCGCTTTTTCGTTCACCGGCTACTTGCTGCCCTGGGACATGAAAGCCTACTGGGCAACGGTTGTTGGGACCAACATCGCCGCTTCCATCCCCCACATTGGGGAGACTCTGCGCACCGTGATGCGCGGAGGTGAGGAGGTTGGCTCTACCACACTCAGTCGCTTCTATACTTTCCACGTGGCGATGCTGCCGCCCCTCATTAGCGCGCTCATCATTTTTCACCTGTTGCAGTTGCGCAAGAAAGGCATCACCGCGCCGTGGCAGCGCGTCGGCGAGGAGGAGGCGGTGGAGAAGCCGCAGCGCTTCTACCCTGACCAGGTATTCAAAGACGTGGTGTTTGCCTTAGCCCTGCTGTGCGTTCTGCTGTTGCTGGCGGTGCATCACCCCGCCCCATTGGAGCCGCGCGCTAATCCTGCTGACACCACCTACGTCCCCCGCCCAGAGTGGTATTTCCTGCCGCTGTTCGAGATCCTCAAGCACCTTCCCGGCAAATACGGGGAGTTCCTCGGGGCGATAGTGATACCGGGCATCGCGGTTTTGCTGCTGCTTGTTTACCCTTACCTTGACCGCAATCGGGAGCGGCTGCCGCAGCGTCGTTTCTTTGCGATGCTGCTGTTGGTGGGGACGTTCTCCGTTGTGACCTACTTCGGCGTGGAGGGACTAAAATCCATGCCGCAGCCCCGACCGCTGACTCTGGTGCAGCGCCGGGGGGAAAAGTTGTTTCTGGACCTGCGCTGCCATTCCTGCCACGGTGTCAACGGCGGCGGCGGCACGACGGGACCCGACCTGGCGACCAGCGCGCGCCGCAACAACCCCGATGAACTGAAGCGCGTGCTGCTCCAGCCGACTGCTTTCAACCCGCGTTCCACCATGCCGGTCACTGACCTTGCTCCTGAGGACCTGACTGCGCTCATGGCTTACTTGCAAAACCTGAATGAAAACTCCCGCATGCCGCGCGTGCCCACGGTCGGACCGATGAAGCCGACTTCTCACTTCGAAGAGGAGTGGCCGCTCCTGCACAAGTTCGAAGTGCGCAAAGACCCGACCTACTGCGAGAGTTGCCACCAGCCGCGCTTTTGTCGCACCTGTCATCAGAAGCGCCGCCCCGACTCGCACCTGACGAACTGGCTTCAGTTCCACTACGGGGTGGCGGCGGAAAAGCCTGAGTATTGCAAGGCGTGTCACGACGAGTCCTACTGCGAGAAATGCCACCAGCAACTCCTGCACCGCCCTGACTGGATGCGCGTCCACCAGAGGGCTGCCCGCACGCAGGAGAAGACGTGTCATCGGTGTCACCAACAGGTTTTTTGCACGCGTTGTCACAAGGGAGCCAAGCCGACTTCTCACACCGCCAACTGGCTGCATCAGCACCGTCAGATGGTTCCGACTCTCCAAGCCGCGACGGTGACGGAGCGGGGCTGTCTGACCTGTCACACGCAAGAGTCCTGCGTCAACTGCCACACTGGCGCCAAGCCTGCATCCCACGCCGCCGGCTGGATGAAGAGTCACGGGCGTTCCGCCCTCCGAGCCGCGACGGTGACGGAGCGGGGCTGCCTGACCTGCCACAGCGCGGAGATGTGCAGCAACTGCCATCAATTAGAGATGCCGCACCCGCGCGGCTTCGCGGAAAAGACGCACCCCGCAGCGGCGCGGCAGCAGCGCAGCCTTTGCTCCCGCTGCCATACGCAAAACGATTGCGCCACCTGCCACCAAACACGCAAGCCCGCCTCTCACACCCGCGACTGGCGGAAGTCTCATGCCCAGAAGTTTGTAGTCAGGCACGAAGTGCAACGGAGTGCCGTTGCAGGTCAGGCAACTGCTTGCGCCGAGTGCCACGGTCGCGTCGGTAGCGCAGGCTTCCAGCCTGCAGACAGGATGTCTGCGCTACAAGCAGACAGGATGTCTGCGCTACAAGCAGACAGGATGTCTGTGCTACAAGCAGACAGGATGTCTGCGCTACAAGCGGGTTGCGCGGACTGCCATCAGCGGGAATACCGCCACCCCAAGGACTGGCTCAAGGTTCACAAGCAGTCCGCCAGTTTCAACCCCGCCGCGCAATGCTTCCAGTGCCACCAACGCGCCTACTGCCGCCAGTGTCACGAGGAACCGGCGGGGGAGATAAGGGATGAGAGATGAGGGATGAGAGATGAGGTCACGGCTCGCCCGGCTCTGGAACGCCCTGTGCGCTAACCGACCGTTAGCCTTCACGGTCGGAGGTGTGACGTTCGTCTCCCTCCGCGGCTTCTCGGCGTCGGGCTACCAGCGGTCGAACCAGCCCGGCTTCTGCTGGAGTTGCCACGAAATGCGCTATCACTACAACTCCTGGCGGGCGTCGTCGCACAAAGGCGTCAACTGCGAAGAATGTCATGCCATACCGGGCGTGTGGGGCATGATGCGGACCAAATTCGGCGGCTTGAAGCAGGTCGCCGTCCATCTGAAGGAAGGGCAGCGCACTTACGGCTCTCTGGTGGTGCAGGCGCACGTGCCCGACGAAAACTGCTTGCAGTGCCATGCGGAGGTGTTGGAGGTCATTACTTATCACTCCCTCACCATCACGCACCGTAAACACTGGGACCGAGGCGTCCACTGCACGACCTGCCACGCGAAGGTAGTTCACGGCGACCGTCCCGAAGTGAAGAACACGCCGAAGATGACGGTCTGCTATCGCTGCCACGACGGGAATTGCGACAACTGCCACCGCACCGCCCGCACGACGCGGAGTGGGTCAGCACGCACGGGAAGCGGGCGGGGAACGGCGAACAGTGTAAGACCTGTCATCAGACTGCTGCGGAGGCGGCAGTTCGTAGTGAGCCACGCAGCATAGCGGAGTGGCGTCCAAACGGCACTCCATCCCGATTGCATCGGGATTCCGTGCTTGACTACAAACAGGGCATAGCGTTCTGCGACGACTGCCACCGCCAGCATAAGCCGGCGTCGCATGATGGGCAGTGGCAGCGGCTGCACGGCGGCGAGTCGCAGCGGCAGGACGCGCAGTGCGCCGCCTGTCATCAGCAGATGTTCTGCCGCCGCTGTCACGCTTGGGAATACCGCACCCCGACCAGTGGCTGGAACAGCCCCCCGCCGCTGCGCGCACGAATCAGGAGTCATACGCTAAGTGCCATACGGAAAAGTTCTGCGGCAACTGTCATCGCGGCGCGAAACCCACGACGCACACCGCCACCTGGCTCGCGCAGCACGGGAAGGCAGCCATCCGAAATCCCAAATCCCAAATTGGGACGTCCTCGTGTCAGACCTGCCACACCGGCAGTCTTTGCAACGCCTGCCACAGAATCGAAATGCCTCACCCGAAAGACTGGGAGAGCGCGCAGCACCAAGCCGCTGTGAAACGGGACGCCGCCGTCTGCTCCTCGTGCCACGCGCAACTGGACTGTCTCAGTTGCCATCAGAAGAAAAAACCCGCCTCGCACAACTTCAAGTGTCATGACCTTAAATACTGCAAGGATTGCCACGAGGACGCAGGTTGAGGTGATAGACATGGGCAAGCCAACACATACGCCGTCATCTGCAGAGGGGAAACGCGATGTAGGGCAAACTGATAGTTTGCCCCACAAGGTGCGCTACGGTATGGTCATTGACCTGCGCCGCTGCATCGGCTGTCACAGTTGCTCGGTGGCGTGCAAGGTAGAGAACGACGTGCCGCTCAGTGTGTTTCGCTCATGGGTCAAGGTGGTCATGAAGGGGCGTTACCCCAACGTGAGCAAGGCGTTTCTGCCGAGCCTGTGCAACAACTGCGATGAACCCATCTGCCTGAGGAACTGCCCGGTGGAAGCGACCTATCAACGCGAGGACGGCATCGTGATGATTGACCCGCACCGCTGCATCGGCTGCAAGTATTGCATGGCGTCCTGCCCCTACGACGTGCGCTTCGTCAACCCGCTCAAGCGCATCGTGCAGAAGTGCACCTTCTGTCACCACCGCGTGGATGCGGGGCTGCTGCCCGCGTGCGTGGAGACCTGCCTGGGGCGAGCGCGCATCTTCGGCGACCTGAACGATCCCGACAGCGAAATCTCGCAAGTCATCGCCAGCAATCCCGTTCAGGTGCTCAAACCAGAGATGGGCACGAAGCCGAAAGTCTTTTACATCATGCCTGACTTAGACGCGATGGACCCGATGAAGGGCGGAGAGGAACCGACGTTGGGGGAATGATATGACTAATGGTTAATGGTCAATGGTCAATGACATCATCAAATATCAACCATTGGACATCAACCATTGACCATAATCCAAAATCATGGACTTTCAAGTTGTTTACAACACACCGCACCGCATCCCGTTGGGAGTTCCGATTGCTCTCTACTTTTACATGACGGGGTTGAGCGCGGGGTCGTTCGTCATCTCCGTGATTGCCACGATTGGCGGGCGAACGGAGTTCAAATCCATCGGACGCCTCACGGCGATTTTGGCGCCGGTGCTGCTCATCCTCGCGCCGCTCAATCTCATCTACGACCTGGAGCAGAAAGCGCGCTTCTGGCACCTGTTCACTTACTTCAACCCGACGTCGCCCATCACTTACGGCTCGTTCCTGCTGACGCTGTATCCAATGGTGGGCGTCATTTACGCTTACTTCCTGTTCAAAGGCGTCACGCGGTGGGCGCGGTTCTTCGGCGTGTTGGGCGTGCCCATCGCATTAGCGACACACGGTTACACGGGGTTCATTCTGGCTTTGGGCAAGCGTCCGCTGTGGAGCACCTCCCTCATGCCGACGCTGTTCATCGTCTCGGCGATGGTATCGGGCGTCGCGCTGGTCATCGTCCTCGGTGCGATTCGTCTGAGGTTTTTCTCCGCCCACCGCAGCCTGGAGCAGCGTCAGCAGGACGCCGCTATCCTGCTGCGACTCAGCAGAATCATGGCGTGGACTATCGTTGCTGACCTCTTCCTTGTCGTCAACGAAATTCTGGTGCTGGCGACTTCCCATGAGGAAGAGCGATTTGTGCTGCATCTGATGTTGTTCGGCAGGTTCAGTCGGCTGTTTGTGGGCACGGAGGTTCTGTTAGGCGGGCTGCTGCCCATGGTTCTTTTGTTTGTGCCGTTCACCGGGCGTTCGCTGAAGGTTGTCACCTTCGCCTCGGTGCTGGTGCTGGTGGGCATCTTCGCCATGCGCTGCGTGGTGGTGTTGGCGGGGCAGAGCGTGCCGCTGCACTGAAGTCAGGGAGTATTGGAGTATTGGAGTAATGGAGTATTGGAGTAATGGAGTAATGGGGCGTGGAGGCATTGAACAATACTCCACCACTCCATCATTCCATCACTCCATTAGTTGGGCAGGCAGACGTATGGACAAGAAACGAGACGACGGCAAACTTTCGCGGCGCGATTTTTTCCGCGCCACCGCGCTGGCGGGTTCGGTGCTGGGCGCACAGCAGGGGTTGACGCGCCTTGCGCAGGGGATGGAGTTGAAGGCAGGCGGGGCGCAGATTTCCCGCACGACGGGGCGCTGGCGGCAAGCCATTCCCAGCACTTGCGCGAACTGCTACGCGCGCTGCGGCATCTTCGCTTACGTTGAAGACGGTCAACTCATGAAAATCGGCGGCAACCCCAACCATCCCAACAACCGCGGGCGACTCTGCGCGAAGGGGCAGGCAGGAGTGAACATGCTGTATGACCCGGAGCGCGTGTTGCATCCTCTGCGGCGGCGCGGCGCGCGCGGCGAGGGAAAGTGGGAGCGCATCCGTTGGGACGAGGCATTGGACGAAATCGCCAAGCGGCTGAGGGATTTGCGCAAGCGCGGACACCCGGAAGAGTTTGTCTACCACAGCGAGCGCGATATCACCACCGGCGCATTTGCCCGCCGATTCGTCCACGCGGTCGGTTCGCCCAACTGTCTGTTGCCGTTGTCCATCGCGGGCGCAAACAAGACATTAGCGCACCGCGTGACCTGGGGCGCGGACTTCGACATCAACGACGTCGCTTACAGCGATTACATTCTCATCTTCGGCGCGAACCCGTTTGAGGCGCACGTCCTGCGCACCAGTTTCGCGCAGCGCATCGTGGAAAGCCGCACGGCGCGCTACTTCGACGGACGCACCCACTCGCGCGCCAAAATCGTCACCTTCGACGTTCGCTGTTCCAATACGGCGGGGCGCAGCGATGAATGGCATCCCATTGAGCCTGGCACCGATGGCATCGTTGCATTGGCGATAGCCAACGTCATCATGCAGAAAGGTCTCTACGACCGCGAGTTTTTGGAGAAGTGGACGAACTACCCCATCGCCAAACTGAAAGCGCACCTCGCTCAGTTCACGCCGGAGCGCGCCCAGCAAATCAGCGGCGTTCCCGCCGACGACATCCGCCAGATTGCCCTTGAGTTCGCCACCACCAAACCCGCCACCACCATCTCCACCGGCGGCGTCTCCAAGCACCAGAACGGCGTTTACACCGAGCGTTGCATTCTGCTTCTCAACGCCATCACGGGCAACGTTGATACACGAGGCGGCTGCTGTTTGCCGCGCAGTTACACTCTCTTCGACCCACCGCCTCTCCCGCCGACGCCGTCTCCACCGAGCGCGCTGGTGAACCCTCCCTCCCTCCCGCTCGTGCATCACGGCATCGCCGAGCGGCTGCCTTCGCTTGTGGTTTCCGGGGAACTGAGGGTCGGCGTCTACATGACCTATCAGGCGAACCCCGCCTACTCCAGCCCGGAGTGCGACCACTTCGGCACGTTACTGAAGAACGAAGAGTTAATTCCCTTCTATGTCGCGGTGGACTCGTTTATGAGCGAGAGCGCGAGTCTGGCGGACATCGTTCTGCCAGCGGCGACCTATCTGGAGCGCTGGGAGTTGGACTCGCCGCCCGCGTTTCAGATGACGCCCTTCGTCAGCCTGCGGCAACCCGTCGTGAAACCGCTCGGCGAATCGCAGGCGTTCACGGACATCTGCCTCGCGCTGGCGCAGCGTCTCGGACCGGAGGTCAATCGCTACTTCCCGTTCGCTTCCACGGAGGACTACCTGCGGGCGTGTCTGGCGCGCATTGACAAATTAGTGGCGGCGGGCGGGTTGGAGTATTTGCGGGAGAAGGGGGTCTGGTTCGACTCCGATGCCAAACCTGATTATCAGCGTTATCAGCGCGAAGGCTTCAACACGCCATCGGGCAAGTTTGAAATCTACTCCACCGAACTGGCGCGGCACGGCTACGAACCGTTGCCCACCTACGCGCCGCTGCCGCAGCACGAGTTAAAGTCGGACGAATTCTACATGACGACGTTTCAGTGGAACGTCCACACGCACTTCCAGACCGCTAACTGTATGTTCCTGTCGGAAATCGTCCATGCCAACCCGCTGTGGATCAATGTGAAGACGGCGGAGGCGTTGGGCATTCAGCACGGCGACCGCGTGCGGGTGACCTCGAAGGCGGGTTCGTTCGTCACGCAAGCGTGGGTGACGCAGGGGATTCACCCGAAGGTCGTGGCGGCGTCAGACAGTTGCGGTCACTGGGGCTACGGTCACGTCGCGCGAGCGGAACCGCTCAAGAGCGACGACCCAGAGACCTCCCTCGTGTGGTGGGAAGAAGAAGGCAACGGCGCGCACCCCAACCCCGCCATCGCCATCGCCTTAGACCCTGTTGGCGGCGGGCAGGGCTGGATGGATACGGTGGTGCGCCTCTCCAAGGTATGAAGGGTTGAGGGTTCAGGGTTCAGGGTTTGTAGTTAGGCGATTTATCGCCGTCCGCAACGCGCAATGAATTGCTCTACTACGAACCCTTAACCCTCAACCCTCAACCCTTGGAATAATGATGGTCGTGCGTAAGTTCATTTACTGGTTGGTGCATTTGAGTAAAGGGCAGTTGGCAGCGCTGCTTGGCGGCGGTGCGCTGGCGTCAGCGCTGATGTTTTTTGCGCTGACGCGCTACACCACCCACACACGAACTTTCTGCCTCACCTGTCACCAATACCAGCGCGCGCACTTCGACGCGAAGTCCGCCGTGCATCCCACCAGCGTCGCCTGCGTGGAATGTCACGCAGCGCACAGCAAACTCGTCGCGGGGCGGTTCGTGTCCGCCAAACACGCCAGCCTGCGCGTCAATTGTTTGCGCTGCCATGCAGAGGTGCAGGACAGGGACCCCTCGTTCAAGTTCAACGTGAGGAACGTTCGCATCAACCACCCGCTGCACGTAAACAAGTTACAGATGAGTTGTGCGGATTGTCATTATACGGTCGCGCACGACCGCCGCCCGAACCCGACGAACCGCCCGCCGATGGACGGCTGCCTGCAAAGTTGCCACAAGGAGAAGGAACGCGAATGTCGCATCTGCCATCCGAAGGGGACGATAGAGGCTCCCACCACGCCCGTCAGCGCGAGCGGTAAGGAATGTGTCCGCTGCCATCGGGATTTCCAGGCGCATCTCGTTTCCTTCGGCGGCGCGAAGTTTTCGCACGCGCCCCATCTTGCCAACAACCTGCGCTGCAACCAATGCCACAGCAATCAGCCCCAGCACGGGGTTATGACCCTGAATCGTTCCAGTTGCCAGAGCGACTGCCACACGAAAAAAATGCCCGCCTCTCACAAGTTGGTCTGGAAAGAACGGCACGGCACTGCCTACCTCAGCCGCATGAGCGAGTGCAATCAGTGTCACACTCAGAAATTCTGCTCCGACTGCCACGGCTTGAACATGCCGCACCCCGACGACTGGGTGCGGGCGCACGGCGCCCGACTGCTATCGTATGGGAGTATGGGAGTATGGGAGTATGGGAGTGTGCGCTCCAATACCTCTATACCCCCATACTCCCATACTTCCATACCCCCATACTCTGTTTGCTCCCGCTGCCACACCGCTGAGACCTGTCAGAACTGTCACGCCACACATAAACCCGCCTCGCACCTCAATGATTGGCGGCGGCATCACGGGCGCAGGGACACGCGCAACTGCGCCACCTGTCACGCCACTGACTTCTGCCGCACCTGCCACGCCAGCGGCAAGCCCACCTCGCACACCGCCGACTGGCTCAAGCAGCACGGAAAGGCGTCACGGCGTGAGGGAGACGGCTGCACCACCTGTCACAGCAGCAACTTCTGCATCGCCTGCCATAAAGTTGAAATGCCGCATCCGCAAGCATGGAAAAATACATTGCACCAAAGCGCTGCCAAACGGAGCGCAGCGAACTGTTCCTCCTGTCATGCGCAAAATGAGTGTGTCGCCTGCCACCAGAAACACCGCCCCACGTCGCACACGAAGGAATGGAAAAAGGAACATTCTGCAACGAGCGCGAGCAGCAAAACCTCGTGCGCCGTGTGTCACAGCGCCGACGGATGTTCCAAGTGCCACCAAGAACAGTACCGCCATCCCAAGAACTGGCTTACTGTCCACAAGCAATCCGCCAGTTTCCATCCCACTTCGCAGTGTTTCCGCTGTCACCAACGCGCCGACTGTCGCCAGTGCCATGAAGAGCCTGGGGAGACAAAGTAGGAGCGAGACTCCTGTGCCAGCCCACATCATGCAGCGCAGTCTGTCAGATTGCACTACACTTTAATGCAGGGTGGCGTATTGCAACGCCGGAATCACGGTGAAAAAGGAGATGATAAATGGCAAAGAAATTGTAACAAACTTTCATCGTGACGACAGGAAATCCCGCAGAGGCGGGATGGGCACCCTCCATTTTTGAGGGAAAGGGGATGAGAAATGCCAAAGAAGTCTAAAAGTGAACTACCGCCGGTGTTGGAGGAGTTTGCCGGGAAGTATCCGCAGTTGTGGGACGCTTACAATGCTCTGGGGGAGGCAGCGACCAAAGGAGGACCGTTGGACGAGAAGACGCAGCGGCTTGTGAAGTTGGCGATTGCGATTGGGTCGGAGCGTCAGGGAGCCGTGCGTTCGCACACCCGACGCGCTCTCAAGGCAGGCGCGACGCCGGAGGAACTGATTCACGTCGGGATTTTGGGCATCACCAGCATCGGCTGGTCGGGGGCGTTTGCCGCGATTACGTGGATTCAAGAAGTCATATCTCAGAAGGTTGCAAAGTAGGGGCGACCCTCTGTGGTCACCTGAGGGGGGGCTGGCAGAGACGCGCCGCCTCTACTTGTCAATCCTATCTTGCCAGAGGATTAGATTGATGCAAACTATTGAGACGTTGATGCACGAACACAAGAGGATTGAACAGGGGCTGGCGGTGCTGCAAGCCATCGCCGGTCGCGTGCAAAAAGGCGAGGCAGTTCCGACCGGGCGAGTCGGAGAGTTGCTGAAGTTCTTTCAGGTGTTCGCCGACAAGTGCCACCACGCCAAAGAAGAGGGAGTGTTGTTCCCCGCCATTGAGGAACGCGGCATTCCGCGTGATGGCGGTCCCATTGGCGTCATGCTCTACGAACACGACCGCGGGCGAGGCTACGTGAGACAGATGGTGGATGCTCTGCCGCGCCTGAGCGAAGATACTGCCGCCAAGGAGCAGTTCGTCAGCGGAGCGAATCATTTCGTCACGCTGTTGAGCGAACACATCTTCAAGGAGAACAACATCCTGTTCCGCATGGCAGAGTCGGTCCTGTCGGACGAGGACGACAAGCGGATGATGGAAGAGTTCGAACGTCATGAGCACGAAGTTGTCGGCGAGGGCGAACATGAACGGCTGCACAGTTTCATCCATGAGATAGAGCATGAGTTTTTAGGGTAAGGTTTCTTACCCTAGTGAAAGAGGAGGCTCTTCGATGTTGCAGACAGGACAGCGACCTTCGATTGTGGACATAGATTTCAACCGCTCGCCGTTCGTCGTGATCTGGGAGACGACGCAGGCGTGCGACCTTGCGTGCAAACATTGCCGCGCCTGCGCCATTCCCAGCCGCAGCCCGGAGGAACTCACTACCGGCGAAGGATTTCGCCTGATTGACATGGTGCTGGAGTTCGCGGACAACGGCGGGCGTCCGCCGCTGTTCGTGCTGACGGGCGGAGACCCCATGAAGCGTCCCGACATTTACGATTTCATCTCTTACGGCAGCGGCAAAGGGCTGTCAGTGGCGATGAGTCCCAGCGCGACGCCGCTCGTCACGCGCGCTGGCATCCTCAAGATGAAAGAGAGCGGCTTGGCGCGGATGGCGATTAGCATTGACGGTCCCGATGCCGACAGCCACGATGCTTTTCGCGGCGTGCCCGGTTCGTTTGCGCACACGATGAAGATGGTGGAGTGGTCGAACGAAGCCAATCTGCCGCTGCAAATTCACACCACCATCAGCCGTTACAACCGCGAACGTCTGGACGATTTCAGTGACTTGATGCTTTCAATGCCCGGCGTTGTGATTTGGTCGCTGTTCCTGCTCGTTCCGACGGGGCGCGGCAGAGCGGAAGACCTCGTGACCGCAGAGGATTTTGAGGCGGTGTTCAACTGGCTTTACGACTTCAGCAAACGCGCACCGTTCGACGTGCGCACCACAGCAGCGCAGCACTTCCGTCGCGTCGTGCTACAGCGGCGGGCAGCGGAGAAAAGGCAGGCAACCGCAGGGCACAGGGGGGAACAGCAGGAAGCCTCGTCCCCGTCATTGCCTGTCGTTTCCTCATCATCTCCTCAGTCTCCCAAGCGCGACATCGCCTTCACCACTCGCTCCGATGGTATCAGCCGCGCGCCGAAGGGCGTCAACGACGGCAACGGCTTCGTGTTCGTCTCCCACAACGGCGACATCTGCCCCAGCGGTTTTCTGCCCATCGTAACGGGGAACGTGCGACAAAACCATCTGGTGGACGTCTACCGCTTCTCGCCCGTTTTCCAGCAGTTGCGCAACCCCGACGGCTTCAAGGGCAAATGCGGCTACTGCGAGTTTCGCTACGTCTGCGGCGGCAGCCGCGCGCGGGCGTACGCGATCACGGGGGACTATCTGGAGTCGGAGCCGTTCTGCGTCTATCAGCCGCGACGTGAGGCAGCGACGACATCCGCGTCGCCCCCGTAATCAGCGGATGTGACAACGCCGTTCACCGCTGCCCGCAATGGTCGCAGACCATCACCAGACTGTTGGGATGCTCCTTCCTCCACTCATCCCACCGCACGCGCTTCTTCCATTGGCTTTCGTCCAAAGGCGGCAACGTTTTGCCTTTCTGCGGACCTTCTAAGGCTTTGCCGGTTTCCTGAAGCCAGAGCGTGTTCGTTTTGGTGTCGTAGGCGATGAGGTTGCCCAAGCGCACCTGACCGCTGACGCGGAGTTCGAGTTCCTCGCCGGTTTCCTTGACTTTGCGATCAAGCACCTTGATCGTCTGCTCGCTCGGTCAGTAAGTGCAGGCGATTTTCTTCCCGCCGCAGGAATCGTTGACGATCTGGTGAAAGGAGAGAATGTAGAGCGGATAGAACCGCGCTTCGCCGCCAATCGCAACGCCGATGCCCTTCGTGCCGTCGGCAATTTTAGCCTCTTTTGCCGACACGAACGTTGGCTTCATAATGGCGGGACGACCGTCTTTAGCGCGATACTGAATCGGCTTATAGTAGGGTTTGCCGCCGGTCTCGGTTCTCACGACCCGCGCCCAGTTGGGATGCTGTCCGCCTAACTGATAAAACTTGTAGCCGACCAATCCAGTGAAGACAACAATGACGCCGACTAAAACGAGAATGATTTTCTGCATACCTTGACCCTCCTACTGTTCTATCAAGGGAGGATTGACCGGTGGGAGAGTGAGGCTCCTGCCGAACTCCCTCGGCGCGGCGGGAGCCTTGCCCTCCCTTTTTCAACCCGTCAATCCTCCCTTGACAGAACACTACTCTTTGACCGTGAGGATTTTGTTGACCCCGACGTTGTCCAAACGCTGCGCCTTCCCACTGGGGAAAACTACTTCCACCTCAGCGGTGGTCGCATCGTCCAAACCGAAGTGCGCCGCGAGCATATCGTTTGCCAGATAACTGGAGCCGCAGACGATTTGGCGCGTGGCAGTGACGCCGTTGGCTGTGACGCGCACCTTTGCGCCGATGCCGAATTTGTTCTTCTCCGCGCCGACCACCTTGACCGTCAGGTAGTTGCCCGCCGGACTTTCGTTATGCAGAAGTTGCGCCTTCTCGCCGCGCTGCACGACGACGGCATCTACTTTTCCATCGCGGTCGTAATCGCCGAACGCCGCCCCCCGACTGATGTGGGGCTCCTTGAAGAACCTGCCCGCTTCCCCGCCCAGTTGCTTGAATCCGCTTTTCTTCGCGTCCCACCAGAACAGGTGCGCCGACTGCGGGAGCAGTTTGGGATTGCTGAGAACTTCCACGGTCAACTCGTCCTCAATGGTGCTGCCGTTGAACACCATCAGGTCGAGGTGACTGTCGTTGTCGAAGTCGTACAGCCCGCAGCCCCAGCCGACGTAGGCGGACGGTTTGTAACCCAACCCGACGTCGACGCCCACATCGTCAAACGCCATCGGCGATTTGCCTTTGAACTGCTGGGTGACGTTCTTCCAGAGCGCGTGGTCTTCGTCCACCCAGTGAGTCACGAACAAATCCATCCAGCCGCGATGCCACAGGTCGCCCGTGGTGACGCCCATGCCCGCCCTTGAGTCGTGCGTGCCCGCCTCAAGGGAAACCTCTTCAAATGTGCCGTCCTGCTTGTTGCGGAACAGGACGTCCGCCGTCGCCACGTCGTTGCAAACGTAAAGGTCTGCCCAGCCGTCGTTGTCGAGGTCGCAGAAGAGAGCCTGCATGGACTTGCCTTCGGGGTTGGCGACGCCCGCTTGCGCGGTGACGTCGGTGAACGTGCCGTCGCCGTTGTTCTTGAGCAGCACGTTCGTCTCAGCGGGAAAGGAAACGGGGTTCGTCCAGACAGCGGGGCGACCGGCAACTAGCGGGCGGTTTTTCGCCTTCTCGCGGTCGAACTTCACGTAGCCACAGAGATAAAGGTCAAGGTCGCCGTCATGGTCATAGTCGGCGGCAGCCATGCCCAACAGAAACTTGCGGACTTTTGACAATCCTGTGGATTGAGTCACATCTTCAAACCTACCATTGCCCAGATTGCGATAAAGCCGCGCGCCCTCAAAGTGCGTCACCGCCAAGTCGAGAGAGCCGTCTCCGTCGTAGTCGAACCACAAACAGGCGTAGTTCCATCCGACGTTGCCGACGCCCGCCTCCTCCGTGACGTCCGTGAACGTGCCGTCCCCGTTATTGCGATAAAGACGATTGCCGTCGCGTTTTTGCAGTTCCGCGCGCTCCATGAGGAGCGGACCGGCGAAGTTCACCACGTAAAGGTCGTCGTCCCCGTCGTTGTCGTAATCACCCCACGCCGTTCCAGAGCCGACGTCTTCGGGCAGCAGCGAGGCGCGCGGCGCATTGAAATGTTTGAACTTGATGCCCGCCCGCTCCGTCATGTCCTCAAATATCAATGGGGCGCCGCCCCCCCTGCCTCGCTTCTGATGGCGCGCGCCCACTATGGCAATCATGGCAGCGATGCCAACAATCCCTGCCGCAATGAGAACCAACCATCGCAACTAAGCACCTCCTACGGGAAGTTGAACGTGATGCCTTACAATGCCGCATATTATAGGGGGTGAACCTTAAAGGGGGCTTAATAGGGGGTTAAATCCCTTTAAGTATTGTGGGATGGACGAAAAATAAGGGTATCCCCGCCCTGCCTCGGGCGGCGGGGACGCCGACTGTCCTCACGAACTATGACGCCACCTTGTATCCTGGCTGCAACGCGCGCGACTTGATGTATTGGAAAGATACCTGCGTTCCGCCCGCGTCCAGCGACATTGTCCACGTGCTTTCTTCTTTGACCAACCCGACGCCAGGGGCGTACCACGAGGTCTTCGTCATTGTGCCGTTGCGGACTTCCAGCACCACGTCCGGTCCGTTGATGGAGCCGCTGATTTGCGTGACCTCCGTGACGATTTTCAAACACTTCTTGAATGTGCCAGCGGGAACGGTGACGTCTTCCGTCGCAGAGACTTTGATTTGCGCGGGCATCTCCAGTTTGCCCAATCTCATCGTTCCGGCTTCCCAAACGTCCCCTTCTTTCAAGGTTTTCTTGAGGACAAGCAGCGGTTTCTCGTACTTGGCGATGAGGACCTCCTGAAACGGCAGCCCCTCCGTCTTCTCCTGATAGACGAGCAGCGTATCGTTTGCCCATTTCAGGTGCGAGTCCATCTTGAGTTCAAGGCTGCTCTCGACGCCTTGCACCGCGCCTTTCCCGGACGAGACAGAGCGGTAGAGCAGAACGTCTTTGGGGTCAGTCACCTGGTCGGAAGTTCCGACAATCTCGTCCGTCGTCGTGCCTTTGGTGTTGAGAACCTCCATCTCCATGCCGTCTACGACGGCGGTTGCCCGTGACGTGCTTTCATACGTCCACTTGTTCCCCTTTGCCATCGGGAGGTAGGAAGTCGCCTCTTCCGCGCCGACGGCAACCATCATTGACACCAACGCCATCACACCTAAAGTTAGTCCGAATGTCCACTTCATCACAAACAAGCCTCCTCAGAACTGCTGCAAAAAATCGTAGGCGGAGATGCATTACGCAGAATTTGCCGCCCTGTTGCCACCGCATCGAATGCGGTGTCTAAGACGCCAGAACGAAAGTCTGCTGAAGCAGACTTGCTTGCAGTTCAGCCTGCTTTTAGCAGGCTTTACAGGTGTTGCAGACGCCGAATTCGATTC
>FWPU01004367.1_pt1 | contig 33107 bp, 30 predicted proteins | sample 2228361 | NCBI WGS metagenome assembly FWPU01 (sample SAMEA103939777, study PRJEB20133) | metagenome
ATGAGGGCTTGACGGAGCGGATAGAACGGTTGGAAGAGATGATAGAGGCGGCCAACAAGGAACAGGAGTTGGCGCGCCAGCGGGAGGCAGAGCTCCGCAGGGACAAGGAGGAAGCCCGCAGGCGCGAAGAGGAAGCCCGCAGACGTGAAGAGGAAGCCCGCAGACGTGAAGAGGAAGCCCGTAGGCGTGAAGAAGAAGCGCGAAAACGCGAAGAAGAGGCGCGAAAAGAAAAAGAGGAAGCCCGCAGGCGTGAAGAAGAGGCGCGAAAACGCGAAGAAGAGGCACGCAGACGTGAAGAAGAGGCTCAAAAGGAAAAAGAGGAGGCGCGCAGGCGCGAAGAAGAGGCTCGAAAAGAAAAAGAGGAGGCTCGCCTGAGTGCTCACAGACTTCAGATAGCATTGGCGCGCACACTGCTAAAACAGGGCTTACCCATTGACGAGATTGCCCGAACAACAGGCCTTAGCGAAGAGGAGGTAAGGGCACTGCAAGAGGAGAAGTAAGTCCTGCAGTACTCAAGAGGTTGTGTGCAAAAAGTCAGAAGCCTCCAAGGCAGCTGCTTTTTTGGGAAAAAAATGGCCTTGGGGTCTTCTGCTTAGCCCCGACGCACGTGGGCTACCGTGTGGTCTCTTTTTGGGGCTTTTTGTGCCCGTCCCGCTTGCGGCCTCGGCTAATGGCGCAACTGTGCCTTGGCGTCTACGCGCTTGCCATGGTAGGGCGATGAGACTGTTCCCGCGCCATTATTAAAGCCAAAGGCGGAGCGGAAACACACCTGAGGTAAAACAGGAGCCTCATCCACTGCTATACCCGAAGCCGACACTCCGAAGCTGGGGGCTGTTTTTTTCACCCATTGCAAAGGGTACATTTCCCAGAGCGTCCGCAGTGCCTGCCATTTTGAAGTGAAAAGTGATGAATGATGAATGACGAATGATATTTTCCAAATCGCCCGCAGAGCCTACTACTTCGAAGACAAATTTCATCGATGCAGTCGCGTGAAAAAACCAGCCACTTCCTCCCCCTCACCTTTCCCACCTCCGTTTTTTGGGGTGAAAAAACCGCCTCGGTGAGGGAGGTGTAGGTGGCAGCAGCCGCAGAGCAGGTGGTTGGGGAAACAGCCCTCACCGGAAAATGTGTACCCTTTCAAAAAAATTTCAGCAGATGGAGACTTTGCGAAGGTGTGCGTTTTGGAGTTTCAGTGATACAAAAAACAATCCCCCTGAGCGGCGAGATGTCCGCCCAGGGGGAGGGGAGATGCCATTGATCTGGTCTGGTTTAGTTTTCTTCTTCTTTTGCCTGAGCGGCGTATTCAGCCACCAATTTGGCCTGTATGTCGGGCGGTACTGGGGCGTACTCAGCGAAGGCGATGCTGAACTTGGCCTTGCCCTGGGTGAGCGAGCGCAGGGCAGAGGAATAGCGGTGTAGTTCTTTGAGCGGCACACGGGCGCGGATGACCTGATAATGTCCTTCGGCATCCATGCCCATAATGATGGCGCGGCGCGTTTGGAGGTCACCCATGACGTTACCCATGACTTCGGCGTCGCACATGACCTCCAGGTCGTAGATGGGTTCGAGTATCTGTGGGCCGGCTTGGGGGAAGGCTTCCTTGAAAGCCATGGAGGAAGCGATTTGGAAGGCCATATCGTTGGAGTCCACCGGGTGCATTTTTCCGTCATAGATGCTCACGCGGATGTCGCGGCAGTAGGAGCCTGTCAGCGGCCCTTCTTCCATTTTGGCCATGATGCCCTTTTTGATGGCATTGATGAATCGGGCATCTATGGCGCCACCGACAATGGCCCAGCAGAAAGAGAACTTACCGCCCCATTTGAGGTCTTCCACCTCTATGTTTTTAACCGTGAGGTCGGCGGGCGCGGGCATGTTGTCGTAGTAAGGTTCTATGCGCATGTGCACTTCGGCGAACTGGCCTGCTCCTCCGGTTTGCTTTTTGTGTCGGTAAGCGCAGTTGGCCTGCTTGGTAATGGTTTCGCGGTAGGGGATGCGAGGTTCCTCAAATTCGATGCGAATACCGAAGTTTTGCTCTGATTTGATGCGTACGACCTCGAGGTGTAGTTCGCCTTGCCCATACACGATGGTTTGCTTGAGTTCGGCGCTCTGTTCTACAATGAGGGTGGGGTCTTCCTCTTGTATAGAGTGCAGGGCGTGGGCCATTTTCTCCACGTCGGATTTGCTGGGCGGCACCACAGCCATGCGGATGCGCGGGGAAGGGAACTGAATGGGCTCTATTTTGACGTCTGAGCCTTTTGGGTTCAGCGTCTGATTGGTGTGCGAGTTTTTCAGCTTTACGGTGCAGCCGATGTCTCCGGCTTGTAATTCTGTAACGGCCTCGCGGTTTTTGCCTTCAGAAATGTAGAGAGCAGACAGGCGCTCTGAGGTACCGTTGTTGGCATTGACCAGTTCGTCGCCGGCCTTTAGCACGCCGGAGTACACCTTGAAGTAGGAGACATTGCCGACCTTAGGCTCATTGACGGTTTTGAAGATGAACACGCAGGGTCGGGCTTTGGGGTCGCAGGGTTTGGATCCGCCGCCTTCCAAGGCGGCAGCGGGGCGGTCAGCCGGGCTGGGGCAGATGTCGTGGATGAAGCCCATGATGCGGCCCGACCCCATGTCATTAAGGCCAGAAGCACAGAAGACGGGGAAGAATTGGTGGTGGGCCAGCCCGATGCGGAGGCCTTGGGCGAGGTCTTCCTCGTCGAGCGTGCCGTTTTCGAAGTACTTTTCCATGAGGGCCTCGTCGTTTTCGGCAGCGGCTTCTACCAAAGCATTGTGCATGGCCTCTGCACGGCTTTTGTGTTCGGCTGGTATCTCTTTCTTTTCAGGTTTGCCTCCGCTGGGTGGGAAGACGTACATGGTCATGCGCAGCGCATCCACGATGGCATTAAAGCCCGACCCTACGCTAACGGGAAACTGTACGGGCAACACGCGATTGCCAAAGCGCTCGCGCGCCTGCTCCAAGGTGCGTTCAAAGTCGGCCTTTTCGTGGTCCAACTGGTTGATGACGAAAATGGTAGGCGTCTCGTACTTGTCCACATACTCCCAGACCAGTTCGGTACCTACCTCCACGCCGTTGCGCGCGTTGAGGAAGACCAGCGCCGTATCGGCCACTTTGAGCGCGGTGATGACTTCACCCACGAAGTCATCCAGCCCAGGGGTGTCCAGGATGTTGATTTTGGTGTCTTTCCAGGTGGCGTGCATGACACTGGTGAACAGCGAATGTCCGCGCTGCTGCTCTAAAGGCGTGTAGTCGCTTTGGGTGTTTCCATCGCCCACACTGCCGCGGCGACTGATGGCTTTGGCTTCGTAGAGCATCGTTTCAGCGAAGGTGGTCTTGCCACTTCCAGAATGCCCTACCAGCACGATGTTTCGGATTTTACTGGTATCAAAACTTGACATAGTTCGAGCAATAACGGTTAGCAGTTTAAAAAACAGTAGGTGTGTCTCTTTCCGTCTTGATTAAGCAGTGTAATAACCGTTTTTTTGCCTATAAGCGGAAAAACGGGTTTGAGAGAATGGTACAGCCCTTATTGAGCCGGCATTCGTTTTGGCGCGGTTAAAGTAGGCTGCTTTGCCTAAGGCGCCCAAAAAAAGTGGGAAAAATTTCCACAGGCCCTACTCATTGGCGCGCCAGACGCGCAACGTGTTGAGGTAACAGACCTTTCGCACCTCTTCTTCGGTGTAGCCGCGGCGGAAGAGTTCGGCAATGAGGTTTGGGTACATGCTCACATCGCCCAGATCAGGGGGGATGGCCAAGCCCACGCCGTCGAAGTCGCTGCCTAAGCCCACGTGGTCAATGCCCACCAACTGGCGGATGTGGTCAATGTGGTCGGCTACGTCGCGCACGCCAAAGCCCGCGCGTGTTAGTTCCTTGTGCATAAAGCGGCGCGCTTTGGGGCTTTCCTTGTCTATTTTCTGGTTCTTCAGGCGCGCTTCTGCGTCGCGGAAGGCCTTTCGGCTCTGGCTACTGAGGAGGTAGTGGCTGAACGGCACCTGAATGACGCCCCCCTTGGCGGCAATGGCGCGGATAAGGGTGTCGGGTAGGTTGCGCTCAAAGCCCGGTGTAAAATGCCGGCAGGCGCTGTGGGTGGCAATGACCGGTCGAGTACTGACTTCTAATACATCCCAAATGGCTTTGTCGCTAAGGTGGCTGACGTCCACCATAATGCCGACGCGGTTCATCTCGCGCACCACTTGGCGCCCAAAGTCGCTCAGGCCGCCGTTAGTGCGCGACGTGTCGTAGGAAGAGTCCGAAATGCGATTATCGCGGCTGTGCGCCAATGTAACATAGCGGATGCCGCGCTGGTGGAAGTAGGCGACGTCTTCCAATTTTCCAATGGGGGCGCCATTCTCCATGCCCATAGGCAGCGATACAATACCTCGGCGGAAGTTAGGCTCAATATCATCGGCCCGAAGCGCCACGGCAAACTTGTCGGGATAAGCCCGAGCCACCGCATACACCAAGTCAATGAGCGAGTCGGCCAATGCGCGCGCTTCAGAGACGGGCTTTTGCTGGTACGCAGCAGGAATGTAGATAGACATAAAAGCGCCGCCCAAGCCGCCCTTGCGCGCCCGCTCATAGTCGAAGTGGCCCTCTGGATGGCGGAGCGCCAGCGCTTCAAAGCCGGGCCTAGGCCACACTTTTCGCTCTGCCAAGCGGTAGGGAAAGTCTATGTGGGTATCTATGATGGGCATCGTCTGCACCAATCGCCGGGCACGCGCCAGAGGGTCGAGACCCATCGTGTCGGCGGGCATCACTGTCGGCAAGGGTGCAGTGGTTGAGGCAGAGGGCTGAACGTTGCCCGGCACTGCTGGGCAGCCGGAAAACCACATAAACAGCAGGAAGCAAAGTACCTTGATCATAGAAGCATTTGAATACTGGAAAAAGTGAGCAAAGAAAGCGACCCGAAGAAGACTAAGGTTACAGCACAGGCGCAATGTCGCAAGTGTGAGAGATTTTGAGGGAAAAACTTTTTTGTTTCGGAATCCGAAAATACCTTTGTCGCTCGAAAGATAAATCGGAATCCGAACCACTTCATCCTTTCACTAAAAACACACTGTCCTATGTCCACAAACATTCCCGGCTACGCCTATGGTCAGGTTGGGCCTTCGCCCCTAACTCTCTCAGATTTAGATCTGCTGAAGAAAACCCTGCTGTTCACCGATGAAGACGTGCGCTATTTGCGCATGGCTGGCGATGTGCTGGCCGACCAAGTGGATGACATCCTGGACCTTTGGTATGGCTACGTAGGCAGTCATCCGCACCTAGTGGCCTATTTTGCCCACAACGGCACGCCCAACGCAGACTATCTAGCCGCGGTGCGCAAGCGCTTTGGGCAGTGGATCCTCGACCTCTGCCGCCGCGACTACGACCAGGAATGGCTCAATTACCAACACGAAATTGCCCTGCGCCACCACAGCACGAAGAAAAACCGCACCGACGGCGTCGAAGCCGCACCCATAGTTCACTTCCGCTACATGGTGGCGTTCATCTTTCCCATCACTCATACCATCAAGGGCTTTTTGGCTAAAAAAGGCCACAGCAGCCAAGAAGTAGAGGCCATGCACGCGGCTTGGTTTAAGGCCGTTACGCTCACTGCGCTGCTGTGGTGCTGTCCGTATGTGAAAGAGGGAGAGTTCTGACCTTTTAAATGCGCCCATCTTATGACACACCGCTCAAACACCGCCTATCCATGGCCTTTGCTCCTGTGTGGAGCGCTGTTTGGAAGTTTCACCATTCCTACCTCACACTTATCCGTAACTATGAACACCACACCTGAAACAGCACTGAAGGTGGCCGTTTACGACACCTACGTGCCCAAAAAACAAGGCGGCATTATGCACTTTGACATTTTGGTGGATGCCAACGAGAAGGATCTGGAAAAGGTCTACGCCTACGGCCGCGAGTATCTGGCCTCCAAAGGGCAGGCGGGCCAACCGCTCACCGCAAAGGAATGTCGGTTTTGCCACTACGAAACCATCAAAGGCCCTATTGAAGAAGCCATTCGCAAGAAGGGCTACTACATTGTGGAGATGGAGGGGTGCCAATAGCACCCCTTCTTCCTTTTTAAGGAAAGAAAAACGGGCAATGAGCTACTTTTGCCGTCAGTATTTCTACTTTAAATAGACCTTGCCCCATGAGTATTTTCAATCCGCATGCTCAAGCCGAGCACGTCGAGTTCAAAATAGTAGCCGCATTAGAGCGGCTCAGCGAAGCCTTTCGCGTGCTGCTATGGGATAAAGGCAAAGCATTGGGCCTCAGCCCCATTCAGATACAGTTGCTGCTTTTCATTCGCTTTCACGCCGAAGAGCGCTGCAAGGTCAGCCTATTGGCCCAAGAGTTCAACATGACCCCCTCCACGATAAGCGAGGCGGTCAAAGTATTAGAGCAGAAGGGCTTGGTGATGCGCAAACCTCGGCCTGAAGATACGCGCAGCCACACTTTAGTACTGACGGAGAAAGGCCTAAAGATGGCGCAGGAAGTCGCTGACTTTGCCGACCTGATGCTGCCAGGGCTGGCACATCTGACACCAACGGAGCAGGACAGCCTTTTAGAGCATCTACTTGCCCTGATTGCCCACCTGCAGCGCGCCGGCGTCATTGGGTTGCAGCGGATGTGCTTTTCCTGCACCTTCTACCGCAAGACCGACAGCGGCCATTTCTGCCATTTCATCAAAAAGCCCTTAAAAAGCAGCGACCTTCGGGTGGATTGCCCAGAGCACGTGCCGCGCAAACAGACAAGCGAAGAGTAAGGCGGTCAAACGCCCCTGCGACTGCCCCAAATCTGGACGTGCAAGCGGTCGGTGTACCGAAAACCATGGGTTTTGCAGATCTCTACCAGCCATTCCCGCCGGCGTTGGAGCGCCTCGCGGGTGGTACCTTCTGGCATGAGCCAGACCTTGTTGGCCGCAATGTCGTAGCGCTTTTGCAAGGCAAGCACCTCGTCGAGGTCGGCGTCCTGGGCAATGACAAACTTGAACCACGCCTTAGGGTTTTGGGCGAAATAGCGATACACAGCGGGCTTTTCGCGCAGGCGCTGAGGGTTGTTGCTGTTGGCTAACTTGGGCGACACATTGTACTGGTCAATGGCAGCCTCAAAATCGGGGCGCGGCATAAGGGTGCCATTGGTTTCCACCTCGAAGCGGAAAGCCGCATCGCGCAGGCGCAGCAGGCGCATAAGCGCAGCAAGGGCGGGCTGTTGCATAAGCGGTTCGCCGCCGGTCAAGACCACATTGCGGCACGGATAAGCCAATACCAACTCGGCCACCTCATCCACAGAGCAACGCGCTATCCAAGTCTTTTTGTCGAACTTCCGATAGTTCGGGTCCGCGTCATTGACGTGCGCGAAGGGCGTGCCTTCCCAGTTCCAAGTGTAGTCAGTGTCGCACCAGATACAGTGCAGGTTGCACAGGCTGGTGCGCACAAACACGGCGGGCATACCAGTGCTTTTTCCTTCGCCCTGGATGGAATAGAAGACCTCTGGCCGCCCCTCAAGTCGCGCGAGCCGCAACATTGGCTGGGATGTGTTCACTTCTCTCACCTCCACAAGGCGCGCCCTGTCAGTCGAACAGAGCGCTTTGGTTAAAAACCTCTTCAGGCTCAAGGCCATTAGAGTCTGATGCTGTGCTGAAAGCGGGCGTGCTGTTGGCCAGCAGGCGCTTCACCACGCGCAGCTGGTGGGTGTAGCGCTTTTGCTCCGGGTTAAAGATGCCGAAATGGTCGAGTTTGTCAATGCGCACCTTTCCGCTGGCGTGGATGATGTGGCAATCAGGCAAGACAATCCCTACATGGCCGATATCCCCTCTGCCATTGTCAAAAAAGGCTAAGTCGCCCAGTTGGCATTGCTCCGTGAAGTCCACCGATGTGCCCTCGTGTACTTGCTGCGACACCTCGCGCGGCAGGCGAATGCCAGCCATTCGGTAAACCATCTGCACCAAGGCGGCAGCATCAATGCCGAAGGGGGAGCGCCCACCCCACAGATACGGCGCGTGCAAATAGCGACGCGCCACACGCACTATCCATTCGCCCGTGCGCGGCGCCGCAGAGGGCGTAACCACCGGCCCCGAAAACTGGAACGACTGCTCGCCCAAACGGCATCGCAAGCCATCATAACAAGGCAGCGCGGCACCCATGGTGAGGGGCACGAAATGATCGGCCGCCATGAGGCCCTCGACCAAAGACAAGCTGATGGACGAATGCTCGCCGTACTCTACATACTCCGAGAGCGTAATGGGCCACAGCTGACGAGCATCCACCCAGCCACTGAAGCCGTCCCACGAGCACACTACATGCCGCCATCCGTCTTTAGCCTCGAGCACCTCGACGGTCTCGCCAAAGAGCAACTGCGAGACCATCTCGCTCTTGTCGTTCGGGTGGGCGCGCATGGGCGCAATGCTGACTTGGCAGGCGGCGTACATATACCGAGTGAATGTGTGCTGGGCGCAAATATCGCGCTTGGCAACACAGCAGGAAGCCCGATGCAGAGGAGGTTGTGGAAAAAGTCAGACACGCCCCCTCCACAGGCACCGCCTTTCTCTCCTCTGCTTTTTTGGGAAAAAACGGCTGCCCAGCTCTGCCCTTGCTTCCGTGCCCAGCCAAGTGTTGGCGTCTCCTCTTTGGCCCCGGGCGTGTTTGCAGCCCGCTTTCGGGCCTTAATAATGGTGCGGCGGCAGCCCTGCGCCTCCGCCCATGCATGCGCGGAGACCGCAAGGCGCAGCTACGCCATTAACCGGAGCCAAAAGTGGGACGGGCACACCCAAGGCTCTGAGGAAGGCTCCTGGGCCGCAGAGGCGCCATACACCCAGACAGTGGCTACTGCGGCCATTTTTTCCCAACAAGACAGCCGCTACAGCGGCTTTTGCTTTCTCACATGATCTCAAAAAAGAAAGGCCAACAGCACGTCGGCTATTGGCCCTTCTCGAGCATTACGGGAGCGCGCAAGGGGCGCTTAATTGTTTTGCACGACAAACTTCTTCGTCAGCGTGCCATCAGCGGTAGCCACGCGCACCAGATAAGTGCCAGCGGCCAATTGCGGCAGCGAATAGGTGAGCAGGTCGTTGGTAACGCCTTCGTGCACTTGATAGGTGATCACACGGCCACTCAGTTCGGCAATGGTAACCGTGGCATCTGTCGGGCGGTCGAAGCCCATTTGCAAGGCCAAACGACCATTGACCACCGGGTTTGGACGCACCTGCATGACGTTGTCTGGCAGCTGTTTCTCGTCGGTAGTGCTAATCAAATCCATGTACATGCGCAACACAGCGCTGGGGCCACCCTGGAAGCCGCCGAGGAACCATTGGCCGTTAAATACTAGCGTGGAGACCGAGGGCAAGGGAACATCCTCGTCAAAAGCATGGAACACAACTTTATTGTTGTTGGAATAGAGAACAGCCACCACGTACCGAGCGCCATTTTCTATCTCCACCCCGTTTTGGCCCGTGTTGATGTCAAGTAATTCTACTATTTCAAGGGTGTAGTTGTTGGTGCTGGCCGACGCCTTGTATTGCGCAATGCCTAACCAATTGAAGCTACCGGACTCAAATTGGGAGTCATCGAAGTTGCTATAGTCAGGCAAGACATCGTCGTTGACCTTGAAGAAATAGACATCTGCTTCCACATCGGTTACGGGCAGTTCGGAGGCATTGGTAGCGAAGGAAAACTCGATGTCCTTGACCCTGTATTTATCCGTAACCTTCGGGTTAGTGGTGTATAACGCGCCTACGCCCCAGTTTTCTCCTATGCTACCTGGGCGTAAACCAATGGTGGCGCCATCGTCTTTGGCGAAGAGGTCTTCAGTAACGTAGAAATTCGTAGCTACACGGCTTTCTGCAGGTGTCTCGCCGCCCACAGGGTCAGAATTGACGGTGTAGAGAATGCGGTAAGTGCCGATGGGAAGCTCTGGAGCGTAAAGCCCTGGCATGGGGAAGAAGCTGTCCTGTACGGATGCTACCAGCTCTGGTAGGGTGAGAGACGTGGAAAACAATTCGTCCCCTGTAGCGGTGAGTACATACGCATCTACCTTGACGTTGGTGCGATCTACTCCACTCGTATTGGACAGCGATACGCCGAAACCGAAGGTATCCACAGGTATCTGGTGCACCGGTGCCTGCTTGCTCGATGCCGGCATGAAGACACTCGTCAGATTTACCTCCGGCACGATGATGCATATTTCTACATCGTTTCCAGAGAGCAGGGCGGAGTCCACGTATTCCGACATTTGGCGGCTCATGAAGAAGCAAGGGATGACGGTATTGCCAGCATACGGCTGTGTGGCACCCATGCTCATAATGGAGCACTCGTTTTGTGTGGCTACAGCGTAATTGTTGGCAATGAGCACCGCCACTGCGCCCGCTTGCTGGGCGTTGAAGGCTTTCAAGGAGAAGGCACATACGCCGCGGCGAATGACGGCCACTTTACCCGTCAGCTGGCCTTCGGGGATGGAGTCGCAGCAGAGGGAGTCCGGCGTGATGTCATAAGCCCAAGCGGCCGTAGCACACAGTTTGCCTTGCGGCACTCCGCCCCAGTCAGCCGTTCCGTAGCCGCAGGCCTCATTGAAGAAGTCTTTGGAGATACCATTGTACGTTACGCGAATGACCGCACCTGAGTTTTCGGTGCCGCTTTGGGCATTGGCATGGAAAGCCACTACCGAAAAGCCCAGCAAAAGCACTGCAGAGACGAGATTGGTAAGCAGTTTTTTCATAACAACAGCAGAGGATTTAGTGAATGGTGAGGAAATATTGAGCAGCAAATTTAAGCATTCCTTCACATGGCAAAGCTTCTCGAACACACTTTTCTAATATTTACGAGGCAAAGCCGCCTGCCGTTTGCTTCGCATCCGCAACGATGAGCATTCAACGAAACAGCGCCAAAGCCTGCAGTATCGTTTGCCAAACGCCCCACAGCGCGGGCACGGCCACGAAAGCCCAGGAGAGGTAGAGCACCAACTTTTCGCGAAATGACGATTTCATGATGAAGACAAACCTTTAGCCTTAAAAGCATCGAGACGCAACGGACGAACCAACAGGTTGCACACCAAACCTACCACCAACAAGCCAGCCATCAGGTACATGGTCAGGGAGTATGCCTGTGCTGCTGGAATGGCCAGCTCTTCTATCTGATAGGCCCGCAGATGGTTAAGCATCTGAGGGCCTATGATGGCCGCCAGACTCCAGGCCAGTAACAGGCGCCCGTGTATGGCGCCCACTTCGCGCGTGCCGAAAACATCGCGCAAATAAGCCGGTATCGTGGCAAATCCACCGCCATACATGCTCATGATGATGCAGAAGGCTACCACAAACAGCGTCAGCTGGCCCATTTGCCCCGTTTGAGGAATACTCACGTACAGCACAGCGCCCAACAGGAAAAAAACCGTGTAGGTATTTCGGCGCCCTATCCTATCCGACAGGGAAGACCAGAAGAAACGGCCCACCATATTGAACAAACTCAGCAGGCCGACAAAGCCACCAGCCGCCGCAGCCGTAACAGCACGCGCAGACCCTACTACAGCCTCGGAGAACATCTCCTGTATCATGACCGATGCTTGCCCCAACACGCCTAAGCCGGCGCTGACATTGAGCATGAGTACCCCGAAAAGCAGATAAAACTGCGGCCTGCGGATGGCCTCATCAGCATTTAGACCATAGTCGGGGTTCGACTGAACGGGCAACTCTGCCATCCCCTCGGGTCGCCACCCCGCGGGCGGAATGCGCACCGTAAACACCCCAAAAAGCATGTAAGCCAAGTACAGCAGCCCCATGGTCGCGAAGGTCTCTCCTACACCCGTAGAGGTCGGCGTTCGGAAAAAGTCCATCAGCGCCAGCGACAGCGGCGCAGCCACCATAGCGCCACCGCCAAAACCCATGATGGCCATGCCCGTAGCCATGCCAGGGCGGTCGGGAAACCACTTGATCAGCGTGGACACCGGCGAAATGTAGCCTAAACCCAAGCCAATGCCTCCCAACAATCCATGCCCCAAGTAGAGCCAAGCCAACTCGTGGCGCCAAACACCAATGGCCGAGAGGAAAAAACCACCCGAAAAGCACAAAGCAGAGACAAACATGGCCTTGCGCGGCCCCACGCGCTCTAACCACCGCCCAAACAAGGCCGCTGAAGCGCCTAAGAAAAACAGGGCAATGGAAAAAATATGGCCTACTTCCACCAGCGTCCAATCACCCGGTGCAGGATGATCCACCCCGAGCAACTGCGTAAGCGGCTTGTTAAAGACGCTGTACGCATAAATCTGACCAATGCACAAGTGAATGGCCAACGCCGCTGGCGGCACGCGCCAACGGTTGTAGTCAGCGGGGGCAACGCTGTGCGACTTGTCCAAGAAAGCAAACAAGGCTGTGAAGCGCATATAGGCACAATGGATGGTAGCAAGAAATTACATCATGTGGCTCTACGCGAGAGTTTGGGCTGCTGGTGCTGGCTGCGCGGTGGGCCACTCTCGCAGCAGGGCGCCCAAGCGCCAGACATCCTCGAAAGAGTTGTACAAGGGAACGGGAGCAAAGCGAATGACATCCGGCTCGCGCCAATCGGCCACAACGCCGCGCGCGCTCAGGTACTCGAAAAGGGCCTTGCCTTGTGCCCCCATGCGCACGGAGATCTGGCAGCCGCGCATTTGAGGTGCGCGCGGCGTGATGAGGTGCAGCTCGGGCAATTGCTCCCGCGCAGCCTCCAGCACGTATTCCAAATAGCCCGTGAGCTGCACACTTTTAGCCCGCAGGGCGTCCATGCCTGCCGCATCGAAGAGCTCCAAGCTGGCCAAATGCGCAGCGAAGGACAATACCTGAGCGTTGCTCAGCTGCCATCCTTCGGCGCCGCGCATAGGCTTGAAGCCCTTGCGCATGAGGAAGCGCTCTTCTTCGCAGTGGCCCCACCAGCCGGCAAAGCGCGGTAGGTCGGGGTTGTCGCCGTGGCGCTCGTGCACGAAAACGCCCGAAGGCCCGCCCGGCCCAGCGTTCAGGTATTTGTAGCTACACCAGACGGCAAAGTCCACCCCCCAGTCGTGCAATTGCAGCGGCACGTTGCCCGCAGCGTGAGCGAGGTCGAAGCCCGCATAGGCGCCCACGCGGTGCGCTGCCCGAGTGATGGCGGGCAGGTCGTACCACTGGCCGGAGTAGTAATTGACCCCCCCGAAGAGGACAAGGGCCACACTGTCGCCGGCCTGCTCAATGGCGCGCTCGATGTCGGTGGTGTGCAGCACATCTTCACCTGGCCGCGGCGCCACTTCCACGATGGCATCCTCGGGCGCAAACCCGTGCCAGCGCACCTGACTTTCTAAGGCGTACTGGTCGCTGGGGAAGGCGCCGGCCTCCATCACGATGCGGTAGCGCTGCGGCGTGGGCCGGTAAAACGATACCATCATCAGGTGCAGGTTCGTCGTCAGGGTGTTCATCACCACCACCTCGTGCGGCAGGGCACCCACCAAGCGCGCGGTAGCGGGCGTCAGGAACTTGTGGTAGTACATCCACGGGCGCTGGCCGCGAAAGTGCCCCTCCACGGCGTGCTCGGCCCACTGGTCGAGTTCTTCCAGCAGCCGCTGGCGCACCAATTTGGGCTGCAAACCCAGCGAATTGCCGCAGAAATAGAGCACGGGTTTGCCCTCGTGCTGAGGGAAAAGAAACGCCTCGCGAAAGGTGCGCAAAGGATCCTGCGCATCCATCTGGCGGGCAAAATCGAGCGTGTTGTGGTATTCCATAGATAGCGTAGATCGCAGTAGCCAAACAGATGCAAGAATAGGGCATTGTGCCCAAACTGCACTTGGAGGTTGAATAAAAAGCCGCAAGCCACAACAACAGCTGTTTTTTGGGGAAAAAATAGCCCTGGTATCCCTGCCTGGTCCCCGCGTGTGGGCAGCTTTTAAGGCTTAGTTTTGGCTTGGCATGTGCTCGGTGCCGCTCTGGGCTGCGGTTAATGACGTAGCTGTGCGTTGGCGTCTTCGCGCTTGCCGCAGCGGAGACGCTAGACTGCCGTTTCGCCATTATTAAGGCCCAAAAACGGGACTAAAACACGCCAAGCCCAAACAGAAGACGAAAACACTAAGCGAAGCCCACAAGCAGTGGCGGAGCTGAACAGCCGTTTTTCCCAAAAAAAATGGAAGACAGAAAAGCGGCGCTGGAAGGGACTGGCCGTCCGGCTGTTCAGCCGCTCCCTGCCGTAAAAACCCACCCTCGCGAGCCAATGCTTTTGCCTCGGTGCTGGCAGGAGTTTCCATCTTTGCTTGCCTTTTGTTGAGAGGTTTCATTGCCTTCTTTGCACACTGCTCAATCATGGAACGCTACCTGCTGCTTTGCCTTGCCCTCGCGCTGCCCTCTTGGCTGAGTGCGCAAAAAACCACGCCTGCACCACCAGCACCCAAGCGCCCTCTGCAACACGGCGACGTGTACTGCTGGCGGAAAATAGAACGCCCACAACTGACGCCCGATGGGCAATGGGTTGCCTACCTGTTGGCGCCCGTTACGGAGGGCGATGCCGCGCTCTGCCTATGGAACGCGGCCCAAAACCAAACGCTCACTTTTGAGCGCGCTGCCGAGCCGCAGTTTTCTGCCGATGGGCAATATTTGGTTTTTAGGATAAAGCCCCCTTTCGACACCCTCAAGGCGTTGCGCCGCCAAAAGGTCAAGAAGGAAGACCTGCCGCGCGACACCTTGGCAGTGCTCCACCTGCAGACCAAGGCCCTGCAAAAGATACCCGACGTGCACAGCTTCTCCATGCCGGAGAAGTGGTCGGGATGGCTGGCCTGCCGCTTGGAGGCCGGGCGCGAGAGTAAGGCACCCAAAGACACTGCCGCTACAACAGCGCCCAAGGGCAAAAAAGAAGACCCCAAGGAGAATGGCTTGCGCTTGGTGCTGCGCGAGTTGGGCACGGGTTGGGAAGACACCCTGCCTTATACCACCGAATACCGCTTCGCACGCCAGGGGGCGGTATTGCTGGCCGCCACTACGGGCAGAGACACGGCGCTGCCCGCAGGCGTTTATCGCTTCGATGCTACTCAGCGGCAGTGGCTTCCACTACTGCAAGCAGACAAGGGCAAATTTGCGCGGCTGGCCTTGGACGAGCAGGGCCGAAAGGCCGCCTTCCTCGCGGATACAGATACCTCCAAGGCAACCGTGCGGCCTTGGGCGCTTTATTACTGGTTAGAAGGAACGCCTCAGGCGCGCGTCATCGCGGACACGGCGAGTGCCTTCCTGCCGCAAACGCCGGCGCGCTGGGGCCTTAGTGAGCACGGAGCGGTCGAATTCAGCGAAGATGGCCGCATGCTTTACTTCGGTATAGCGCCACCCCAGCCGCAGCCCGATACCACGCTGCTGCCCGAGGAGGTCGTCCAGGTCGAAGTGTGGGCCTGGACACAGCCGCGCATCTACACCGAAATGGCCAAGCGCTTGGAGGATGAGCGCAAGCGCGCTTATCCGGTGGTGTGTCATCTGGAGTCGCCCGCGGCGGTGTGGCCGCCGCCGGTGCGCGGGTTTACCGTGCTGGGTACAGACTTGCCAGAGTGGCAGTTTCAGCCGCAGCGCAACGCGTCTGTGGCATTGGGCATAACGGAGGAGCCTTACGCCTACCTGAAGCAGTGGGAAGGTGAGGCTCCGCGCGATGTGTTTGCGGTTGACCTCAACGACGGCAACCGGCGCGCCGTGGTGCAAGGGCAGCGTTGCCGTCCTTATCTATCGCCGCAGGCGGAGTATGTGCTGTGGTGGAGCTTTCTCGACACGGCGTGGTTTTGTTGGAGCGCTCAAGACGGCCAGGGCATTCGGCTCACCGATAACCGGGAAGTGGCGTTTTTCAACGAGAGGAACGACGTACCGGATTATCCTCGCCCGCATGGTGTGGCTACTTGGATGAATGAAGACCAGGGCGTCGTGCTCTACGACCGCTACGACTTGTGGCTTTATGCCCCCTCTGGTAATCTTGCACCGCGACGCCTCACACGAGGGCGCGAGACGCGCACGGTGTACCGATACGTGCGGCTCGACCCGGAAGAGCGCGCTGTGGCACCCGATGCGCGAATACTGCTGCACACCTTCTGCGAAGACACCCGCGGCGAGGGCTACGCTTGGTTAGACCTGAAAACGGGTGCCCTGACGCCTTGGCTGGGCGGTCCATTCCGCTACACGCGCTCGCCACTGAAGGCGCGGGAGGCCGATGTGTTGGTGTTTACCAAAGAAAACTACCAAACCTTCCCAGACTTGCAATGGATTACCCTGCCTGCCGCAAATGGGTCAAAGCCCGCCGCTGAGCGGCGCATTTCGGAGGCTAACCCTCAGCAAAAGGAGTTCCAGTGGGGCAGCATTGAGCTTTTCCGCTGGCTTTCGCCGGCTGGCGACACGCTGAGGGGCTATTAGTGAAGCCAGAAAACTTCGACCCCAAGCGGCAGTATCCGCTTATCGTCAACTTTTACGAGCGGCTTTCGGATGAACTCCACCAGCATCGGGCGCCAGATTACCATCGCTCGCAGATCAATTACACCGTTTATGCCAGCCGAGGGTATCTGGTGTTTGCACCCGACATTCCCTACCGGGTGGGCTATCCGGGGCAGAGCGCCTACGACGCTGTGGTCAGCGGTGTAACGGCCTTAGCCCAGCGAGGCTTTGTGGATATGCGGCACATTGGACTGCAAGGGCACTCTTGGGGTGGTTACCAGACGGCTTACATCATCACGCGTACTAACCTCTTCGCCTGTGCAGAGGCGGGGGCGCCAGTGGCCAACATGACCTCCGCCTACGGAGGCATCCGCTGGGAGTCGGGGTTGGTGCGCCAGTTCCAGTACGAGCGCCAACAGAGCCGCATCGGCGGTACGCTTTGGGAATACCCGATGCGCTATTGGGAAAACTCACCGCTGTTTTTCCTCGACCGCGTGCAGACACCTCTTCTCATTATGCACAACGACAGGGACGGAGCCGTGCCGTGGTCGCAAGGTATTGAACTGTACACCGGCTTGCGCCGGCTGAACAAGCCGGTGTGGATGCTCAACTACAACGACGAACCTCATTGGCCTGTTAAACTGCAAAACCGGGCTGATTTCCAACTTCGCCTGCAACAGTTCTTCGACCACTTCCTAATGGGAATGCCCATGCCGCGCTGGATGGAAACGGGCGTCTCGCCCGCGGAGAAAGGCATTCAGCAAGGGCTGGAAATGCCTACTTCAAGCCAATATTAGCCATTAAGGCGCAGCGCCGCAGCCTATGTGACTTGTGTCACGTTTTTTAGGCAAAAGCCACTGGTACCTTTGCATCATGTTCAGACAAACTGCATTTCTCAAACTAAAAAAATTGTCCTGTCTATGAAGATTGAACAAATCTATACGGGCTGTCTTGCGCAAGGAGCTTACTACATCGAAAGCGAAGGCGAGGCAGTGGTTATTGATCCGTTGCGTGAGGTAACGCCGTACATCGAGCGAGCCGCTAAGGACAATGCGCGCATCAAGTACGTATTTGAGACCCATTTCCACGCTGACTTTGTCAGTGGTCATGTGGACTTGAGCAAGAAGACGGGAGCGCCCATCGTGTACGGGCCAAATGCCAACCCGAGTTTTGATGCCTACATTGCCAAGGACGGCGAGGAGTTTAAGGTGGGTAAACTGACCTTCCGTGTGCTCCACACGCCGGGCCACACTATGGAGAGCACCTGCTATCTGCTCATTGACGAAAACGGCAAAGAGCGCGCCCTCTTCTCGGGCGATACGCTCTTCATCGGCGATGTGGGCCGCCCTGACTTGGCCCAGAAGGCTGCTAACATGACGCAAGAGGAGCTGGCAGGGACGCTGTACGAGTCGCTGCGCAAAAAGATCATGCCGCTGCCGGATGACGTCATCGTTTACCCAGCCCATGGCGCCGGTTCGGCGTGTGGCAAGAACATGTCGAAAGAGACCTTCGATACCCTCGGCCACCAGAAGCAGACCAACTACGCCTTGCGGGCAGACATGACGAAGGAAGAATTCATCAAGGAGGTAACGACGGGCCTGATGCCGCCGCCGGCGTATTTCCCGCTCAATGTGGCGCTCAACAAGCACGGCTACGACAGCATTGATGAGGTGGTGAAGCGCGGCACGCGTCCGCTATCGCCGCAAGCCTTTGAGGCCGTGGCCAACGAGACGGGGGCCCTCATTCTGGACACGCGCAGCCCGCAGACGTTTGCGCAAGGTTTCGTGCCAAACTCCATCAATATCGGTCTCGATGGGCAGTTTGCGCCGTGGGTAGGGGCGCTTATCCCGGACGTGAAGCAGCAAATCCTGCTGGTTACAGATCCCGGCCGCGAAGAGGAAGCCGTTACACGCCTTGCCCGCGTAGGCTACGACTACTGCCTGGGCTATCTGGAAGGCGGTTTTGATGCTTGGAAAGCCGCAGGCATGGAGGTGGACACCATCGAAAGCATCAGTGCAGAAGAACTGGCGCAGCGCTTGGCAGCCAATCCCGATGCTCCGGTACTGGATGTGCGCCGCAAAAGCGAATACGATAGCGAGCACATCGAGAATGCGGAAAACATACCGCTGGACTATGTCAACAACTACATGGCACAGATCCCGAAGGACCGCACGGCTTATGTGCACTGCGCCGGTGGGTACCGCTCCATGATCTTTGCGAGCATCTTACGCGCCCGTGGCTACGACAACTTAGTGGATGTCAAGGGTGGCTTCAAGGCCATCAAGGAAAGTGGCTTGTTCAAGATAACAGACTACGTTTGCCCGTCCACTATGCTGTAAGCACAGGAAAGATGCCTTGAGTGGGGTTGGTCTCCTGCTGCGAGGCAAAACAGCCCGGGTAGTACGAACAAATAAGAGCTCTCAACACTCTCTTTTGTTTTCGCCCTACCCGGGTTTGTTTTATTTTTGGGCTTTCTGGATTTACGCTTTGTATTCTGTGCTCAATGGTCATAGCCTTCCGCCCAGACTGGTACGCTCGCGCCCTTGAAGAGCAACGCCTTCGGGCGCCGCACATGATGACGAAGTTTGCCTACAGCGACGTCCGTGTGGCGGGTCAGATCCGAGGTCTGGTGATTGAGCACCACGTGAGCGGATGGTTTCAGGAGCATTACCCGCAACAATACCTACCGCCGGATAATCATGGACAATGGGACAAGGTATGCAGCCACGATTTCAAACTAAAGACACCAGAAAAAGTGCTGTATTTGGATGTTTCTGGCCCTCGAAAGGATGGCTCTTTTGGTGCCTATGAGTATAAGCCCAGAGCAGGTGTGGACTTCCACATCCTGTGCAAGCCACTGGGTTTTGTCCGCTGGGATCAGTGTAATTACCACAAGGGTTTTGAAATTGTAGGCGTTGTGAAGCCCGAACATTACCGAGCCGCTATTTTTACCGAGCATATCATCCCGTTTGCCTCCTGGTTAAAGAGTATTGGTCTATGAAACAACGCGAAAACGCCCTGTCATTGGAAATTGTCCTGGAAGAACGCCAGGATCTGCTGAAGCGCATCGAACGCTACCGCAGGCGCTATCCTGACAGGGACGTGGAAAGCTACATTGAGCGCGTGAAGAAGGAGGCTCAGGTAGAGCAGGTGAAGCACATGCTGACGGAGGAGGTCAGGGCTTGTGCTGCAGCATCAGGGGCGCGCGCTTCGTGCTTGGCCTATGCCGTGAGCAGCATTTGGCAGGGGCGCTACGCGGAAGAGTACCTAAAGGGCAATACCTATCCGTTCGAGAAGATGCTGTCTTACCTGAAAAGCGGCCAACAGCTGGTGCTCCATTGCAGCGACTTCAGGGAGGTACACATCGAGGACAATTCTATTGATTGGATCATTACTGACCCGCCCTATCCGCACAAATACCTCGGCTTGTACCGCGACTTGGCGCTGTTTGCGCAGCGAGTGCTTCGGCCGGGGGGCGGTCTGTTGGCTATGGTGGGGCAATCGTATTTGCCTGAGATTTTCCAACTGATGTCGGTAGAAGGGCTGAAGTACAACTGGACGCTGTGCTACCTGACGCCGGGAGGGCAATCGCCGCAATTGTGGCAGCGCAAGGTGAATACCTTTTGGAAACCCGTGCTGTGGTTTAGCAAAGGAGACAACCAACGCTGGATAGGCGACGTGGTCAAGAGCAATGTCAACGACAACGACAAAGCCTTTCACTTTTGGGGGCAATCAGTATCGGGTATGGCCGATCTGCTGCAGAAAGTCTCGTTTATGGGCGAGACGGTGCTCGATCCGTTCATGGGGGGCGGCACTACGGGGGCTGTATGTCTCCTGCACCGGCGCCATTTCATCGGTATTGAGCTGGAGCACCCTGTATTCGACACTGCTCAGGGGCGCTTGCTTCAGTTGCATCAAACTTTGGAAAACCCGGAGGTTTAGAAAAAACGCCTGTAGGGCGCCTGTTAGGAAAAAACAAAAACAAACGTCAACTGCATTTTTAAAAAAACTTACGAGCTTCTATGGAAATGCTACAACAACCTTGGCCCTGGTGGGCAGCAGGCATTCTCATCGGCCTGACAGTGCCCCTTTTGTTGTTGCTGGGCAACAAACACTTTGGCATTTCGGGAAACTTGCGCCACATCTGTGCCGCCTGTTTTCCGGCCAATGTCCGCTTCTTCAAGTACGACTGGCGCAAGGAGGCCTGGAACCTGTTTTTCGTTGGCGGCATCCTGCTGGGCGCCATCATCGCCACGGTGTGGCTCAAAGACCCTAACCCGGTACAGATCCATCCGGACTTGGCACGCGATCTGGCGGCCGTTGGGGTAACCAACACCGAGCATTTGGTGCCCAAAGACCTATTCAGTTGGGACAGTCTGCTCACCCTGCGCGGCTTTATCCTGATGGTTATTGGCGGCTTCTTAGTAGGCTTCGGAACCCGTTACGCTGGCGGCTGCACGTCGGGGCATGCTATTATGGGCCTTTCCACGCTGCAATGGCCGTCGTTGGTAGCCACCATTTGCTTCATGGTAGGCGGCTTCCTCATGACCCATTTGCTGCTGCCCTACATTTTGGCGCTTTGATTTTTTCACCAAACACAACAAACTTGAGTTATGGAAAACACAACTGCCACATATCAGCACACTATACCCGCAGAAACGGATGCCGAAGTGCGCTCGCTGCACGCCATGTGCGTGAATGAGTCGCAACTGGAACTGCCCTGGTGGCACAACCTTTCCTACATGGCCGTAGGTATCCTGTTTGGCATCGTATTAGTCAAAGCCGAGGTCATCTCATGGTTTCGCATTCAGGAGATGTTTCGCTTAGAGTCGTTTCACATGTATGGCGTCATAGGCACTGCCGTGGTCGTTGGTGCCTTGTCTGTATTTCTCATCCAAAAGCTGCAGGCGCGTACGATATATGGCGAGCCGATAACTTTTACGAACAAGACTTTCAACAAGGGCCAGGTGATTGGCGGCTTGCTCTTTGGCTTAGGCTGGGCCATGACGGGGGCTTGCCCAGGGCCACTGTTTGCCCAGATAGGCACGGGCGCCACGGTAATAGTGGTGGCGTTGTTGAGCGCTATCGCAGGCACGTGGTGCTATGGCTATTTCCGCGAGCGGCTGCCGCATTAAGACGCCAGTCGTCTTGGCGTTAGGAGCCAGGGGCATTGCCATCTGATGAGCCGCGAATGGCGATGCCCCTCTATTTTTGCCGCCACTTTCAAAGAGATTACAAAAGCACGCTGTCTGTGTCCGATTTTTTGACTGAGTTGCGGCGACGCCGCACGTTTGCTATCATAGCCCACCCCGATGCCGGAAAAACCACCCTCACGGAAAAACTGCTTCTCTTTGGTGGCGCCATACAAACCGCTGGTGCCGTCAAGAGCAACAAGATTAAGAAGGCGACGGTATCCGATTTCATGGAAATCGAGCGTCAGCGCGGCATCTCCGTGAGTACTTCGGTGATGGGCTTCGAGTACCGCGATCTACAGATAAACATCTTGGACACGCCCGGCCACGAAGACTTTGCTGAAGACACCTACCGCACGCTCACAGCCGTGGACTCAGCGGTGGTAGTAGTGGATGCTGCCAAGGGCGTAGAGACGCAAACAGAGAAGCTCACTCAGGTGTGCCGTATGCGAGCGACGCCTATTATATTCTTTGTAAATAAGCTCGACCGCGAGGGCCTTGACCCGTTTGACTTGCTGGATGAGCTAGAAAAAAAACTCTCTGTGAAGGTGCGCCCGCTGTCATGGCCCATTGGGATGGGGCAACGCTTTCAAGGAGTGTATAGCCTCTATGAACGCCGCTTGGTGCTCTTCCAACCTCACGGCAAACAACAAGCGGAAGAAAGCATTGTCTTCGAAGACCTGCAAAGCCCGGAGCTAGAGCGCTTCGTAGGCGAACGCCCTGCCAAGCAGTTACGCGAGGATGTGGAGACCATCGAAGTGGTGTATCCGCCTTTCGATAGAGAGGCCTACTTGCGCGGAGACATCTGCCCGGTGTTCTTCGGTTCGGCAGTCAACAATTTCGGCGTGCGCGAGCTGCTCGATTGTTTCGTGGACATTGCCCCGCCGCCCTTGCCGCGCCAAACGGAGGAGCGGGTGGTAAAACCCGAAGAGGAGAAGTTCAGCGGCTTTGTGTTCAAGATTTTTGCCAACATGGACCCTCGGCACCGCGACCGCATTGCCTTTTTGCGCGTGTGTTCGGGCCGTTTTGAGCGCAACAAAAACTACCGTCACGTCCGGCTGGAGCGCGAGTTAAAGTTCCCATCTCCCACCATGTTTATGGCCAGCCGAAAAACGCTCCTCGAAGAAGCCTATCCAGGCGATGTGGTGGGCTTGTACGACTCTGGAAATTTCAAAATTGGCGACACGCTAACGGAAGGCGAGGTGCTGCACTTCAAAGGCATACCTTCATTCAGCCCTGAGCAGTTCAGGTATGTGGAAAACGCCGACCCGCTCAAACAAAAGCAGTTTGCCAAAGGGCTGGAGCAGCTCATGGATGAAGGCGTAGCGCAGTTGTTTGTACGCCAAAGCGATGGGCGCCGCATCGTGGGCACAGTAGGTCTATTGCAGTTTGAAGTGCTCCAGTATCGCCTCGAGGCAGAGTACGGCGCCAAATGCCGCTACGAGCCAGTCAATCTGTACAAGGCCTGCTGGGTAAGCAGCGACGACCCGAAGGCCTTGCAGGCATTCTTAGAGCGCAGAAAGCGAGACATCGCTCATGACCGCTACGGGCAGCCAGTTTTTTTGGCCGAAACCGCCTGGACGCTCCAGACGGTACAGGAAAATTTCCCCCACATCCGCTTTCGCTTTACTTCCGAAGCGTAACTTGCCTATGCTGTCGGCGACGCAAGGGCATCCGCAAGCGAACTTTGCCACAAACCACACGCACACACACGATGCTTACACCTACTGACCTGCCCCGCCTGAAGCACACTGCGTCGGGCAATTTTTTCCTCATTGCCGGCCCTTGCGCCATCGAGGGCGAACAAATGGCCTTCGACATTGCCGGCCAAGTGCGCGAAATGTGCGAGCAGCTGGCCATTCCCTACATTTTCAAAGGCAGCTACCGAAAAGCTAATCGGAGCCGTGGAGACTCTTTCACCGGAATTGGCGATGAGAAAGCACTGGGCATCCTCAAGGCCGTGGGCGAAACCCTCGATCTTCCGATAACGACCGACATCCACAGCGAGCCGGAAGCGGCGTTGGCTGCCCAGAGCGTGGATGTCATACAAATACCCGCATTTCTGTGCCGCCAGACCAGCCTTTTGGTGGCCGCCGCCCAGACAAGGAAGGTAGTCAACATCAAGAAAGGCCAGTTCGTTAGCCCAGAGTCCATGCAGTTTGCCCGCCAGAAAGTCGTGGACGCGGGCAATGAGCGCGTGTGGCTGACCGAGCGGGGCACCATGTTTGGATACTCAGACTTGGTGGTGGATTTTCGGGGGATACCCATCATGCGGGCATTTGGCAGCCCTGTGGTGGTGGACTGCACCCATTCTCTGCAACAGCCTAACCAAAGCAGCGGCGTTACTGGAGGGCGCCCCGCCCTTATTGCTACTATCGCCCGGGCTGCCATAGCCGTAGGCGCCGACGGATTATTCATCGAAACACACCCAAAACCTGCCGAAGCCAAATCGGACGGCGCCAACATGCTACCGCTCGCGCAACTGCGCCCACTGCTAGAGCAACTCGTCGAAATCCGCCAGACTATCCGAAGGTTTGCCCCTTAAGATGCGGTTTTGAAGGGGTACACATTTTTCAGCGAGGGCTGTTTCTCAAACCACCTGCGCTGCGTTCGCCGCCACCTACACCTCTCCTACCGAGGCCGTTTTTTTGGGAAAAACGGCTCCAGCGCTTTGGCTTGGCTTTTTGGCGCACCTGCACCTGCGGAGCTCCGGCTTGGGCCTGGCATGTGCCCGTCTCGCCCTGGTGGCTTAATAACGGCGTAGCAGCACCGCAGGGGCGCCGTGCTTGCAGGCGCGGAGGCGGTAGGCTGCTGTTTCGCCATTATTAAGGCCCGAAAGCGGAACGAAAACACGCCCGAGGCCAAACAGGAGCCGCGCGCCCAGCTAATACGCCCACAGCAGCCGCTCCGAAGCCGGCAGCCGTTTTTTTCACCCCAAAAAACGGAGGTAAGAAAGGCGATGGGAGTAGGAAGTGGCTAACGTACCCTTTGCAAGAGACGGTTAGAAAGGCGGCGCAGATGTCTAATTTGTGAATTTAGAGGGGCATTTGTTTGAAATTGTAACACCCACACTATTTTTACCGCCGTAAAAAACGTTTCCGAGGAAAACAACTCTGCTACTCCTGTTGGACTTTTTTCTCAACCATACCCACCACACATCCGTCCTGCTGCATCTTACTAATCAACTCGGGTCGAAACAGAACGGAAAAGCCCGAAGGAGTAAAGGAGATTGTTTTTTGAGGAGCTGTTTTTAAAACCCGTATTCTAAAACATCTTTTAACAAAAAAATTAAACGCAGCATGACAGCAGCAAAAAACACTCCTGCGAAAAAACAAGAAATGGGCTTCAGTGCGATCTTCCCTTACATCGCCATTCCGTTGTGCTTCGTCTTGTCCACGATCATTTACAAGTACGTGTTTGGCGATCCCTCGCACTTTGTGGATGGCGATCCGAACAAGGATCCACTGCCCGGTGACTACTTCGGAACCATTTACAAAGGTGGTTGGGTGGTGCCCATCCTGTTGGGTATGGCATTCATGGCCATTGTGTTCGTCATCGAGCGCTTCATCACGTTGACTAAGGCAGCCGGTGTAGGTAAGGTAGATGATTTCGTTCGCGTTGTGAAGAATGCACTGGACCGCGGTGACATCCAGGCTGCCATTAATGCTTGCGACAAGCAAAAAGGCTCGGTGGCCAACGTAGTGCGCGCAGGTCTGGTTAAGTACGACGAGATGACGCGCATCACGGGAATGGAGAAGGACGAGAAAATTGTGGCCATTCAGAAAGAAATCGAAGAGGCCACCACACTGGAGCTGCCCATCCTGGAGCGCAACCTCAATATTCTGGCCACTTTGGCCTCGGTAGCCACGCTTATTGGTCTGTTTGGTACGGTATTGGGGATGATCCGCGCCTTCGCAGCCCTCTCAACAGCGGGTGCGCCTGACTCCACTCAGCTGGCTATGGGTATCTCGGAGGCCCTTATCAACACAGCCCTTGGTATCGGTACTTCGGCCATTGCTATTATCATGTACAACTTTTTCACGGCGCGTATTGACGCCATGACTTACCGCATTGACGAAGCGGGATACAGTATCACCCAGACTTTTGCGGCGACGCAACACTAACTCTCACATCCTGACGCAAACCCACTGCCCGACCTTCGGGGCAAATATGACCTTACACAAGGTTGGGCAGTGGTTCAATAAAAAGAAATTGTACCATGCCTAAGCACAAACCAGCACGGCACACGCCGACGATTGACATGACCGCTATGTGCGACGTGTCCTTCCTGTTGCTGACCTTCTTCATGCTCACGGCCAAGGCCAAACCACAGGAACCCGTGGTGGTAGACACTCCCTCGTCCATATCAGAGACGAAACTTCCCGAGTCGGGTACGTTGACTATTCTGATTGATAAGGAGGGCAAGGTATTTCTCGATATGACAGGCCAACACACGCGTTACGCGCTCATATCGGACATGAACGCGCAGTATCAGATGGGCCTGACAGAGGAGGAAATGAAAAAGTTCTCCATTTTTGGGGCATTTGGCGTGCCGCGTAAGGACTTGCGCAAGTGGTTGGCTATGAACTCCACCGAACGGCAAAATGCTGCCAACTTTCCGGGTGTACCCTCTGATACAGTAGGTAATGAGTTAGGCCCTTGGATACACAATGCTCGCTTGGCGCAGTTTCGCCTCAAACAGGAGGGCAGGGTGCCTGAAGAGTACGTGATTGTTGTCAAAGCAGACAAGGACACTCCCTATTCCGCTATCCGGAAGGTGTTCAACACCTTGTCAGACATCAATGTGAACAAGTTCAACCTCATCACCAATCTGGAAGCGGATCCGAACAAGACCCAGGGACTTTAAGGTTGCCTGTGCCTTGAGCGGATGTACATCCACCTATTTTAAAACCCACATAACAGCGCATACCTATGGCTGAGATTCAAACCGCCGATAGTGGTGCCAGAAAGAAAGGCGAAGGCAAGGTTCGCTCGAAGAAACTCTCCACCCGCGTTGACCTTACGCCGATGGTGGACTTGGCCTTCTTGCTTATCACGTTCTTTATGTTGACCACCACCCTGGCCAAACCGCAGATCATGCCTGTGGTGATGCCAGAAAAGAAGATTAAAGAAGAAGACGTCGTGGAAACCAAGGAGTCGCAAGTGCTTACCCTGCTTTTGGGGCCAGACGACAAGGTGTACTACTACGAAGGCATCACAGATCCCAAGCTGGACTCGACCGACTTCTCTGCTGAGGGGCTTCGCAAGGTTATTTTGGACAAGAAAAGACGCGTAAAGGAAGAATGGGGCGACATGGAACGCGACGACCCCAAAAACCCCGGCCAAAAGAAAATGGTATCGCGCCTAAATGTCATCATTAAGCCTACCGAAGAGTCCCGTTACAAGAACCTTGTAGATGCTTTTGACGAAATGCGGATCACAGATGTAGCCATGTACGTATTGCTGGATATTTCGGAACAGGAGGAGGAATTTATCCGCAATCCGGCAGGAGGGCTGAAGTTCTCCGTAGAGGAGCAAATAGAGGCCATTCAGAAAGCCACGAAAAAGTCGCAGTAACAACCATCGGGCGCTCTATAGCGGATCCTTTCTACGACACGTATAGCACACCTAAAAAAGGACAAATACCATGGCAGAAAAAAACAGCACTTCCGCCTACCGGGATATGCTCGACATCATATTCGCCAACCGTAATCGCGATTATGGGGCGTACCAGTTGCGCAGGGCATATCCGAAGTACATGGGGCGCGCATTAGCCTACGGCGTAGCGCTGATTATTCTCTTCTTTTCTTTTCCGTACATCATGTCTAAGATGACGGATGTTTTCAAGCAAGAAGATAAACTCATCGAGGTAACAGCCGAGTTAGGGCCGCCCCCTGACATTGACCCTAACAACCCACCACCACCACCGCCACCGCCGCCGCCTACTCCGCCACCACCCACGCGCTCTACCATCCAGTTCGTCCCACCTATTATCAAAAAGGACGAACAGGTGGCTGACCAAGAGCCACCGACGGTGGAAGAAGTTATCGAGACCAAAGCAGACGTGGGCGCGAAGACGAAGGAAGGCACCGACGATGCACCACCAGAAATTATAGATAACCCTGTGGTTACCAAGGTAGTTGAGGCGCCTGTGCGGCAGGAAGAAAAAGTCTTCGAGCAATTCGACATCCAGAAGCCACCTAGCTTCCCGGGTGGAGAAGCTGAACTGCTCAAATACTTGGCGGAAAATATCAAGTACCCACCGCTCGCCCGCGAGAACAACATCCAGGGCCAAGTTGTGCTTTCTTTCGTCGTTGGTAAAAAAGGTGAAATTACCGACGTGACCATCATCAAAGATATCGGCGGCGGCTGCGGCAAGGAAGCTGTGCGCGTAGTGGAAAGCATGCCTCGCTGGATACCAGGCGAAGCCAATGGCAACCCTGTAAAGGTGCGTTTTACCTTGCCAGTGCGCTTCAAGCTGGAGTAATGACGGCCAAAACGCCACCTTTTCCTTCGAACAGCCGGCTCATAGACACCAGAGCCGGCTGTTCGGCTTTTAAACCTGTACGCTGTCCGCAAAAGCATTCTTTCCAGGCTCCTTACCTTTGCGCTACAAAAAAGCCCTGCTTTGGGCAAGTGATTGAACTTCACTGAAGATACAGCCGTTTTCTGCCTGTTTGTTTCTCCTTAGCCTTTCAATATGAAAAATATCCGCAACTTCTGCATTATAGCACACATTGACCACGGCAAGAGCACCCTAGCTGACCGCTTGCTGGAATACACCAAAACCATCAGCGAGCGGGAAATGCAGGACCAGGCTTTGGACAACATGGATCTGGAACGCGAACGCGGTATTACCATCAAGAGTCACGCTATCCAGATGCGCTATACCCATCCGACCGATGGGCAAGAGTATATCTTCAACCTTATTGACACGCCAGGCCATGTGGACTTCTCATACGAAGTCAGCCGCGCCATTGCAGCATGCGAAGGCGCCTTGCTCCTTGTGGATGCCACGCAGGGCATTCAGGCTCAAACTATTAGCAACCTTTACTTGGCCCTAGAACACGACCTGGAAATCATTCCTATCGTTAATAAAATAGACATGGAAAGCGCCGATGTAGAGGGCACGCAAGAGCAGATCATTGACCTCATCGGTTGCAAACGCGAAGACATCATCAACGCCTCAGGGCGCACTGGCGTGGGTATCGAAGAGATTATGGCTGCCGTCGTCAGTCGCATTCCACCGCCTAAAGGCGACCCTGAGGCCCCGCTGCAGGCCATGATCTTCGACTCCATGTTTAACAGTTACCGCGGCGTCATCACCTATGTGCGGCTGATGAACGGAACGCTGCGCAAAGGCGATGCCATCCGCTTTATGGCCACTGGCAAAGAGGTTTGTGCCGAAGAGGTAGGCATATTGCGCATGGGCCTGCAAGAAGCTGCCGAACTGGCTGCTGGCAACGTAGGCTACATCATCACGGGCATTAAAACCAGCCGCGAAATCAAGGTTGGCGATACGGTTACCCATGTGGCTCGCGCGTGTGATGCTCCGATAAAAGGCTTCGAAGAGGTCAAGCCCATGGTTTTTGCTGGTATTTATCCTGTGGACAATGACGATTTCGAAAGCCTGCGCGATGCTCTGGAGAAACTTCAGCTCAACGATGCTTCGTTAGTTTTCGAGCCTGAAACCTCCCCGGCCTTGGGCTTTGGTTTTCGATGTGGCTTTTTGGGGATGCTCCACTTGGAGATTGTGCAAGAACGCCTCCGACGCGAGTTCAACCAGAACATCATTACCACGGTGCCCAACGTCCCGTACTTCGCCACTGACACCAAAGGCCGCCGCTTCGAGGTGCGCCAACCTTCTGAATTGCCAGACCCTACCCAGCTCAAGTCTGTGGAAGAACCGTATATCTATGCCCAAATCATTACCAAGCCCGAGTATATCGGCAGTATCATGTCGCTGTGCATGGATAAGCGCGGCGTTCTACAGCGGCAAACCTACCTCACACCTACGCGTGTCGAACTCATCTTTCATATGCCGCTGGCCGAGATTGTCTTCGATTTCTACGACAAACTCAAGTCTATGACCCGCGGCTACGCTTCTTTTGACTATCACCTGCTGGACTATCGAGAGACAGACGTGGTAAGGCTCGATATTCGCTTGAATGACGCAGTAGTGGACGCCTTTAGTTCTTTGCTGCACCGAACCAAAGCAGAGTATGTGGGCCGTCGTATGTGTGAGAAATTGAAAGAACTGCTCCCGCGGAAGCAATTCCAGATAGCGATTCGGGCGTCTATTGGGCAAAAGATTATTGCGCGCGAGACTATCAGCGCCCTGCGAAAGGATGTTACTGCTAAATGTTATGGTGGCGACATCACGCGGAAGCGTAAATTGCTGGAGCGCCAGAAAGAAGGCAAGAAACGCATGCGCCAGTTTGGCAATGTTGAAGTTCCTTCGGAAGCTTTTCTCAAAGTGCTTCAGATAAACAGTTAATGCTTGCCCGAGGGCAGGGCTGCAATCTCTAAAAATTCGCTCAGTATCATGGCTGTAGCGCCCCATACGATGTTACCCTCAACATCGAAATAGGGTGTATTTCGGATGACAAGCCCTTGCCCAACGCTGATGTCTGTTACCTTTCGGTTCTCAGGCATGCTCAGCAAGGAAAGTGACGGCAACAGGATGCCCTCCACTTCGCCCGGCTGAGGGCGAAAGGCTACAGCCTCCTTCAGCATGCCCACGAACGGATAGACTAAGAAATGGCTGACGGGGATGTACAGCTCTGTGAGTTGTCCCAGTATTTCCACCGACTGGGGAGGCACTCCTATTTCCTCCTCAGCCTCGCGGAGGGCTACATTGACCAAGGGGCCATCGGTCTCTTCCCACCGCCCACCGGGAAAGCTCACTTGGCCGCTATGACGGTCGCGGGGGTTAGCAGAGCGTCGAATGAGTACGGTGTGCCATTCGCCACCCTCCCAAAAGAGCAGATTGAGTACGCAGGCGATGCGCGCATCGGGTGGCACTGCCGGTGCTGCGTGAAGCTCTTCTATACGGCGAGCGCTGGCCATGCGCAGCTGGGCTGCTCGTCCGGGCAAAGGTCCTTGTAGGCGTGCGCACAAATATTCGAGCCAAGTGTCTTTATGCTCCTGCATGATGGGTAAAACAAACTTCTCAACACGAAACAACGCGGGTAGTTTTTTGTGGCAGCGTGCGCCGAGGTTGGGCTTGTGGCTCAGTACCAGCCTCCAAACTCCAAACGCTGTCCCATTTGGCTCTCGTCAAAGCGGCCATTATGCCAAGCGATGTGCCCGCTGACGATAGTTGTCATCACCTTGCCCTTGAAGATGTGGCCTTCAAAAGGCGACCAGCCGCATTTGTAGAGGATGTTATCGGGGGTTACCATCCAGCGCCGTTTCAAATCTACCAATATCAAATCAGCCCAATAGCCCTCGTCAATGAACCCGCGCTCCTGGATGCGAAAGGCGATGGCCGGGGCATGGCACATTTTATCCACGAGTGTTTCTAAGGAGATCTTTCGCGAGTGGTACAGGCCGAGCATGATATTGAGGCCGTGTTGTATTAAGGGTAAGCCCGATGGCGCTTGAAGGTAAGGTTGATTTTTCTCCTCCAAAGTATGCGGAGCGTGGTCGGTGGCCACCACGTCGAGGATATTACTGTTCAGCGCTGCCAGCAGAGCATCTCGATGGGTGCGGCTTTTGATGGCGGGGTTGCATTTTATCAGATTGCCCCATCGGCCGTAGTGATGGGCGTGAAAATACAAGTGGTGTACGCAGACCTCCGCGGTAATTCGCTTCCTTTCCAACGGCTTGTTCTTGTCAAAAAGGCGCAGCTCATTGCGGGTAGATATATGTAGCACATGCAGACGAGTGCAAAAGCGTTTGGCCAGCTCTATGGCTAGCGATGAGGAAAGCACACAGGCCTTGGCACTGCGAATGCGCGGATGGTGTTTGGCCTCCACCCGATTACCATAGCGTTCTTTGTAGCGCTCCAGGTTTTCCCTTATTGTGGCCTCATCCTCGCAATGCGTCGCCACAAGCGTCGGAGCTTTAGCGAAAAGGCGCTCCAGAGCGTGCGGATCGTCCACGAGCATATCGCCGGTACTGCTGCCCATGAAAATCTTGATACCACACACGCGTCTGGGGTCTATTCGTTGGATCTCCTCTATGTTGTCGTTGGTGGCGCCCATGTAGAAGGAGTAGTTGGCCAAAGAATTGCGCTTGGCTATCTCATATTTAGCCTCGAGCAGTTCTCGCGTTACTGATGGAGGCTGCACGTTGGGCATCTCCATAAAAGACGTAACACCGCCGGCTACGGCTGCTCGGCTCTCGCTCGCAATCGTTGCCTTGTGTGTCAGACCTGGCTCGCGAAAGTGCACCTGATCATCAATGACACCGGGCAGAAGATAAAGTCCTTTAGCGTCTATTTCTACGTCGGCTTTGACAGAGATGGCAGGGCCGACGCGCTCGATACGTCCGCGCCGGATAAATACATCCCGCTCTTTGATAGTGCCCCGATTGACTACGCGGGCATTTCTAATGAGGATGGTTTTGCTCATACGAAGATTTTCGTCGAAAGAACGCCAGAAAAATTGGTTAGTGCTTCAGCGAGGGCATAATTTTGCTCCCAATCGTGTTAGCGACGATTTAAGTTTAAAATGAAGCGTGTTTTGATGATGTCCTTCCTCGTTGAACAACGAGGAGGGACTTTTTCTTTACAGCCTCATTTTGGCAAAAAAATGTTTCTTAGAAATGACCGAAGTAAGAATACGCCCTGCCACTGAAGCAGACATGCCTGCAGTGCACGCCCTTGTATATGAGTTGGCGGTTTATGAGAAGGCGCCGGAAGAAGTGATTACTACTCCCGAAGAATACCGCCGCGATTTCCAGGCCGGTCGCTTCGAGTGCTTCGTTGCCGAGACGTCGGGCCGGGTAGTGGGCATGGCGCTATATTTTATGGCCTATTCGACCTGGAAAGGCAAAATGCTTTACCTTGACGATTTGGTCGTTACGGAGGCACATCGCTGCAGTGGTATTGGCCGCCGGTTGTTCGAAGCAGTGCTTGAGGAGGGGCGGAGGCGCGGATGCCGACTAGTGAAATGGCAAGTGCTAGATTGGAACACGCCAGCCCTCGCCTTTTACCGCCGCTACGATGCCATCATCGAGACAGACTGGTGGAATGGCAAGATTTTTCTATGAATGTCAAGTGCCTAAATAGCGCTCCTGGATGATGTGCAGGTGATGCTTGGTGTGTCCAGCGATGATCCAAGCCAGTGCCAAGGGAGTAATCTCATTGTCGGCAGCCGTGCCGCGCCGTTCCCACATGGTCGGGCTAAAGCTGCGGAAGAGATGCAGATATGCTTCGCGAACAGCGGCAAATTCGTCAGCCAGCGCCGCGGGTGTGCGGCTATTGGCCTCACTCATTTCCACGTAGACATTAGAGTTGTTCTAAAATAACGATATTTGCACAAAAATCCACCGAACACGATGTTAGACATCCACAGAGCCCTTCGCAATGAGTCCGTTTTGC
>FWPU01003821.1_pt1 | contig 33094 bp, 29 predicted proteins | sample 2228361 | NCBI WGS metagenome assembly FWPU01 (sample SAMEA103939777, study PRJEB20133) | metagenome
GTGGCTCGTGCTCGCGACGGCTCCTCGACTCACCCCCGCTCGAAGTAGCGGACGAGCTCCCAGTCCGTCACGACGTTGTTGTCGAAGATGATCTGCTCCTGCCTCGCCGTGTTCAGCAGGTGCTCGAACACGAAGTCCCCGAAGGCCTCCCGCGCCACCTCGCTCTTCTCGAACACGTCGATCGCCTCGTGCAGCGAGGAGGGCACCCGGGGGATGTCCTCGGCCTCGTAGGCGTTGCCGACGAACATCTCCGGGGGCTCCACCTGGTTCTCGATGCCCCACAGGCCGCTCGCGATCGTCGCCGCGTACCCGAGGTACGGGTTCACGTCGGCCCCGGGGATCCGGTTCTCCACGCGCAGGCCCCGGTGCTCGCCGACCACCCGGAACCCGCAGGTGCGGTTGTCGCGGCTCCACACGATGGCCGTGGGGGCCCACGAGCCGAGCTGGTACCGCTTGTAGGAGTTGACGAAGGGCGCGTACATCCACGCCATCTCGCGCGCCGTGGCGAGGAGCCCGCCGAGGAAGTAGCGGGCGGTCTCCGAGAGGTGGTGGGGCGCCGCCTCGTCCCACATGAGCGACTCGGTGCCGTCGGCGTTCCAGACGCTCGAGTGCATGTGGCACGAGGAGCCCGCCTCCTGCATGGACCACTTCGCCATGAACGTGGCGGCGACCCCGTTCGCCGCGCAGATCTCCTTCACGCCGTTCTTGTAGAAGGCGTGGTAGTCCGCGGTGGTCAGGGCGTCCGCGTAGGTGATGTTGATCTCGTGCTGGCCCTTGCCGAACTCACCCTTGCTGAACTCCACGGGGATCCCGGCCGCGAGCATCGAGTTGCGGATCTGACGGATGATCCACTCGTCCTTCGTCGTCTGGAGCATGTGGTAGTCCATGATGTACGGGGACGAGGGCCGCGGGTCCCGGTACCCGCGCTCGGCGAGCTCGTCGTAGGAGTCCTTGAACAGGTAGAACTCCAGCTCCGAGCCGGTCTTGAACACGTATCCCCGCTGCGCGGCCCGCTCGATCTGCCGCTTGAGGATCTGGCGGGGGGCTACCTCGACCGGCTCCCGGGTCTCCTCGTCGGCGACGTCGCAGATCACCATCGCCGTCTTCTCGAGCCACGGGCACCAGCGGAGCGTCGAGAGGTCCGGGATCATCCGGAAGTCGCCGTAGCCCGTCTCCCAGCTCGCGTAGGCGTACCCGGGGAGCGGCTCCATCTCCATGTCGATCGCGAGGAGGTACAGGCAGGCGTGGAGCCCCTCGTCCCCCAGGATCTCCTCGAGGAAGAAGTGGGGGACCACTCGTTTGCCCATGAAGCGGCCCTGCAGGTCCGTGAACATGCACAGGACCGTGTCGATCTCCCCCTCCTTCGCCAGCTCCTCGAGCTGCTTCACGTCCAGCGTTCCCTGCTGCATCGCTCCTCCTCGGTGCCCCTTCATCAGGGGGGCGGCGGCCGTTCGGCCGCCGCCCCCACCGGTCCCGTACCCCTGTCAGCTCGACGACGGCGGCGAGGATCCCCCCGTCTCGCCCCGGAGGATCGCCTCCTGCTCCTCCCGGGTGGCCACGAACCCCGCCTCGTCGGGGATGCCCCGCTCACCCTTGGTGAGCGCGAACTCCTCCTCCGGCGAGAGCACCAGGCGATGCCGCCCGGCGATGGCGAAGTAGAGCAACCCGAGCAGGAAGTAGACCGCGGTACCCCACACGCCGGGTCGGTAGTCCGGGTTCGAGTACAGCGAGATGAGCGACACGATCGCCAGGATGCCGGCGATCGCGGCCCCCCACTCGCCGACGGGGCTCCAATACGGCCGATGGATGTGAGGCATCTTCCGGCGCAGCAGGATGAACGAGAGGCACTGCATCGCGTACGAGATCACCGCGCCGAACACGGCCATGTACAGGAGCGCCCCGACGACCTTGCCCGCGAGCTCGCCCTTCTGCTGGCCGAGCCAGTACATGAGCACGGCCAGGACGTACCCCACCACGGCGCCCGCGATGAGCGCGATGTGCGGGGTCTTCCGCTCGCCGTGGGTGATCGAGAGCCACTTCGGGAAGTAGCCGGCCCGCGAGAGCGAGTAGGTGTTCCGACCGTACGCGTAGATGATCGTGAAGAAGCTCGCGATCAGCCCGAAGAGCCCGATCAGGCCGAGGAGCTCGGCCGAGGTGCCCTCGCCGAAGATCACCTTGAACCCGTCGAAGAGCGGCGTGGCCGACGGCCCGAGGGCCTGAGCGCCGACGACGCCCGTGTTGATGAACAGCGTGAGGGCGCCGGTGATCACGAGCGTGGTCATCCCCCAGATCGTGGCCCGCGGGATGTCCCGGCGCGGGTCCATGGACTCCTCCGCCGCGAGCGGCAGCTCCTCGATCGCGAGGAAGAACCAGATCGCGAAGGGGATCGCCGGGAAGATGCCGCCGATGCCCTTCGGCAGGAACGAGGAGTTGCCGGGCTCGGGCGGGATGTTCGTCCACAGGGCCGGATCGATCTTCCCCGAGAAGATGGCCGAGAGGAAGAACACGCCCAGGATCCCGAGCGCCACGATGTTCACGGCCACCGTGAAGCGCATCGTGGCCTCGATCCCCATGATGTTGATGCCGACGAAGATGACGTAGAAGACCGCCATCCACGTGACGGGGCTGTTCCAGACGGGCTCCCCAGCAAGATCGAGCAGACCCTTCACGATGTCGTGCATCAGGAAGCCCATCGCCGAGACGACGACGGCCGGCGTGATCACGTACTCCATGTTCTCCGCGAGGCCCGTGATGAATCCTCCCCAGGGCCCCATCGCGGATCGCGCGAAGGAGTACGCGCCTCCCGTGTGGGGGAGCGCCGGGGACATCTCCGCGATGCTGAAGCAGAGCCCGTAGTACATGATCGCGACCACGACCGTCGCGATGAGCAGGCCGCCGAAGCCGCCCGCGTCGAGCCCGACGTTCCATCCGTAGAAGTCCCCGGAGATGACCGCCGCCACCCCCAGGGACCACAGCGACCAGAACGCCGCGTGCCGTCGGAGACCTCGCTTCTGGAAGTAGTCCTCACCCACCTCCTGGTAGGTCACCGACCCGACCTTGCGTTCCGCCACGGCCCCACCTCCTTGGGTCCCCCGCCGGATGTTTGGGCGATATTCAGCCCCACCGCGGCCCGCTTGTCAAACCAGGCTTGGGCCGGGAGGCCCGAGCGGAGGCGCGATCGCCCGGTTGACGTGTCTTCCATGTCGGACAAAGATGGTCCGATACGAGCGCGGCCCTCCGCGGCCGTGCACGGAGGGAGGCGTCGGTGGCTCGGGCGAGATCCAAGGCGAGCGAGGTGCGCCGGGGCATCGCGGCCCGGATCCTCGCGACCCCGCCGGGGAGCCAGCTGCCGCCCGAGCCCGAGCTCGCCGCGGAGCTCGGGGTGTCGCGCGCGACGCTCCGCGAGGCGCTCCGGTCCCTCGAGGAGGAGGGGCTCCTTCGGCGGACGCGGGGCGCGGGGACCTTCGTGGCCGACCGCCCGCGGATGCCGAACAGCCTGGACGCGAACTTCGGGGTGACGGACGCGATCCGGACCTCGGGCAAGGTTCCCGGGACGAAGCGGGCGGAGGTCCGGATCGAGCCCGCGTGGGAGGAGGAGGCCGAGCGCCTCGGGGTGGAGCCGGGGGAGGACCTCCTCGTGGTGGACCGCGTGAGGACGGCGGACGGGCGTCCCGTCGTCATCGCCCGGGACATCCTGCCCCTGGCGGTGATCGGCGAGGATCCCGCGGTGCACGAGCGGCTCCGGACGGGCTCCGTCTACGAGGTGCTCGAGCGGGACCGCGGGGTCATCGTCCACCACGGCGTCGCGACGTTCCGTCCGATCCGCGCCGAGGGGCGCCTCGCCGCCCTCCTCGAGGTGCCTCGGGGCTCGCTCCTGCTGTACCTGCGACAGGTCGACTTCGACGAGTCGGGCAGGCCGGTGGTCTCCTCGCACGAGCACCACCTCGTGGATGCGTTCGAGTTCTCGGTGGTCCGAAGGGGTCCGGGAAGGAGGTACGGGTGAGCGGACAGGTAGGCAAGGCGATGCGGCTGAAGCGGGTGATCGACCCGAGCGGGGTCTCGATCATCTGCGCCCTCGACCACGGGATGACCTCGCCGACGTTCCTCGAGCCGCTGGCGGAGATCTCCGCCCGGACGGCCGAGGCGGTCGCCGGAGGGGCCAACGTCATCATGATGAGCAAGGGCATGATCCGGGTGGCCGAGCCGGCCTTCTCGCCGACGACGTCCCTCGCGCTCCTCCTCTCGGCCTCGGCGAACCCGGACGGCGACCGACCGCGGGTGGTGCAGATCGCCGAGGTGGAGGAGGCGCTCGTGCTCGGGGCGGACGCGGTGGTGCTCTTCACCGCCCTCGGCGGCGAGAGCGAGCCCGGGATGATCGAGATCCTCGCGGGGGTGGGACGGGAGTGCGTCGCCCTCGGGATGCCGTTCATCGCGGAGGCCGAGTTCCCGACGACCTACGCGACGGTCGAGGAGCTGAAGCAGCAGTACGGCTTCGAGTACCTGCGCCGCAACGTTCGGTTGTGCGCCGAGCTCGGCGCCGACATCGTGAAGACGAACTGGCCGGGGGACGAGGAGTCGTTCGCGAAGCTGGTGGAGGCGGCGAGCGGGATCCCGGTCGTCCTCGCCGGGGGATCGCGGCTGGAGGACGCCGAGCTCCTGCGGCGCATGCAGGCCGCCGTCGAGGCCGGCGCGATCGGTTGCTCGGTGGGGCGGAACATCTTCATGCACCGCTCGCCGGAGGCGATCACCCGGGCCCTGTCCCGGGTGATCCGTGAGCGGTGGAGCGCGTCGAAGGCGCACGAGGCCCTGCTCGCGGAGCTCGGCGAGGAGGTGGAGGGATGAGGGCGGCCTTCATGACCGGCGTCGACGCCGTGGAGGTCCGGGAGACGGAGGAGCCCAAGCTCGAGCCGGCGGGCGCGCTGCTCCGGGTGGAGGCGTGCGGGATCTGCGGGACCGACGCCCGGACGTTCTTCAACGGCGACCCCCGGGCCCCGGTCCCCTGGGTGCTGGGGCACGAACCGGTGGGGGTGCTGGAGGAGGTGGGGCCGGAGGCGTCCCTGCCGCCGGGTGTGACGAGGGGATCGAGGGTGTTCCTGGGCTCCATCCTGACCTGCGGCACGTGCGCCTGGTGCGTGGACGGCTTCCAGAACCTCTGCGAGGAGCACCTGCTCTACGGGTACGAGCCGTTCCCCGGCGCCTACGCGGAGCTCGCGGCCGTGCCCCCCATCGCGACGAAGAACCTCATCCCCCTGCCCCCGGAGCTGCCCTCGGACCTCGCGACCGTGGCCGACCCCTTCGCCTGCGCCCTGAACGGGGTCGAGGCCCTCGACGTGCGGCTCGGGGACACCGTGGTGATCCTCGGGGCCGGGCCCATCGGCTGCTGGCAGGCGGTGATGTGCCGCGACCGCGGCGCGAGCCGCGTGTACCTGAGCGACGTCAACCGGGAGCGACTCGACCTCGCGCTCGGGGTCGTGGGGCGCTTCGTGGACGACGCCTGGGTGGCGGGTGAGGACAACGGCGTCGGCGAGGTCATGTCGAGGACCGGGGGTCGCGGAGCGGACCGCGTGAGCGTGGCTGCGCCGGCCAAGCCGGCGCAGCAGGCGGCCCTGGAGATGGCCGCCAAGCGCGCCCGGGTCGTGTACTTCGCCGGGCTCCCCAAGCACGACCCCGTGAGTCCGCTCGACATGAACCAGCTCCACTACAAGGAGCTCGCGGTCCTCGGCGCGTACGGGGCGACCCACCGCCAGTACCGGATCACCATGGACTACCTGGTCCGTCGGAAGGACGACCTCGCCGGCGTCGTCACGCACCGGTTCCCCCTGGAACGGATCGGGGAGGCCTTCGAGACGATCCGCTCCGGCCGCGGCCTGAAGATGGTGATCCTGCCGTGACCGGACCCTACGTGATCGGGTGCGACGTCGGCTCCCAGGGCACGAACTGCGCCCTGTACGCGGCCGACGGGCGGCTCGTCGCGTCGTCGTACCAGGCCTACGACCTCTCGTTCCCGTTCCCGGGGGCGGCCGAGCAGGACCCCGATGCCTGGCCGGCCGCCGTCGTGGCGGGGGTCCGCGAGCTGCTCGGTCACGTGCCCGAGGGGCCGTCGGCCGTCAAGGGGCTCTCCTTCGGATCCCAGCTCGACGGGATGGTGGTGTGCGACGAGCGGGGCCGACCCCTGCGGCCGGCCATGATCTGGATGGACCGCCGGGCCGAGGCGCAGGCCGCGGCGCTCGCGGGGCGCATCGCGCCGGAGGAGTTCTACCGCCGGGTCGGCGCGAACCTGGACTCCTCCCACGCGGTGTTCAAGGCCCTCTGGGTGCGGGACGAGGAGCCGGAGCTCTGGGCGCGCGCTCGGTGGCTCATGCCCCCGGGCTCGTACGTCCTTCGCGAGACGACCGGCGTCCTCGCCGTCGACCATTCGAACGCGTCCTCCCTCGCGCTGCTCGATCCCCGCACGCGCGCCTGGTCGCCGGAGGTGCTGGAGGTCTCCGGCATCCCCGCGGACATGCTGCCTGAGGTGCTCCCAGCCACCCAGCCTGTCGGCACCGTGACCGAGGCCTTCGCGGAGGCCACGGGCCTCGCTCCGGGGACCGTGGTGGCGGTCGGCTGCGGGGACGAGATGGCGGCCACCCTCGGGGCCGGCGTCTTCGAGCCGGGAGAGGTGTGCGACGTCGTGGGGACGGCCGAGCCGGTGTGCGCGGCCTCCGCCGAGCCGCGGGAGGACCCCACGATGCTCGTCGAGTGCCATCCGCACGCCGACCCGGAGGCCTGGCTGCTCGAGAACCCCGGCTTCGTCTCGGGTGGGAACCTCCGGTGGTGGCGTGACCAGTTCGGCCACCCCGAGCGGGCGGCCGAGGCGAACGGCGACGGCGACGCCTACGACCTGCTCGCCGCGGACGCCGAGCGGGTGCCCCCGGGCTCCGAGGGGCTCGTGTTCCTCCCATGCATGCAGGGGGCGATGGCGCCGGAGTGGAACGGGGCAGCGCGCGGGGTCTTCTACGGACTCACCCTCGCCCACACGCGGGCCCACATGACCCGGGCGATCCTGGAGGGCAGCGCCTTCGCGCTCCGGGACATCCTGGAGGCGATGCGGAACGCGGGGCTCGAGGTGCGCCGGCTCACGGTCGTGGGTGGCGGGGCCAAGGGGGCCCTGTGGCGGCAGATCAAGGCCGACGTCACCGGGCTCCCGGTGCGGGTCCCCGTGAGCGTGGAGACGACCGCCACCGGGGCGGCGATCCTCGCGGCCGTCGCGGCGGGCGTCCACGCCACCGTGGCCGAGGCGGTGGACGCGTTCGTCGCCTTCCGGCCCGAGGTGCACGAGCCCGACCCCGAGCGACGAGAGGCCTACGAGGAGGCCTACCGCCGCTACCGCGACGTCTACTTCGCGCTCAGGCCGGTCTTCGGCGGCTAGTCCGCGCTCAGTCCAGGGGCGTCACGTAGGCGGCGGTGATCCCGCCGTCCACGATGAGCGAGGCCCCGGTCATGAACGAGGAGTCGTCCGAGGCGAGGAACAGGGCCGCCCGGGCGAGCTCCTCCGCCCGGCCGAGCCGACCCATCGGGATGTGCACGAAGCGGCGCTGCCTGGCCGCCTCGTCGGCGAGGAGCTCCGCGAGCAGGGGCGTCTCGATCGGCCCCGGACAGAGGGCGTTGCAGCGGATGCCCTTGCGGGCGTACTCGACGGCGATCTCGCGGGTCATCGAGAGCACGGCGCCCTTGGAGGCCGTGTAGGCCGTCTGCGAGGTGGCGGCCCCCATCCACGCCACGAAGGAGGCGACGTTGATGATCGAGCCGCCCCCCGAGGCGAGCATCGCGGGGATGCCGTGCTTGCAGCCGAAGGCGACGCCCTTCACGTTGATCGCGAGGGTCCGGTCCCAGATCGACTCGTCCGTGGTCGTGACCGAGCCGTCCTCGGGGAGCATGACGCCCGCGTTGTTGTAGAGCACGTGCAGGCCGCCGAACCGCTCCACCGTGGCCCGCACCATGGCCTCGGCGTCGGCCTCCACCGACACGTCCGCGTGCACGTAGTGGGCCCGGCCGCCCGCGTCCCGGATCTCCGCGGCGACCCGCTCGCCGGCCTCGTCGGCCACGTCGGTGAGCACGACGCTCGCGCCCTCCGCGGCGAACAGCCGCGAGGCGACCATCCCCATCCCGCTCGCGCCCCCGGTGATGAGGGCCACCTTCCCGTCCAGGCGTCCCACGACGACCTCCCCCTGTCGCTCCTGTCCCATGATCGGCGCGAGCATAGAGCAGTCCGCACATCCCCGTGGGGGACGCGAGGGCCTATCATCGCGCCGAGGTCGGGGAGGATCCGGAAGGAGGGCTGACGTGGGCGTCGAGATGCTCGTCATGGGGGGCACGCGGGCCCCCGCCGCGGAGGGCGCCACCTACCAGGTCATCGAGCCCGCCACGGGGGAGCCGATGGCGGAGGTGGCCCAGGCCGGACCGGAGGACGCTCGCCGCGCGCTGGAGATCGCGACCCGTGCCTTCGAGGAGGGCGCGTGGCGCCGCACGAGCGCCCGGGAGCGGGGCAGGGTGCTCCTGCGCGCCTCCCTCATCATCCGGGAGCGTCGCGAGGAGCTCGCCCAGCTCGAGGCGCGCAACGGCGGCAAGCCCATCAACGCCGCCCGGGGCGAGATCGACATCGTGGCGAACGTCTTCGAGTACTGGGGCGGCGCCGCGAACAAGATCTTCGGGGAGACGATCCCCATCGTCCCCCCCGGTCTCGATGTCACCCTGCGCGAGCCGGTGGGGGTCTGCGTGCTCATCACGCCCTGGAACTTCCCCTCCGCCATCGCCTCATGGAAGATCGCTCCCGCCCTCGCGTGCGGGAACACGGCGGTGGTGAAGCCCGCCTCCCAGACCCCCCTCACCACCCTCGCCCTCGCCGACATCCTCAGCGAGGCGGGGGTCCCCGAGGGCACCCTGAGCGTCCTCCCGGGGCCGGGCGGCACGGTCGCCGGGACGCTGATCTCCGATCCTCGCGTCGCGAAGATCAGCTTCACGGGTTCCACCGAGGTCGGAGCCCAGGTCATGCGGGCCGCCGCGGACAACATCGCTCGGGTGTCCCTCGAGCTGGGGGGCAAGTCGGCGAACATCGTGTTCGCCGACGCGGACCTCGACACCTGCGTGGAGAGCTCGGTGTGGTCCGTCTTCGACAACGCCGGCCAGGACTGCTGCGCGCGGTCGCGGGCCTTCATCCAGCGGCCGATCTACGAGGAGTTCGTGGAGCGGTTCGCCAAGCGGACCTCGAACATCGTCGTGGGGGACCCCCTGGACGAGGCCACCGAGATGGGCCCGCTGATCTCCGAGGGCCAGCGCCGGACCTCGCTCGAGTACATCGAGATCGGCCTGCGGGAGGGGGCCCGGAAGGTCGCCGGGGGAGAGGTGCCGGAGCGCCCCGGGTACTTCCTGCGCCCGACGGTCCTGGCCGACGTGGACAACCGCTGGCGGGTGGCGCAGGAGGAGATCTTCGGTCCCGTGGCGTGCATGATCCCCTTCGACACGGAGGAGGAGGTGATCCGGCTCGCCAACGACACCGTCTACGGCCTGTCCGGCTCGATCTGGACCCAGAACCTGGGCCGGGCGATCCGGGTGGCGAAGGCGATACGGACGGGCGTGCTCTCGGTGAACTCCTCGAGCAGCGTCCACACCGAGGCGCCCTTCGGCGGCTACAAGCGGAGCGGCATCGGCCGCGAGATGGGGATGCACGCGGTGAGCCTCTACACGGAGGTGAAGAACGTCTACTTCTCCGAGCTCTGAGGACGCTCAGATCCCGAGCTCGAGGGCGAGGGCGCGCTGCGCCCGGTGCACCACCCGGAGGGCCTCCTTCAGCCCCTGACGAGCCACGGGTCCGAGCGCGTCGGGGTCCACGAAGTCGTCGGGCGGGAGCCCGGCCCGGTGCTGCTCGACCTGGTGGCGCAGGCGCACCTCCCACAGGAACCGGAAGGCCTCCTCCAGGTCGGCGCGGGTCTCGGGATCGATCGCGCCGGCGGCCTCGGCCCCGCGGAGGCGCTCGAGCGTGCGCTTGGCCGTGACCCCGGCGCGCAGGGCGTGGGCGCGGGCGAGGTTGCTCACGATCACGATCCCGCGGTGCTTCAGGTCGATCGTGCCGGCGTGCTCGCCGCGGTGCTCCACCCGCAGGTCCCGGACGAACCCGATCGGCGGACGCTCGTCGAGGGCCCGGCGGGCGAGCTGTCGCAGGAAGGCCGGGTGCTCCGGGGCCCGCGCCACGACCGCGTCGAGGGCGGGCTCGGCCTCCAGGCCGCCCGCCACCTGCCGGTGATCCGCGATGATCGAGAGCTGCTCGCTCCCGGTGGGTCCCCCCTCGGCCATCCAGGCCTCGTAGCGCCGGACCCAGTCCTCGAGCGTCAGTCGGAGCCGGGGGTCGCTCGCCATCACGTCCGCGTTGCATCGGGGGATCCCGCCGGCCTCCAGGCCCGCCACGACGCGCTCGGCGAGGCCGGCGAAGCCCTCTGGCCGCCCCCGAACCGCGAGCGCGTGGTCCTGGTCGGTCCGCAGGGCCTGCTCCTGCCGGGCGGCGCTGCCGAGGGCGAGCCAGGCCCACTCCCCGGGCGGCTCACCGAGCTCGGCGATGGCGAGCTGGATGAGCCGTCGCGTGGCGGCGTCGATGGCGAACGCCACGACGTGTCCGACGTGCACCGGGTCCGTGCCGACCTCGACGAGGTTCGCGACGACCTCGGGCAGCCGCCGGAGCGCCGCCGCGACCGCGTCGTCGTCGGGCGCGCGCTCGAGGGCGCTCTTCAGGGCGAAGGGGGTCTCGCGCCCCACCCCCATGAGGTCCGTGTCCGTGACGACGCCGAGCACCCGCCCGCCCGCGTCCACGACGGGGAAGTGGTGGACGCCGTGCTCGACCATCGCGAGCAGGACCTCGCCGGCCATCGCGTCGGCCGGCACGGTCAGGGCTTGCGGGGTCATGACCTCGCGCACGGGGGTGTCCGGGGAGCGGCGCTCGGCGACCACGCGGGTCCGCAGGTCCCGGTCGGTGAGGATCCCCAGGCGGCCGTCGGGCCCGGGCACGAGCAGGCTCGAGACCCGCTCCCGCCCCATGAGGGCGGCGGCCTCGGCGACGGAGGCGTCCGGGTCGCAGGTGATCGGGGGGCGACGCAGGAGCGAGCCCACCCGACGGAGGGCGCTGGGGGGCGGCGTCTCCTCCGAGGCGAGGCGGACCCGCTCGGCCCGGCGTCGCAGGCTCGCGAGGACGAACGCGGCCCCGGCCCGGGTGGCCAGGATCTCCTCGGCCACGTCGGCCCGGACGAGGTAGCAGAGCGTGTCCTCCTTGGCCCGGACGGTCGCGCTCGGGGCCACGTGGCCGAGGAGCGACCACATGCCGAAGACCTCGCCCTCACCGAGCTCGTCGATGACGAGCCCGTCGTCGAGGATCTCCACGGCGCCCTTGCGGATCACGTACAGGTACCGGGCCGGCTCCCCGGCCTCCTGGAGGATCATCGCGCCGGGCGGGAAGTGCTCGATCTCCAGGACCTCGAGCACCCGGTCGAGCTGCTCCGGCGCGAGCTCGTCGAAGGGCGGGTGGGAGGCGAGGAAGCCGGGGACGTCCACGGCGGAAGTCTAGGGGCATCCCGGACCCGCGCCACGCCCGTACACTGGCGGGGACGCCAGCGGCCGCCGCCAGCGGCCGGGAAAGGAGGATGCGCACGTGGCCGACCTGATGGAGGCCGTCGCCTCCCTCGCCAAGCGGCGAGGGATCGCGTTCCAGTCCAGCGAGATCTACGGGGGGCTCCGCTCGTCCTGGGACTACGGGCCCCTGGGCGTGGAGCTGAGGCGGAACATCCGCAACGCCTGGTGGCGCTCGATGGTGCAGCTCCGCGACGACGTCGTGGGTCTCGAGGCGGCGATCATCATGTCGCCGCGGGTCTGGGAGGCCTCGGGGCACCTCGAGGTCTTCACCGACCCCCTCGTGGAGTGCCTCAAGTGCCACCAGCGGTTCCGGGCCGACCACATCCCCGGGTTCCACGCGCCCCAGTCCGGGCACGAGGAGGACGAGACCACCGTGGACCTCGCCCACCGGCCGGTGTGCCCGAACTGCGGCCACCACGGCTTCACGGAGCCGCGGAACTTCAACCTCATGTTCAAGACCCACATGGGCCCGGTGGAGGACGAGGCGAGCGCGGTGTACCTGCGCCCGGAGACCGCGCAGGGGATGTTCGTCGACTTCGTCCAGATCCAGCAGGTGAGCCGGAAGAAGGTGCCCTTCGGCATCGCCCAGATCGGGAAGTCCTTCCGTAACGAGATCACGCCGGGGAACTTCATCTTCCGCATGCGCGAGTTCGAGCAGATGGAGATGGAGTTCTTCGTCGAGCCCGGGACGGACGAGCGCTGGCACGAGTACTGGATCGAGGAGCGGTACCGCTGGTACGTGGATCTCGGGATCCGCGAGGAGAACCTGCGCCTGCGCGAGCACGCCCCGGAGGAGCTCTCCCACTACTCGAAGCGCACCGTGGACATCGAGTACCGGTTCCCCTTCACCGACTGGGGCGAGCTCGAGGGCATCGCGAACCGCACCGACTACGACCTGCGGCAGCACGAGAAGCACTCGGGCCAGGACCTGACCTACTTCGATCAGGACAAGGGCATCCGGTACCACCCGTACGTCATCGAGCCCGCCGCGGGCGTGGACCGGGCGCTCCTCGCGTTCCTCCTCGACGCCTACCGGGAGGAGGAGGCGCCGACGGCCAAGGGCGACACCGAGAAGCGGGTGGTGCTGAAGCTCCACAAGGACCTCGCGCCGACGAAGGTCGCCGTCCTGCCCCTCTCCCGCAACGAGGCGTTGATCCCCGACGCCCGCGCCGTCTTCGACCTGCTCAAGGTGCACTGGATGTGCGACTACGACGACGCCGGCTCGATCGGGCGGCGGTACCGGCGCCAGGACGAGGTCGGCACCCCCTACTGCGTGACGATCGACTTCGACACCCTGGAGGACCGGCAGGTCACCGTGCGCGACCGCGACTCGATGCGGCAGGAGCGGGTCCCCATCGCGAACCTCGTCGCCTACCTCCGGGAGCGCCTGTGAGGGGCGGACGGCCCTCGCGCCTCGCCCTCGGGCTGTACGCGGGCTCCTTCGGGGCGCTGCTCGTCGCGGCCGGGTTCCTGGCCGCCGCGGTGCTCCAGGAGCTCCGGGGCATGGGGCTCGTCTGGGCGTCCTCGGCGATGTCGATCCTCGCCGCCGCGCTCGCGGTGTCCTCGCTCCTCGTCCCCGGGAGGGATGCGGGGTGAGACCCCGGGCCCTCGCGGTCGCCCTCGCCCTCGCGCTCGCCCTGGCCGCGTGCGTGGGGGGCGGCGCCGGTGGTCCGAGCCTCACGAGCGCCTCCCCGACGGAGCCTCCGGCCAGCCCGAGCCCCGAGCCGCGGGGATCGGCCCAGCGGGCCCTTCGGGCGCTCTGCGAGTACGGCCCACCCCCGGGCGGCGAGCCCGTCCCGCCGGAGGGCCCGACGCCGCCCGCGATCGCCGAGGCCATGGCGGCCGTCGAGGAGCTGCGCGGCCTCTCGTTCACGGAGCCCGTCGTGGCGGACCCGGTGACCGAGCGGGAGCTCGTCGAGGGGCTTCGACGGTCCTTCGATTACTCCTACCCCCGCGAGCTCCTGGAGCGCCGGAGCCTGGCGTGGCGCACGATCGGGGTGATCGGACAGGGGGTGAGAATCCGGGAGGAGCTGGAGCGGTTCGTCTCCGGCCAGGTGATCGGCTACTACGACACGCTCACCGGGGAGCTCCGGTTCATCGGCACCGACGATCCCTCCCCCAGGGAGCGGGTCACCCTCGCCCACGAGCTGGTCCACGCCCTGGACGACCAGCGCTTCGGGCTCGAGCGCATCGACCAGCTCATGACGTCGTGCCGGGACGAGGCGGCGACGGCGGCGATCGCCCTCACCGAGGGGGACGCCACGTACTTCATGGCGCGCTACGCCCTCCAGTACCTCTCGCCCCAGGAGCAGCTGGAGCTCGCGACGGGCGGGGTGGGGGACGTGCCCGCGGTCGACCCCTTCGTCGAGCGTCAGCAGGTCTGGCCCTACACCGCGGGCCAGCGGTTCGTGGCCGCGCTCATCGGCCGAGGGGGCCTCGAAGCGGTGGATCGAGCCTTCCGCGAGCTCCCCGTCTCGACGGAGCAGATCATCCACCCGGACCGGTACCCCGGCGACGTGCCCACCCCGGTGGACGTGCCGGACCTCGCGCCCGCCCTCGGGCGGGGCTGGGAGGACCTGGACGTCCAGGAGGTGGGCGAGGCCTGGCTCTCGCTCGCCCTCGGCCTGCGGCTGCCGAGCTCGACGGCGGCGGAGGCCGCGGCGGGCTGGGACGGGGGGCTGTACCGAGCGTGGACCGACGGGCGGCGGGTCGCCGTGGTGCTCGTCACGGCCTGGGACTCGCCCGGGGAGGCGGCGACCTTCGCCGAGGCGATGGCGGCGTGGATCGAGGCAGGGACGGGCGACGCCGAGGTCCTCGCGCCCGACGGCACCACGGTCCGGGCGCTCTTCTCGAGCGACGCAGCCACGCTGGAGGCCCTGCGAGCGGCCGTCCTTCGGTCCGGGACCTAGGGCCCGGCGGCCGCGGGCTCCTGGACCCACCCCCTCCGCGCCGCCCGCTGCCAGGCTGCAGCCATGAGGTCGACGCGGGAGACGCCGCCCAGGTCGCTCGACCCGATGCTCCCGGGCATGGGCCTGGTGATGGTGAGCCGGGACCTCTACGAGGACGAGCTGGCCCGGCAGCTCGGGCCCCGGCCACCGAGGCGCCGCCGGGGCCGCGGTCGGAGGTGGCTCGCGTGGGGCCTCGTGCTCGCCCTCGTGGCCGGGCTCTCGGGGGCGGGGGCGGCCACCGTGACGCTCCGGGAGGCCCGCAGGGACGAGCGGGCCCTCGCCGAGCAGGTGCGGGCCCTGCGGGCCGAGCTGGCGGCGATGCGCTCGCGGGCCGAGGGGGCCGAGGCCGAGCGGTCGGCCCTCGCCGCGCGCCTCGAGCGCCTGCGGGAGCGCCTGGCCGAGCTCCGCGACGCCAAGGTCCGCACCGTGGTCCGGACCGAGACCGTGACCGAGACCGTGACCGAGTACGTCCCGAACGGCGAGACCGTGAGCGTCGAGGTCACGGGCTACGAGGGGATGATCCGGATCTACGACGTGCAGCTCACCCGGGAGTACGGGTTCTCGGACCTCATCGGCATCGCCGAGAACACGAGCGGGCGCGTCATCGCCTACGCCCAGCTCGGCTGCTCCTTCCTGGATCGGGACGGCCGACTCCTCGCCGCCGCGATGGACAACAAGCAGGACTGGCGGCCCGGGCAGACCTGGGGGTTCACATGCAGCGCCGAGGTGGACGCGACCGGCGGGATCGTGCGGGTCGACGAGCTCGACTGAGCCGGGCCCTCGCCGTGACCGCGGCGATCCTGGCCGCGGGCCTCGTGCTCGTCGGCGCGGGCTCCGGCCTCGCGCGCGTGGGGCCGGACGTGCGGGCGGTGGCCGCGGCCGCGACCCTCGGACGGGTCGAGGCCCGGCTCGGGGCCCTGCGGACGGCGCGCCTCGGCGTCGAGGCCCGCGCGGCGGAGGTCGGGGCGGATCTCGAGCGGCTCCGGGCGGCCCTGGCTGCGACGGAGCGCCGGCTCACCGGGCTCGAGCGAGCGCGGCAGCGCCGGCTGCGAACCGCCTCGGGGCTCGCCGAGGGCGAGATCCCCGCGGCGCCCCCCAGGACCCTGGCCGAGCTGCGGGCGCCGCTCGCGCTCGTGACCGAGGCCATGTACGCGAACGACCGGCTCGGGGTGGAGCTCGTGGCGGAGCGCGCCGAGGCGGCCCGGCGCGAGGGGGAGCTGCGAGCCTGGCTCGGGGAGCTGCGGGAGGCGGCCGCGCGCCTCTCGGCGGAGGAGCGTCGGGCCCGCGCCGGGCTCGCCGAGGCCATCGGCGCGAGCGCCGAGGTGGCGGCCCTCTCCGACGTCCCACGGATCCGCGAGCGGGCGGAGGCGGTCGTGGCGGAGGCCCGGGAGGAGCTCCGGCTCATCGCCGTGGCCGAGGCCGAGGTCCGGGCGCGGATGCGGGAGGTGCTGGCCGAGCTCGAGCGGCTGCGGGCCCACCTCGTGGGCCTCCGCGAGGACCTCCGGGAGGTCCGTCGCGCGAACGCCGAGCTCGAGCGGACCATGGGGGTCGCGGAGCTCCTCGTCGGCGCCTGGCTCGAGACCTTCCCCGGGACCGTGGGCGAGGTGGAGGTGGCCCTCCAGGGGGTCCTGCGGGTGTGCCCCGTGGACCAACCGATGAGCTACTCGGACAACTGGCACGCCCCGCGCTGGGGCGGCGGGTTCCACCTGCACGAGGGGATCGACATCTTCGCCCCCCTGGGGACCCCCGTGCGCGCGCCCTTCGACGGGACCGCGGTGGTCGCCGACAATCCCCTCGGGGGCATCGCGGTGAAGGTCCTCGGGGCCTCGGGATACGTCTACGCCGCCCACCTCCAGGAGCGGGGCGCCCTCGGCCAGGTCCGGGCGGGCGACGTGATCGGCTACGTGGGGGCAACGGGCAACGCCTCCGGCCCCCACCTGCACTTCGAGTACCACCCCCTCGGCGGCGAGGCGGTGAACCCCTTCCCGTTCCTGAACGCGGTCTGCTGAGCTCGTACGCCCGCCGCCCGCGCTCCGTACACTGGGCGCGACGCTCCGCGCTCGACGGGAGGCAGCCGTGACCAAGTACGTGTACGACTTCCACGAGGGCAACAAGGACATGAAGGACCTCCTCGGCGGGAAGGGGGCGAACCTCGCCGAGATGACGAACATGGGCCTGCCCGTGCCCCCCGGGTTCACCATCACCACCGAGGCGTGCATCGCCTACCTGCGGCGGGGCGAGTTCCCCGAGGGGCTCGTGGAGGAGGTCGAGGAGCACCTCATCCGGCTGGAGGGGCGGATGGGCCGCCGCCTCGGGGACCCCGAGGACCCCCTGCTCGTCTCGGTCCGCTCCGGGGCGAAGTTCTCGATGCCGGGGATGATGGACACCGTCCTCAACCTCGGCCTGAACGACGCCTCCGTGGAGGGGCTGGCCCGCAGGTCCGGCGACCTCCGGTTCGCCCGCGACGCCTATCGCCGGTTCATCCAGATGTTCGGGAAGATCGTCATGGGCGTGCCGGGGGAGGCCTTCGAGGAGGCCCTGGAGCGCGCGAAGGAGGCGAAGTTCCCCGGCGCCCAGGACACCGACCTCGACGCCGAGGATCTCGCTCGCCTGATCGAGGAGTTCCGCCGGATCTACCGGGAGCACGTGGGCGCCGAGTTCCCCGCCGATCCGCGCGAGCAGCTGCGCCTTGCGATCGAGGCCGTGTTCCGCTCCTGGAACGGCAAGCGCGCGCGGGACTACCGACGCCAGAACAAGATCAGTGACGACCTCGGGACCGCGGTGAACGTGGTCGCGATGGTGTTCGGCAACCGGGGGGAGGACTCCGGCACCGGCGTGGCCTTCACCCGCGATCCGGCCACGGGGGAGAAGGTCCCCTACGGCGACTACCTGCCGAACGCCCAGGGCGAGGACGTCGTGGCGGGGATCCGCAACACCCTGCCCCTGGCCGAGCTCGAGCGCCTGGACCCCGCCTCCTACCGGGAGCTGCTCCGGGTCATGGACGTCCTGGAGCGGCACTACCGGGACATGTGCGACATCGAGTTCACGATCGAGCAGGGCAAGCTGTGGATCCTCCAGACCCGCGTGGGCAAGCGCACGGCGTTCGCCGAGTGGATCATGGCCTACGACATGCTCGAGGAGAGCCTCATCGACGAGGACACGGCCCTGCTGCGGGTGGACGCGAACCGGCTCGAGGAGCTGTTCAAGCGCCGGGTGCGGGCCGAGGGGGCGACCCCCATCGCGAAGGGCCTGAACGCGAGCCCCGGCGCCGCCACCGGCCGGGTGGTCTTCAGCGCGGACGACGCCGAGGCGTGGGCCGCCCGCGGCGAGCGGGTGATCCTCGCCCGGCGCGAGACGACCCCCGACGACTACCACGGCATGATCGTCTCCCAGGGCATCCTCACGAGCGCGGGCGGGACGAACTCCCACGCCGCGGTGGTGGCCCGGGGTGAGGGCATCCCCGCCGTCTGCGGCGCCGACGCCGTGAAGATCGACCTCGCCTCCCGCAGCTTCAACGCGAACGGCACGGTCGTGCGCGAGGGCGACGTCATCACGATCGACGGGTTCACCGGGAACGTCTACGTGGGTGAGCTCCCCCTGGAAGAGTCGGTGCTCGAGCGGGCCCGCGCGGGCGACGAGGCCGCCCGCCGGGAGAAGATCTGGCGGGCCTTCGAGCGCCTCATGGCCCACGCCGACCGGGTCCGGCGCCTCTGCGTCCGGGCCAACGCCGACACCCCCGAGCAGGCCACGAACGCGCGCGAGCGCGGCGCGGAGGGGATCGGCCTCTGCCGCACCGAGCACATGTTCCTCGGGCCCGAGCGGGTGGCGGCGGTCCGGCGGATGATCTTCGCCGAGACCCCCGCGGAGGAGCAGGCCGCCTACGACGAGCTCCTGCCGCTGCAGCGAGGGGACTTCGTCGGGATCTTCCGCGCGATGACCGGGCTGCCGGTGACGGTCCGGCTCCTCGACCCGCCGCTGCACGAGTTCCTGCCGAACCTGGAGGAGCTCGCGGTCGCCGTGGCCGTTGCCGAGGCGCGCGGGCTCGGCGAGGTGGAGGTGCGCGGGGAGCGGATGTCGCTCGAGGAGGCGCGACGGACCCTGGCGAAGGTGCGCGAGCTCCACGAGGCAAACCCCATGCTCGGTCTGCGCGGCGTGCGTCTCGGGATCGTGAAGCCGGGGCTCTACGCGATGCAGGTGCGGGCGATCTGCGAGGCCGCGGCGCAGGTGAAGCGGGAGGGGCTGGACCCGCGGGTGGAGATCATGATCCCCCTGGTGGCCACCCGGGCCGAGCTGGAGCAGATGCGCGCCGAGCTCGAGCCGGTGGCCCGCGAGGTCCTCGAGCGCGAGGGCGTGGAGCTCGCGCACCTCGAGTGGGGCACGATGATCGAGGTGCCCCGGGCCGCCGTCACCGCCGGCGAGATCGCCGAGGTCGCCGACTTCTTCTCCTTCGGCACGAACGACCTCACGCAGATGGGCTTCGGGTTCAGCCGGGACGACATCGGCAAGTTCGTCGGGATGTACGAGGAGCGCCGGCTCGTCCCCGCCAACCCCTTCGTCACGATCGACCGAGCCGGGGTCGGGCGTCTCATGCGGCTCGCCGTGGAGGAGGGGCGGGCCGCGAACCCGCGCCTGCACCTCGGGATCTGCGGGGAGCACGGCGGCGACCCGGCGAGCGTGGTCTTCTGCCACGAGATCGGGCTCGACTACGTCTCGTGCTCACCCTTCCGGATCGAGACGGCGCGTCTTGCGGCCGGGCAGGCGGCCATCGGCGCGGCCGAGTCGGCCACGAAGTAGGGCGAGCCCGAGACCCCCCGGTCCGGGGCGAGATCTCCCCCGGACGGGTGATGCGGAAGCGGCGCCGGTTCGGTAGGCTCCGCGTCCTCCCCGCCTCCCCCACGAGACCGAAGGAGGTGGAGCATGGGCAGCGTCGCTCGCCCGGACCGCGGCCGTCGCAGGCCGCACCGCCTCCCCCTCGCCGTGCTGGGGTCCCTGCTCGCGCTGGCGCCGCTCGGGATCGGGTGGCACTGGCAGAAGATGGGCTGGCGCGACTGGCACTACAACTACCCGGCCACGCCGACGGGCTACGCGCAGATCGTGAACCGCTTCGGCGAGCCCTGCAACGAGAACGCCTACGCGATCTGGATGGACTGGGTCGCCTCGGACAACGGCAAGACGTACCGGATCCGGTTCCACCGGAAGCTCGGCGGGTACCCGACGGAGATGGTGCGGAACAAGGGCGGCCGCTCGACGAACCTGGACAACGACGTGTACGGCCACATCCAGAACGCGCACCTCGGCCAGTACACGAAGAGCGGGATCTGGGGCTACCTGTGCCGGTACATCGCCGGGACGACCACCTGGAGCACCCACGCTTGGGGCATCGCGGTCGACATCTCGGCGTCCTACGAGCCGATGGGCTCGTGCTCGAGCACCACGAACAAGCACTTCGCCTACATCTTCAAGGACCACGGGTGGCGCTGGGGGTTGGAGTTCTGCGACCCGATGCACTTCCAGTACGCGTACGGCTACTGATCGGAGGGGAGTGGGATGAAGCGGTTGCTTGCGACGATCGTCTGGGGGGCGGGGGCGGTCGCCCTCGTCGCCGGGGTCGCGGTCGCCGGGGGGCCGGCTCCGGCCCCGAGGCCCGAGGTGGTGGCCACGATGAAGCCCGACACGGGGGCGGGGGAGCTCCTCGTCCTCGTCGTGGGGGGCGTGTTCGACACCCGTGAGGAGGCCGAGGCGGCGAACGCCCGGATGACCCTCGGCGAGCTGCAGGGCTACTACGTCGTCCCCGTGGCCCAGTTCCAGGGGTTCCGCCAGCAGGTCGGCGAGCCCGGCGGGTTCGCCCTCGTCTCGGCCTTCCGCACCGAGGAGGGCGCGCGGGAGTTCGCGGAGGCGATGCGGAGCGCCGGGCACCCGGCCGAGATCCTGCCCGAGCGCGTGCGCTCCCTCGGCGGCGTCTACGCGGGGCTGGGGCAGGAGGCCGCCCCCGACGGGTCCGGGCCGCTCGTCGGGCCGATCCCGGACTCGCTGCCATGAGCCGGGCGGTGCGGACCCTCGCGGGGGTCCTGGTCGCGGTCGCCCTCGCGGGCTGCTCCGAGGGGACGAGCGAGCGAGCGCACGGGCACGAGGAGGGACCCCCGACCTGCGAGGCGGGGTTCGAGGCGCCGACGGGGTTCCGGGTGGTCGAGTCGTTCGAAGACCCGTATCCGGACCACGTCGGGATCCGGCTGGGCCTCGCCAGCGAGGACGGGCGAGAGATCCACTACTTCGCCGGGATCCCGGGCGAGTTCGGCGAGGGGCTGCCGGTGGTCGGCGCGGTCGAGGCGGCCACCGGGGTCGAGGGGGTGCTCCACGGCTCCGATCGCGTCTGGGTGCTCACCTGGGAGATCCCGGGGCCGTGCGGACGCCGGGCGGTGCTCGGCAACGGCTTCACGCGGGCCGGGTTCCTGCGGACCTTGCGGGATGCGGGGGTGATCCCCAGGGCCTGATCGCCGGGGCGCGGCGGCGGTCCCGCGGGCCACTACCATCGGGTCCGTGGGGACCGCCGCCCGCCTCGTCCGCCGCCACCCGCTCGCGCTCCTCGTGCTCGTCGTGGCCGCCGGGGCCGTGGGGGTGTTCGGCGGCACGGCCTGGGCGGTCTGGGCGGCCGCCCACCGCGACGAGGCGAGCGTCGTCGAGCACGTGGATGCGATCGTCGTCCTCGGGGCGGCCCAGTACCAGGGAACGCCTTCGCCGGTGTTCGCGGGGCGCCTCCAGCACGCGGCGCTCCTGTACCGGCAGGGGCGGGCCCCGATCGTGCTCGTCCTGGGGGCCGGGCGCCCTGGCGACGTCTCCACCGAGGCCGAGAGCGGGCGCGGGTACCTGATCGAACGCGGGCTGCCCCCGGATGCGGTCGTCGCCCTGCCCGTGGGCTCCACGACCCTGGAGAGCCTGCGGGCGGCGGCGTCCTGGATGCGCGACCACCACCTCGGCTCCGCCTTCCTCGTCTCGGACCCCTGGCACAACCTGCGGATCCGCCGGATGGCTCGGGACCTCGGCCTCGAGGCGTACGTCTCGGCGACCTGGCGCTCGGCCGCCCGCTCGCAGCACACGCGTCTGGAGGGGTACCTGCGGGAGGTCCTCGCCTACCTCGCCTACCGGGTCCTCGGGCGCTGAGGCCGGGTCGGCGGCTCGCGCTACCATCGCCCCGTGCCCACGCCCCGGGAGGTGACCGAGCGGATCGAGCGCGAGACCCTCGCGCCCCACGCCACCCTGGCCTCGGCCAGCAAGGGACGGGAGCGCGAGGAGGCCCCCGACGCGCTGCGCACCTGCTTCCAGCGGGACCGCGACCGGATCGTCCACTCGAAGGCCTTCCGCCGCCTCAAGCACAAGACCCAGGTGTTCCTCGCCCCCGAGGGGGACCACTACCGGGTCCGGCTCACCCACACCCTGGAGGTGGCCCAGATCGCGCGGACCGCCGCCCGGGCCCTCCGCCTGAACGAGGACCTCACCGAGGCGATCGCCCTCGGGCACGATCTCGGCCACACCCCCTTCGGGCACCTCGGGGAGGAGGCGCTCACCCCGTTCCTCGGCCGGCCCTTCCGCCACAACGAGCAGAGCCTCCGGGTCGTGGACCACCTGGAGAACGGGGGCCGGGGCCTCAACCTCACCTTCGAAGTCCGGGACGGGATCCTCCACCATCCCTGGTCCACCTCGCCTCCCTCGACCCCGGAGGGTCAGGTCGTGCGCCTGGCCGACCGGATCGCGTACGTGAACCACGACGTGGACGACGCGGTGCGGGCCGGGGTCCTCGTCCCCGACGAGCTGCCCGAGGAGGCCCTGGCCGTCCTCGGGCGCACCCACGGGGAGCGGATCGGGACCCTCGTCGCCGACCTCGTGAGCTCGAGCGCCGATGCCGGTGAGGTGCGGCTCTCGGAGCCCGTCGCCGGGGCCCTGGACGTGCTCCGCACGTTCCTGTTCGAGCGGGTGTACCTGCGCGAGGAGGCGCGCTCGGAGCAGGAGAAGGCGATCGGGGTCGTGCGGGCCCTGTTCTCCTACTACCTCGAGCACCCCGAGGCCGTGCCGGAGGAGTACCATCGAGCCCCGGGCGACCTCGCGACCCGGATCGCCGACTACATCGCCGGGATGACGGACCGGTACGCGCTCCGGGTCTACGAGCAGCTCTTCCTTCCCCAGGGCTGGTTGCTGTAGCGCCGTCCGCGGAGGGAGCGAGCGTGGCGAGGATCAGGCAGGAGGACCTGGAGGCGGTCCGGGAGCGGACCGACATCGTGAAGCTCGTCTCCGGGTACCTCACGCTGAAGCGCTCGGGGCACGACACGTACACCGGTCTGTGCCCCTTCCACGCGGAGAAGACGCCCTCCTTCTCGGTCTCCCCGAGCAAGGGGGTGTTCCACTGCTTCGGCTGCGGGGCGGGCGGGGACGCCATCACGTTCCTGCGCGAGATCGAGCACCTGAGCTTCGCCGAGGCCGTCGAGCGCCTGGCCAAGGAGGCGGGGGTGAGCCTCCGCTACGAGGGCGAGACGCCGGGCGAGCGCCGGGCGGCGTCCCGTCGACAGGCGCTCCACCGGGCGAACGAGCGGGCCGCGGAGCTGTACCACCGGATGCTCCTCGAGGGGCGCGAGGCGGAGGAGGCGCGGGCCTACCTGCGCTCCCGCGGGATCGACCGGGAGGCCTGGGAGACCTTCGGGATCGGCTACGCCCCCGGGTACCCCGACTTCCTCCTGCGGCGCCTCGCGCGCTCGCTGTCCACGGAGATCCTCATCGAGGCGGGCCTCGCGGTCCGGGACGCGGAGGGCAACGTCCGGGACCGCTTCCGTGGACGCATCACGTTCCCGATCCACGACCTCTCCGGCCGAGCCGTGGGGTTCGGGGCTCGGGCCCTTCCCGGGGCGCGTCAGGAGCCGAAGTACCTGAACTCGCCGGAGACGCCCGTGTACCGGAAGGGTGAGGTCCTGTACAACCTGCACCGGGCCAAGGCCGCCGCCTCCCGGACCGGCGAGCTCGTCGTGGTGGAGGGCTACACGGACGTCATCGCCCTGGCCCAGGCGGGGGTTGAGGGCGTGGTGGCCACCTGCGGGACGGCCCTCGGCGAGGGCCACCTGCGGGCGGCCTCGCGGTTCGCCGAGCGCCTCGTGCTCGCCTTCGACTCCGACGAGGCCGGGGCCCGCGCGGCCGAACGCGCGTATCCGTTCCTCGAGCGCTACCCGATCCGACCGGTCGTGCTCATCCTGCCCGAGGGCCAGGACCCCGCGGACTTCGCCCGCTCCCGCGGGGGGGAGGCCTTCCGCGCCCTCGCGGCCGAGGCCGAGCCCCTCCTCGCGTACATGCTCCGTCGGGCGGTCGGTCGCCACGACCTCTCCACCGTGGAGGGGCGCTCGGCGGCGGTCTCGGCGGCCCTGCCCCTGCTCGAGGGGATCGGCGACCCCGTGCGTCGGAGCGAGTACGCGCACGTGCTCGCGGAGCTCACCGGGGTGGCGGAGACCTCGATCGCGGCCGCCCTGGCCCAGCGCCTGGAGCGAGGGGGGGCCGAGCCGCCGCGGGCGACCAAGCGGGCGAGCGGCGAGGAGCGGGCGGAGCGGGAGATGCTGCGCCTGCTCGCCCGCGACGCCGAGACCTACCGGGCCCTGGCCGAGCGGCTGACGGAGGAGCACTTCCAGACGGCGAGCGGGCGGCGGCTGTTTGCCGCGCTCCGCGAGGCCGACGGCGATCTGCGCCGGCTGATCGGCGGCGAGGAAGCCCTGGCGCGGTCCCTCTCCGCCCTCGCGCTCGAGCCGCTCGAGGGCGATCCCGTGCCGGGTTACGCCGAGGAGGTGTGGGAGCGCCTGGAGGAGTTCCGGCTGCGGCGGCTGAGCGAGGAGCTCCGTCGGCGCCTCCAGCGGATGAACCCCACGTCGGACGAGGGCTACGACGAGCTCTTCCGCGAGCTCATCGAGACCGACGGACGGCTGCGGCGCCTCCGCGAGGGGTGGGGCGTCCCCGCCACGTGAGGGGGGTCGGCGTCGGTGCCATCTCGTACACTTCCCGGGCGTTCGGACCGATGCGCGAGGAGCCCCGCTTGACGGAAGCGGCCCGCGATCTGGGCCTCGAGGAAGCCAAGGAAGCGATCGCCGCGCGCGGCCGCGAGCGCGGCTTCGTGACCTCGGACGACCTGCTCGAGGCCGTGCCCGTCGAGGACTTCTCGCCCGAGCAGGTCGACGAGTTCCTCTCCCAGGTCGCGGAGCACCTCCGCGGCGAGGGCATCGAGGTCATCGAGGTCCCGGGGGACGAGGTCGACGTCGCCGCGCAGCGCGCCATCGAGGCCGACCTCCTGAAGGCGCCGACGAACGACCCCGTCCGGATGTACCTGAAGGAGATCGGCAAGGTCCCGCTCCTCAACGCGGCCCAGGAGGTGGATCTCGCGCGGCGGATCGAGGCGGGGGAGTTCGCCACGGCCCTGCGGGAGTCCATCGAGCGGGACGGCAAGGTGGACACCAAGCAGCTGCGGCGGGTCGTCGAGGCCGTCGTGGCGATCCGCCAGCACCAGCAGGAGAAGTTCGGGAAGGTCGAGGGCATCGGCCGGGATCCCATCCCGCGGTCCTGGCGGCCGAGGTCCCGGGAGGAGCTCGACGACTTCCTGCGGCGGGTGGAGCGGGACGGGCAGCTCGCCAAGCGCAAGCTCATCGAGGCGAACCTGCGGCTCGTCGTCTCGATCGCGAAGCGGTACGTCGGCCGCGGGATGCTGTTCCTGGACCTGATCCAGGAGGGCAACCTGGGTCTGATCCGGGCCGTGGAGAAGTTCGACTACTCCAAGGGCTACAAGTTCTCCACGTACGCCACGTGGTGGATCCGCCAGGCGATCACGCGGGCCATCGCCGACCAGGCCCGCACGATCCGGATCCCGGTGCACATGGTCGAGACGATCAACAAGCTCGTGCGGGTCCAACGGCAGCTCCTGCAGGACCTCGGGCGAGAGCCGACCGCCGAGGAGATCGGCCGACAGATGGGGATACCCGCAGAGAAGGTCCGCGAGATCCTCAAGGTGAGCCAGGAGCCGGTGAGCCTGGAGACCCCGATCGGGGAGGAGGAGGACTCCCACCTCGGCGACTTCATCGAGGACTCGGACGCCGTCGTCCCCGTGGACGCCGCGAGCTTCATCCTGCTGCAGGAGCAGCTCGAGGCCGTGCTCCACACCCTCTCGGAGCGCGAGAAGAAGGTGATCCAGCTCCGCTTCGGCTTGCTCGACGGCCACCCCCGCACCCTCGAGGAGGTCGGACGCGAGTTCGGCGTGACGCGCGAGCGCATCCGCCAGATCGAGAGCAAGACGCTCTCCAAGCTCCGGCACCCCAGCCGCAGCCAGAAGCTCCGCGATTACCTGGAGTGAGCAACGCCCTTGCGCGGCGCTGGCCGCGCCCCTACCATCCGCGCATCCGGGTCGGACGGAGGGGGAGATGCGGAGCGAGCTCGACGCCGTGCTGCGCACACCGACGGGTCGGCGTGCGTTCCTGAGGTACATGGCCGTGGCGGGGGGCATGGGGGTGCTCGCCGCCTGCCGCAAGAACGTGATGTCCGGGGGGCAGGAAGGGCCCTCTCCGACGGCGGAGCGCCCGCCCCTGGAGGAGGAGCCCGGCGTCCTCCACGTCTACGAATGGGCCGGGTACGAGGCCAAGTGGATCTGGCGCGACTACGCCCGCAAGGGGTACCCGGAGCCGAAGTTCTCCTTCTTCACGAACACCGAGCAGGCCATCGCGAAGACGGCCGGCGGGTACCGCTGGGACGTGTCGCACCCGGAGACCGAGTACATCCCGGACTACGCGGCGCTCGGGCTCATCCAGCCGTGGGACACCTCCCTGATCTCCAACTGGCCCGACCTGAACCCCTCGCTCCAGGCCTACGGACAGCTCGACGGCAAGCAGTACGAGATCGTCCTGGACTGGGGCTACTCCGGCGTCATCATCCGGACCGACCACGTCGATCCCTCGATCAACTCGTACTCGTACCTGTTCGACGACGCCCTGGAGGGGCGGATCTCGTGGTTCGACACCCCGTGGATCCTCATCCAGGCCGGGCTCGTCCTCGGGGTCGAGTCGGACATCTTCGACATGTCCCCGGAGGACCTGGAGGCGTGCAAGGAGTTCTGCATCGAGAAGAAGAAGAACCTGCACAGCATCTGGGTGGACTTCACCCAGATGTGGGACGACGTGCGCCAGGGCAACGTGTGGGCGGCCTACGCGTGGCAGGACGCGTGGATGGTGCTCCGCGAGGAGGTCCCGGTGGCCTACATCAAGCCGAAGGAGGGCGTGCTGTCCTGGGCCGAGGGGCTGATCCTCCACGCCGAGAGCGAGAACTACCACCACGCCCACGAGTACGCGGACGCGTGGGCCTCTCCGCAGGTCGGCACCCGTCTCACGAGCCTGTGGGGCTACGGCCACTCGAACCTGAAGATCGACCTCTCCGTGCTGGACCCCGAGGTCATCGAAGTCTTCGGTCTCGACGATCCGATCGCGGCGCTGTCCGAGCCGAACAGCTACATCGGTCGGCATCTGCCGAACCGCGACGCGTACAACCGGGCCTGGGACGAGGTCAAGGCCGCCTGAGACGGAGGCGCCGGTGGGCACGCTCGAGGTCGCGGCGGGGACCGAGCTCCGCCCGCGTCGACGCGACCGTTCGACGCTGGCCCTGATCTCGGCCCCCCTCGGGTACCTCGTCCTGTTCTTCGTCGTGCCGGTGGCGCTCGTGGCCGCGTACAGCCTCGGGGTGCTCACGCTGCTGCCGCAGGACCACTACCTCTCGCTCCGCCCCTGGACGGACCTGCTCTCGAGCGACGTGTACGTCGGGTTGTTCTGGAAGTCCGTGCGGATGTCCCTCGTCGTCTCGGTCGCGTCGCTCCTCATGGCGTACCCGGTCGCCTACCACCTCGCCCTCGTGGTGGGACGGCGCAGGTACACGCTGCTCCTCGTCACGATCGCGCCTTTCCTCACCAGCTACCTGCTCCGGGTGCTCGCCTGGCGCGTGATCCTCGGCGAGCAGGGCCTCGTCACCTCGTTCCTGCGGACCGTCGGGCTCATCGGCCCCGACGAGGGGATCCGCTGGCTCTTCTACAGCCAGTTCGCGGTCTACCTCGTGCTCGCCTACGTGTGGGTGCCCTTCGTGGCGCTCCCGATCTTCGTCACCTTGGAGGGCCTGGACCGTGCGCTGCTCGAGGCCTCGAGCGATCTCGGCGCGGGTCGCTGGCGGACCTTCTGGAGCGTCACCCTGCCGCTGTCGATCCCGGGCGTCATCGCCGCGTTCATCTTCGTCTTCATCCCCACGATCGGCGAGTACGTGACGCCCCTGCTCGTCGGCGGCCCCGACGGGTTCATGTTCGGCAACGCGATCCAGAGCTCCTTCACCCAGGGCTTCGACTGGCAGTTCGGCTCTGCGATGTCCATGTTCCTCATCGGCGCGGTGACGGTGCTCATCGCGGTCTTCGGCCGGTACCTGAACGTGCGGACGGTGGCGGAGTGAACCCGGCGATCTCCCGCGGCGGGCGGCGGGTCCTCTCGGGGATCTTCGCGCTGCTCCTGCTGTTCCTCTACGCCCCGATCGCCATCCTCGTCGTGTTCTCCTTCAACGACCGGCAGCTCGTCTCGTTCCCCTGGGAGGGCTTCACCCTCCGCTGGTACCAGGCGTTCCTCCACAACGCGGCGCTGCTCACCTCCCTGCGGGTGAGCGCCCAGGTGGCCGTGGTCACCGCAGTGGTGACCGTGGCGCTCGCCACGCCCGCCTCGATCGCCCTGGTCCGCCGGCGGTTCCTCGGCAAGGGGGTGGTCACGGCCGCCCTCCTCGCCCCCCTCGTGATCCCCCTCGTGGTCTTCGGGATCTCCCTCCTCGTGCTGTTCAACACCGTCGGGATCCCGCTCTCGCCGCTCACGATCGCCGTCGGGCACATCGTCGTGGCGCTGCCCTTCGCGATCCTGACGGTGGTCCCGCGCCTGGAGCGCATCCCCTCCGAGCTGGAGGACGCGGCCAGGGACCTCGGAGCGGGAGCGGGGACGGCCTTCCGCACGATCACGCTGCCGCTGCTCGCGCCGGCCGTGCTCTCCGCCTTCCTGATCAGCTTCGTGATCTCCTTCGACGAGGTGGTGGTGGCCTCCTTCGTGGCCGGGGACGAGCCGACCTTCCCCTTGTACGTGTTCTCGCAGATCCGGCTGCCCCGCCAGCTGCCGCCGGTGATCGCCGTGGCCGTGGTGGTGATGCTCGTCTCGGCCCTCGTCACGACCGGCTCGGAGGTCGGGCGCTGGGTCGCGGACCGCCGCCTGGAGACGGGTCGGGGAGGAGGGGGCGGATGACCGAGGTCGCGATCAGCCTCATCGACGTCACGAAGCGGTTCGGGGACGTCGTCGCCGTGAACGGGGTCTCCCTCGACGTCTACGCGGGGGAGTTCCTCACGCTCCTCGGGCCGAGCGGGTGCGGGAAGACCACGACGATGCGCATGATCGCCGGGTTCGAGGATCCCGACGAGGGCCGGATCCTCCTGCGCGGCAGGGACATCGTGGGGGTGCCTCCGAACAAGCGCGAGGTGAACATGGTCTTCCAGAGCTACGCGCTGTTCCCGCACATGACGGTCGAGGGGAACGTCGAGTACGGGCTCCGGCTGAAGCGCGTGCCGAAGCAGGAGCGTCGGCGACGGGTCGGCGAGATGCTCGAGATCGTGGGTCTCGCCGGGTACCAGCGGCGGAAGCCCTCCCAGCTCTCCGGGGGCCAGCAGCAGCGGGTCGCGCTCGCCCGCGCCCTCGTCAACCGGCCCGCCGCCCTCCTGCTCGACGAGCCCCTCGGCGCGCTCGACGTCAAGCTCCGCAAGCACATGCAGCTCGAGTTGAAGCGGATCCAGCACGAGCTCGGCACGACGTTCCTCTACGTCACGCACGACCAGGACGAGGCGCTCTCGATGTCGGACCGGATCGCGGTGATGAACCAGGGGTCCATCGAGCAGGTCGGCGACCCCCGGACCATCTACGAGCGACCCGCGACCCCGTTCGTCGCCGACTTCGTCGGGGTGCTGAACGCCCTCGAGGTCCGGCTCGACGCCATCGCCGACGGGGTGGGGGAGATGCGCCTTCCGGACGGGCAGCGCATCCGGGTGCCCGTCGAGGCGGGGAGGTCCGTGGGGGAGGCGCTCGTCGTGGCCGTCCGTCCCGAGCGGGTGCGCCTGGAGCGGGGCGCGCGGGGCGGGGCTGGCGAGGGCTCGCTCCTCGCCGGCACCGTCGAGCAGCTCGTGTACCTCGGCACGCTCACCCAGATCCACGTCCGCACCTCCCTCGGCGCCCGCCTCGTCGTCCACGAGCTGTCGGGCGCCCGGTCGGGTGAGCTCACGCCGGGCGAGGCGGTCACGCTCGCCTGGGAGCTCGAGGACGCGGCCGTGCTCGATCGGACCGGGGAGGCGCTCGCCTACGAGGGGGAGGAGGCTCCGGCCCGCGGGGCCGGCTAGAGGCCCTTCCCCTCGTACACGGGGCGGCCGTCCACGAGCGTGAGCAGCACCTCGGCCTTCGTGATCTCGCCCGGGTCGAGCTCGAACAGGTTCTGCGAGAGCACGACGAGATCGGCGCGCTTGCCCGCCTCGATGGAGCCCGTCACGTCGTCCAGGTGGTTCACGTACGCCGAGCCCATCGTGAAGGCCCGGATCGCCTGGGCGAGGGTGATCCGCTCATCCGGCAGGAACGACTCGCGCTCGAGCTCGCTCCCGCTCCCGTACGCGTAGTCGGGCGGGACGGTGCGGTTCACCGCCACGTGGATCTCCTGGAGGACGTCGGGGGTGGAGACCGGCCAGTCGCTGCCGAAGGCGAGGGTGGCGCCGGAGCGCACGAGGCTGCCGAAGGGGTACTGCCAGGCCGAGCGCTCCGGTCCGAGGAAGGGCAGCGTGAGCTCCACCATCTGTGGGTCGTTCGCGGCCCACAGGGGCTGGCCGTTGGCCGTCACGCCCAGCCGGCGGAAGCGGGGGAGGTCCTCGGGGTGGACGACCTGCAGGTGCGCCATGTGCGGGCGGTGGTCGTTCCAGCCGTTGGCCCGGCGGGCGGCCTCGATCGCGTCGAGGGCGTCCCGGACCGCCTTGTCGCCGATCGTGTGGAAGTGGACCTGGAAGCGGGCCGCATCGAGGGCGGTGACGATCGCCGGCAGCTCCTCGGGATCCACGTAGGCGAGCCCCCGGTTGTCGGTGAGGTGCCCGTGGGCGTCGAGGTACGGCTCGAGCATGCAGGCGGTGAAGTTCTCGCAGACCCCGTCCTGCATGATCTTCACCGTGGTGGCCCGGTACCGGCCGACCGTCGTGCGCTCGCGGATCTCGACGAGCTCCTCCACCTGCTCCACGCCCCGGCCCCGCTCCCACCACAGGGCCCCCACGACGCGGGCGGTGAGCTGCCCGCGCTCGGCGAGCATGGGGTAGACGTCGCGGCTGTTCGGCAGCGTGGGGTAGACGCCGACGATCGCGTCCTGCCACGCGGTGATGCCGAGGGAGTGCAGGTAGTCCTGGGCCACGAGGATCCCCCGGCCGATCTCCTCGGCGTCGGGGTCGGGGATCAGCCGGCGGACGAGCACCATGGCGCCCTCGTGGAGCGTCCCCTGGGGGGAGCCGTCCTCCTCCCGCTCGATGCGCCCGTCCGGCGGATCGGGCGTGCCCGTGTCCACCCCGGCGAGCTCGAGGGCGCGGGTGTTCACCCACGCCGCGTGGTTGTCCCGGTTCGAGAAGAAGGCCGGCCGGTCCGGCACGATCCGGTCGAGGTCGTGACGGCTCGGCGTCCCCCCGGGGAAGACGTCCATCGCCCAGCCGCCGCCGAGGATCCACTCCGCCTCGGGGTGGGCCTCGGCGTAGGCGCGGATCCTCGCCTCGTAGCCCTCGAGCGAGTGTTCCTCCGAGAGGTCGCACCGCAGGCGGTCCATGCCCCCACCGGTAGGGTGGACGTGGGCGTCCTGGAAGCCGGGGAGCACCATGCGGCCGGGCAGCTCGAGGACCTCGGTGCGCGGACCGACGAGCTCGCGGATCTCCGCGTCGGTCCCGACGGCCACGATCGCCCCGTCGCGGATGGCGACGGCCCGGGCCCAGCGGCCCACGGCGTCCACGGTGTAGACGTCGGTGTTCACCAGGACGAGGTCGGCGGGCTTCGAGGCGTCCACGGGCTCCTCCTCGGGTCGGCTGCGAGCGCTTTCTACCACGCCCGGGCCCGATGGGGGATCAGTTCAGCGAGACGTCGTCGGGGCCCGCGGCGAGCCGCTGCTGGATCTCCTCGCGGGCCCTGCGGACCGCCCGGAGCCCCCGCTCGCTCGCCAGGTCCACGACCTGGCCGATCCGGCGCGCCGAGGGGTGCCGGGCCATCGCGCCGAGGAGACCCGGGGCCGCCTCGTCCCTGGGGCCCACGACCACCTCGGGGCCAGGCCGGGAGGCGCGGAGGGCGAGCGCCCATCCCACCGCGAAGCCGACGACCGCGCCGAGCAGGAACCGTCGCATGCGCCCAGCCTATCGGATCGGCCGCGGGGGTGCTCGTTGGTAGACTGCCAGCGCCTTCCGGGGTAGCTCAATCGGCAGAGCGGCGGACTGTTAATCCGATGGTTGGGAGTTCGAGTCTCCCCCCCGGAGCCAGGTTGACCTGCGGTTTCGACACGGGCGTGCCGATGGGGCGCTGGCGCTGATGCCACTTCTGATACCACCCGGGGCAGGGGCACGTGCTCACGCTACCGCTCGCGGCGGCCCTCGGAGACGATCTGGTGGATTCGGCTCGAGGTGAGCCCGGTGAGGTCTGCGAGCGTCCGGAGGCTCACGCCGGCCGCGTGCGCCCGCCGGAGGGCCGCGTAGGGCTCGGCGCGGATAGCCTCCGCCTGCGCTCGAGCGAGCGGAGCCGGCGCGTGAGCCTCGCCACTGACCCGCAGTCCCGACCGCTGGATCCGCGGAGGACGGGCGCTCGGGCTCCCATCCTCGCACCGGGGCGGCTCAAGCTTGACGCGGGGGGGCGGGCTCGCATTGACAAGTGAGCGGTCGAGGAAGGGGTGATGTCCGGTGAGACGGAGAACCGTGCTACTTCCGGTTCTGGCCGCGTCCGGCGCCCTGCTCTTCTCAGCCGTCGGCGCCGGCCTCGCGGCCACCTCCGGAGGCGGCCTTGAAAGCGGGTGCGCCTCAGGCGTGGTGGTCGATCACCTGCCTGGGACGTCCGTCGACGAGGCGGCATCCCTGTGGTGGTGGAGCCTCAACTGAGCACGAAGCTGTACGGGGATTCGGTCGACCTCACCGATGGCATCAGCGCTGACGAGGACAAGGTCGTGGAGGCGAAGGCCGACAGCATCGAGTTCTGCCTCGCGGAAGACGAGGTTGAGGGTCCGCACTACAGGGTGGCGATCATCGAGTGATGAAGCCCTACCTGATCCTCTCTGCGATCGCCATGGCCCTTCTGTAGCTGTCCGCCGTTTCGGCCCACGCTACCCACGTGTCCTGCCAGGGACAGGGCGTCCCGCACCAGTTCATTGGCACGAGTGGCGATGACACGATCGAC
>FWPU01004368.1_pt1 | contig 33092 bp, 29 predicted proteins | sample 2228361 | NCBI WGS metagenome assembly FWPU01 (sample SAMEA103939777, study PRJEB20133) | metagenome
GCCATGACGGATCGATTTCTCGCGGGCAGACTCAAGGTTGATGGCTTCGAGGGGCAGGGCAACTTCGATGAGCTTTTTCTTCATATAAACCACAAAGACACAAAGGGCTCAAAGGTTAGTTATTGACAAGGCATTTGATGCCGTTTTTCAAAATGGGAACGTCAATGACTAGATCTTCAACCAAGAGATCTATAACGATAGCCGCAATCCAGATGGATGCCTTTATAAATCACAGGTTGTGGCACTTGGCTCTCTACTCACACCCCTTGCTGGGCTAACTCATACTTCAGACAGGCTTCATAGGCAGACTCCAATCACCCCGACCCTAACTCTCGATGCACGGCGATCGCCGCCCCCATAATCACATTCGATAACCGATGAGCCTCCTCCCGACTCATCCTTCGTGTCCTTTGTGCCTTTGTGGTTCATATCCTCGCTCCCACAACTCCCGCCACTCATAATTTACGCTACTTGCTCCAAAGTCCGGCTCCCGCTGAAAGGGGTGCCGCACGTACCGCACGACACAACCCTCTCCCGTAACCGTGTAAGTCCCCGCCGCTGTTTTGACTTTAAATACATCTCCTTCAGGAAAATGCGGATCGGCTGGCACTTCAACAAGAGCTAAAATGTAGTTTTCTGGAGCGTTGAGTGCCGTCAGAATTTCATTTTTAGTCACGGTGACTGTTTCCGCTCCTGCAATCCTGCCCTTGACCTCGATAAACCGCAGCCGTCCGCCCTCACCCCCAGCCTCTCTCCCAAGCTGGGCGAGGGGAGGAGAAGATTCAATGTCATACCCACACTTCTGATCGCTGACATCTCGCGGTTCATACCCCAGCGATCGCTCTACCGCCATTACTGCTGCCATCGCCGCTAACTCAACCCGCTTTGTTTCTCTGGCAAAGGTACTGGTCGCCGCTTCCCGTTTGCCTTGTAGCCGTTGCAGCAGACCCATCGGCACCACTAGGGCTACTCCAACAACGACTGGCGGCAAGGGTGACAGTTGGCGTTCTCTTTCCAGTTCAGCCAAACGATGTTGCAAACGCGCCTCTAATTCATCTGCCCGTTGGCGGGCTTTGGCAGAGTTCAGGCGAGCATTGGGTTTACCAGCCTGCTCTTGAAGGCGCAGTTCCTCTGCCCGTTGATCCCAATAGTTAATTTCCTTGGTCAGGCGATCCTGCACTGCTTGCAGGGTTTTGTCAATCAGCGCTTCTCTGTGCTCCCTGACCTCCCGAAGATGCTGAGGAACAAGGTGCGTGATGGCATAGCTGATAGCTTGCTCTTCTAGAGTTGAGCCACGCAGCCGTAGAGAATCCAGTACATCGGTGAGAAACACCTGTTCTTCTCGGGTGGCAGGCCGGTAGTCAAGATAGGGGGCATAGCCAGCGTTCGTAGGGATGAGGGAATGAGTGACAGAGGATAGGGATGTCTCTTCCTTCTCCCCTATGATCTGTTCCCTCAACTCGACATACTGTATCCGCTGTGAAATGACTCGCTGCTGGCCATTGCCTTCCGTTCCGGCATCTTTAATGGAATGCTCTAAATACGCCAATACCCGGATGGATTCTCTTGGATCGTTTTCATCGACCAGAATGGCACCCTGCCGTAGCACGTCCCGATGCTGCTCTAAGGTCAAATCCAACACCGCATCCAGCAGTGGATGACCGGGATAGACGAATTCTGCAAGGGGTTTTCCTGGTACACTGATGAGTTCTTTGTCAAAACAGATGCGTTCATAGCGGCGCAGCAGTGGTTTCCCCTGAGCGACTATCCGGCCTCGGTTGCGAATGATTGCAGGGACGTGGGTAATTTCATAGCGCCTAGGCTCCCGCTGCCGAATGGTACCTCCCAAGCGTTGAAAGGCTTCCAGAAAAAAAGCTGCGATGAAATGGGGTTGAAGTTTTCGGGCAGCGGCTTGCTCCATCTCTTTGCGGATCTGCTGCACTTTAGTCACATCCATCGAGTCCCGTGCGAGCGCCCGTTCTTCGATTAACTGCCGCAGCCGATTTTGATCGAGGCAATCGCTCACGACTTGCTGCAGTCTTGCCTTGACCTCTGGGCGATCGCCATAGCAAATGGCTTCAATTAGAAGTTCCCGCAGTTTTTTGCCGGCGATCGCTTTCCCCAATACATCAAACACCTTGCCCCCCAGTGCCCGTTGCTCAATCTCTAGCTTTTTGAGCAGCGAGAGATACACATCCCCCTCGCGGGTTCCTTCCGCCACCAGATTCCAAAGATGGCAAACTTCCGTTTGACCAATGCGGTGAATCCGGCCAAACCGCTGCTCTAGGCGATTCGGATTCCAAGGCAGATCGTAGTTAATCATCAAATGGGCTCGTTGCAGGTTAATGCCTTCTCCCGCTGCATCCGTTGCGATCAAAACTTGGACGGTGACATCTTGCTTAAAAGCTTCCTCGGCCTTCTTGCGCTCTTCCCGTCCCATACCGCCGTGGATGGTGACGACGGCCTCCGGTCGCCCGAGGAGGGTGGTAACTCGCTCAAACAAATAGTTCAGGGTATCGCGATGCTCGGTAAAGATCACCAGTTTGGGTAACAGGGAATAGGAAATAGGGAATAGGGATGGATCGGTGCCCTGTTCCTCGTTGCCTACCACCTCTCCCCTTAGCAGCGTTTGCAACAGCTTTGAGAGTTCTTCCCACTTGCGATCGCGTTCACTCTGCCGCACCCGCAACGCCAACTGTTCCAGTTGAGTGAGCCGGTGGATTTCTGCCTGCAATTCAGCAATTGTGCGAGCTGCCGTAGCTTGATCCACCACCTCTTCCTGAGCGATTTCCCATTCCTCCGCCGTCAAATCCTCCTCTTCCAACTCACCACTAAGACACAAAGACCACAAAGGATTTTCTTCGTGCCCTTTGTGCCATTGGGGTTCCCTCTCCTCCCTTAATCGCTTTTCCAGCCGCTCCCGCCGCCGTCGTAGGGATTGATAAATCGCTTCTGGAGATGAGGCCAGGCGACGTTGCAAAATCGTCAGGGCAAAGCCAACCGTTCCCTTGCGGTGATTGGTTAAAGCTTCGGCGCGGTTAAATTCCTCCCTGACATAATCAGTCACTTGGTTGTAGAGCGCAGCCTCGAGATCCGACAGGAGATACTTGACAGTATGGGCTCGACGTTCCGGAAAAAGTGGTTTGCCGTCGAATTTGAGCAGATCCTCCTTCACCAATCGCCGCATTAAATCCGACACATCGCAACTGTGCACCCCGTCTCGAAAGCGCCCCTCGAAGCGATCGCCATCCAGCAGCGCCAAGAAAAGCTGAAAATCCTCCTCCTTCCCATTGTGGGGCGTTGCCGTCATCAACAGAAAATGGCGCGTCAGCGTTGACAGCAACTTACCCAGCTTATACCGCTTGGTTTCACTGATTTCACCCCCAGAAAATGAGGCCGACAGCTTGTGCGCCTCATCCACCACCACCAAATCCCAATCGGTTTGCCCCAGCTTCACTTGTAGATCTTCATTGCGACTCAGTTGATCTAAGCGTGCAATCAGCAGCGGCAATTCTGCAAAAGCATTGCCCGTACGAGCCGTCTCGATCCGGTCATGCGTGAGAATCTCAAACGGCAGATGAAACTTCTGAAACAACTCCTCCTGCCACTGCACCACCAAACTACCTGGGCAGACAATCAAGCAACGATGTAAATCCCCCCGCACCAGCAACTCACGGATAAACAGTCCTGCCATGATTGTTTTTCCGGCTCCCGGATCATCCGCTAGCAGAAACCGCAACGGTTGCCGAGTGAGCATCTCGCCATAGACTGCCGTGATCTGGTGTGGCAGGGGTTCCACCAACGAGGTATGCACCGCCAGCAGCGGATCAAATAAGTGCGCCAGCCGAATGCGATGGGCTTCGGAAACCAACCGCAGGAGAGCCCCATCGCCATCAAAACTCCACGGTTGTCCATCGGTAACAATTTCTAACGTCGGTTCGCGATCGCGAAACAGGATCTCAGAATGCGGTTGGCCATTTTCATCTTTGTAGATTAACTCAACAGCATCACTGCCATGCCATTTTGCATAAATTACAGTAACATTGCGAGATGGCAAAATACCTTTAACAGTCGTGCCGGGTGTGAGCTCCTCAAGTCTAGCCATCTTGAAGTGCTGTTGAAAGTAGGGTCACTGGCAAAAGTTCAGCACTCACTTTAATCTAACGCTCATCGCAAAGGATCAACCGTGGCGGCAACCCTCTTCAATGACCCGCTGGGCATAGCCATTATGCTCCTAGGCACTGGTCACTAGACCTGCAGCTCCGACAATTGCAGCACCCACAACTGGAATTTTTCGGAGCTTTTTGAACTGGGCAATCTGATAGCATCTGCAGTCTCCCGTTGAAACTAACCGTGCCCAATGCTCACAATTGAAGCGATATAGCTCATAGAGCCAATTTTCATGAAACTCTTGCACAGACAGATGGAGCGCCCGATTAATCCAGTGTCTGTCGCGGGGATGCGCCTGAGAAGGCCAAAAACGCTGCCAATTAATCGGCCAAATAGCGATTCGACCGGTATCTTTTTCTCTTCCCGGATGAACAGGCTCCCATGCTAGGGAATCATGGTCATTGAGCTGAACTGAATAATGATAAACAAAAGGATTGAGGCGATCGCGATGCTTTATCAGTCGGCCATAGTGAGGATGACCAAGATTTTTGTCAATTATTGCGTGCAGGTCTAACATCAGTAATGGGTAAAAGGGCGATAGATAATACCTGTAACCATTGACATTTTTCCAGTAAAGACTGCTAAGTTTGCCCTTGACCCGACCTAGCAGCCGCCCACAAAGATCGTAGCACCTATACCGACTTCCTTCCGGCTCTTTTTTCGGAACTGCTCAGCTTGGCTTGCGGGAGCAGAAGTGGCTGCAGCTCAGTCGTGCAGACCGATGGAGATGCCGGTTGACCAGAAGATGCGCGGTGCTGTGGCCTTCGGGTGATCAAACCGCAGACAGCGTCGGCTAGGAGCAAGTGTATCGAGTTTCGCTTCAGTCAGCGAATCCCGTTGCCGGACTAGATCGGCGGCTTCTGCCCCAGTGATCGGCAAGAGTGTCCAATCTTGGGAATCGTCGCCGCCCTCCCAATCAATCATCTCAGTGAAAACCGAAAGGAAGCGCTGAGTGCAGTCGGGGCACGCGAGGATTTGGACGTGGAAATGGGATTCATCGATTAGCTTAACCACAGGTGTGAGCGTGCTGCGTACCCCCCATGCGGCGTCCGCGCTAGGGGGCCAACAACGCTGGCAGCCGAAGTGCTCCCTCGATCCGTTATCATCCATCATGTTTGTCTCCAACTGCATCGCCCGCTAAGTTAAAGTTTACCCAGCACTAGGTACTTTACGAACACGTACAGAGTCATCGCTACAGCAGCGTGCATAACTAACTGACACAGTAGCAGCAGTGAGTAAAGTAGTTCCTTTTGGCTGCCAACAGCATGACAACCCCAGTGCTATGCTTGCATAATTTCTGCAAGTTATTGTCTCATATCGTTGCGGAAGCCGCTGCAGGGTTACCAAAAATCTTGACAACAAAAAATACTCTGTAAATGAAAATAACACCAAAGGCAGCAAGAATGCCTGCAAGGTATTCATATTCTTGAATGTCAGTATCAAGCATATCTTTACTCGAAGCTCTTTTAGGAGTTTAACAATTGATTATGCGGCGATTGGCAACCCCACACCTATAACTCTCAAGGATCAATGACAGCTAGGGGGTGATATACAAACATTAATGATTTCAGGCTCTGCTATGGCTGATATGCTCGTCAAACTTTATGACCTTGTCGTTGATTGGCCGGCTATTGCAACTCACCAGGCGCAGGGTATTCATTACCGTCAGCCCCTTGGCTCCGAAGGACATCTAATTGTGCAGTGGGTGCAGGAGCGGTTTAGTGCTGGCTGGTGTAGTGAAGTGCAGGCGGCTCTCAGTCAACGACCGCCGCGGCTGATGATTGCAGTACGGGAGGGGAATCTCTTAGGGTTTGCTTGCTACGATGCAGCAGCGTTGGGGATGTTTGGACCCATGGCGGTGGCGGAATCTTATCGGGGTCAAGGGATTGGGCGGCTGTTGTTGCAATTGACGCTCTGGCAAATGAAGGCGGCGGGCTATGCCTATGCGGTGATTGGGTGGGTGTCGTCAGAGGCGTTTTACGCTAAGGCAGTGGGCGCCATTCCTATCCCCGACTCGTCTCCCGGTCTCTGGCAGACAGCGCTGAAGTCCTTTTAGCTGAAATGGCAGAAGCCCCGCGCCCTCCGGTTAGGGGGCGTCGGGATGAATGCGTAACCACGTAACCAGCTTCCAAATCCGGTAGATTGTTGATATGATTTATTACATGACATAATGACATAATTAAATCGTCTTGACCCTCACTGCCATAAGCGAAAACCAAGCTAAAAGGCATAGGTTGCAAGAAAAGATTTGAGTCTTGGGAACCAGGACTCCTGCCCTTGGAGGCAATGTAAGACCAAAAGAACTGCGGTTCTAGAGGCAATTGCCTGTGAAGAGGGAAGCCCACTCCGCTCGCGTAGCGCGTCCCCACCGTGTAGCGGTCGAAGTCGGGTAGTTCACCCCGTTAGGGTTTTGAGCAAGATACCGAGGGCAAACCCCAAGCCAAAAAAACGAACAAAGTTCCAAAAGCGTTCTTGACGCAGAATGTCTTGCCAACACTCCCGCGCTGCCTCCCCGAGGTTGAACAGTAAGGTGAGGCCAAATTCAGCTTCTAACTGGCGTAATTCCTGCCGCAGGTGTTCGCCCTCGGCCTGTAATGCCTTTTCATTGGCCTGCTTGAGCCGTGCTTGGGTGGCCTGAATGCGTTCGTAGTTGGCATAGAGCTGGTCGATGCGATCGCGAGTTTCTTGATAGAACTGACGCACCTCGTCTGGGGATTCCACAGCCTTACCCCCCGTGACTGCGGGGATCGTCACTGCGATCGCGGGCAAGGGGATTGGGCAAGGCGGAGACAGCCCCTTCCTGCTGACCGTAGGGCAAAGGCAGCCCCCGACTCAGCGCCTCGAGGTTTTTGGCCATCACCTCCTTGGGTTGCAAGCCAATGGCCACCCCTTGAACTTCCTGTTGGGCATCTAAAAAGACAAAGTGGGGAATGCCATCGACCCCAAACTGCTCAATTTCTGGTAACCATTTGCTGTTGTCCACGTTTAGCATGACAAAGTTGAGGCGATCGCCATACGTGGCTTTCAGCTCGGCCAAGTCCTTAGCCATGGCACGACAAGTGCTACACCAATTGGCATAGAACTCGAGGAGCGTCGGCTTGCCATTGGTTTGAGCGATCTCCCAAGGGGTAGCCTGATTCGCCTGCTCAGCTAAGGTGAGGGGTTGATTCCCGCTCCGCACGGCAACCAGTAAGGCCAAACTGAGGAGAATGGCCACCACGGCAATGAGGAAGTTGCGTAGGCGCTGACCGGCTATCGCTGTTGATGCCCGCATGGTTCTTTCCTAACCTGTGCACTGCTATCCCCTAGGGTAGTCCAGATGCGCCTTCAATGAAACCTTCCGCTGTGAGTACGAGCGATCGCAATCGTTCGAGGAGCTCCGGTGGCGGTGCTTGCCACAGATGCCGTTGAGCTGCCTCTAAAAGACGTTCCGCCATGTCCCGCAAGACCCACGGATTGTGCTGCGCCACAAAGGCCTGCACGGTTTCATCCAGAAGATAGGCTTGCGCCACACCAGCAAACACGTAGTCAGGGACGCAGCGGGTGGTGGCGCTGTAACCAAAGAGGTAGTCCACGGTGGCCGCCATTTCAAACGCTCCCTTGTAGCCGTGCCGCATCACGCCAGCAATCCATTTGGGATTGATGACCCGCGAACGATAGACCCGCAGCAGTTCCTCTTGCAGCGTGCGGATTTTCGGCTGCTCCGGACGGGCATGATCGCCAAAATAAACGGTAGGTTGTTCTCCTCGTTGCGATCGCACCGCCACGGTCATCCCCCCTTGAAACTGGTAATAGTCATCAGAATCCAAGAGATCGTGTTCGCGATTGTCTTGGTTGTGCAGCACAATTTGTAGTTGTTGCAGACGGTATTGCAAGGCTTCGGGAGCGCTGTGGCTTTGCGCCTCGCCGGTATAGGCATAGCTACTCCAGTGAATATAGGCTTGGGCTAAATCGGCATCGCCGACCCAGTTTTGCGCCTCAATGAGTCCCTGTAAACCGGCGCCGTAAGCCCCCGGTTTGGAGCCAAAGATGCGATAGCGCGCCCGCTGTTGTGCTTGAGCTAGATCGAGCCCCTGCCCTTGCCAGTACTGGGTTTCGGTTTTGACTTGGGCGGCTAAGGGATTTTGATCCGGTGGTTCGTCGAGGGCACTTACCTGCTCCACCGCAGCATCAAACAGCGCAATGAGGTTAGGAAAGGCATCCCGGAAAAAGCCGGAAACCCGCAAGAGCACATCCACCCGCGGTCGCCCCAACAGCGATAGGGGAATGACTTCTAAACCTACCACCCGCCGCGAAGGGCCATCCCAGACGGGGCGCACCCCCAAAAGGGCAAGGGCTTGGGCAATGTCATCACCACCCGTGCGCATTGTGGCCGTTCCCCACACCGACAGTCCCAACGTGCGGGGATATTCACCGTGTTCTTGGCAGTAGCGCTCAATGAGGAGGGCAGCCGATCGCTCCGCCAAACGCCACGCTGCTTCCGTCGGTACCGTCCGTAAATCCACCGCATAAAAATTGCGACCCGTGGGCAAGACATCGGGGCGACCGCGACTGGGGGCACCGGCGGGGCCACTGGGGACGTAGCCGCCGTTTAGGCCATGGAGCAGATGGCTGAGTTCTTGGGGCGTTTGTTGCAGGGCTGGCCAGAGGACGTTCTGAATCCAGGTTAAAACTTGGCGCGTGGCGGTACCTGCAGTGAGGTGCTCGATGGGCGTACCGGCAAGGAGTCCTTCAACTAACTCCGCCGCAGTGGTTTCCAGCGCCTCTTGCCATGTCCCCACGGAGCGATAGCCCGCCACAGGACTGGGGTCGGCGGGGTTAGTCGTGAGAGGATCCACGCTCACCCCCTGATCCTGAGCAAGAGCGCGGGTGAAGCCGGGGTGGGCAGCGTGAGGACTACGGGCGATCGCCACGATTAAGTCCCGCAGTTGCCGTCCTTGGGGGCACTGCCCGAGGATGTGCAGGCCATCGCGAATTTGGGCATCCCGCAGCTCGCAGAGGTAGCCATCGGTGCGCGCCAGCCATGCCGTCCATGACTCCTCCTCGCTAGGGGCGCGAATCTCTTGCGCCAGATCGAGTTCCTGCACGAGCGCTTCAATTTGCTGGCGCAGTTGGGGTAAACGGGGGCGATCGAACTGCTCAGCGGCGTAGTACTCCTCAATCCAGTGGCTGAGGGTGTCCAGCCCGCCGTAGAGTTCAGCCCGGGTTAAGGGGGGGGTCAGGTGATCGATAATCACGGCTTGGGCGCGCCGCTTGGCTTGGGCACCTTCCCCCGGGTCATTGACAATAAACGGGTAAAAGTGGGGCACCGGTCCAATCGCCACTTCGGGGTAGCACGCCTCACTCAGGGCAATCCCTTTGCCGGGCAGCCATTCTAAGTTGCCGTGCTTACCAATGTGGAGGAAGGCATCCGCGTGGAACTCATGCCGTAGCCACCAGTAGAACGCCAGATAGTCAGGGGTGGGTTCCAAATCCGGGGCATGGTAGTTAAGACTCGGATCGCGATCGTAGCCGCGGCTGGGCTGCACCCCCACAAAGATGTTGCCCCAGCAGTAGCCGGGGATGGGAATATCCCCTGTGGGCATGGGCCAGCGCCGCTGGAGTTCGATTTGCACCTTTTCCGGCAGTTGGTGGAAGTAGTGGTGGTAAGCCGCAAGGGAGAGGGATTGGGCAGCAGATCGCCACGGGTTACCTTCCGGGTCATTTGTGGGGTAGCGGGTGAGGTGGCGGATTAGGGCATCGCCATCGGCGGGGAGGGGGTCACTGCCAAGGTCATAACCCGCTGCTTGCAGGGCTTTTAAGAGAGCCACCGTACTGTTGGGCGTATCTAAACCAACGCCGTTGGCTAAGCGGCCATCGCGGCAGGGGTAATTGGCAAGGATCAGGGCGAGACGGCGCTCGCGGGGAGCTTTGTGGCGCAGTTTCAGCCAATTCTGGGCCAAGTCCGCCACCCATTCGAGGCGATCGCGCCGGGGGCTGTAGGTTGTCACCGTTGCCTCCACACTGGGGTGAACCTGAGCCACATCCTTAAACGAAATGGCGCGGCTGAGGATGCGCCCATCCACCTCTGGCAAAACCACGTGCATGGCTAAATCTCGGGGTACCAGCCCTTGGGGATGCTCTCGCCATGTCTGTTCCGTGCTGCTGCTGAGCACTACTTGTAACACAGGCACATCGAACTGCTGCCAAAAATGGGGCTGGGGGGAACCTGCATCTGCTTTGGCGATCGCAAACCCCGTGGTATTGAGCACTAACGCCACCCGACCTTGCCAAGCTGACAATAGCTCAGTTTGAATTTCAGGATCTTGTAGCGAAGAGACAAAAACGGGCAGCGGCGCGATTTGCCGTTCCCGCAGGGCTTGGCAGAGGGCATCAATAACCCCTGTATTGCCCGCCAAATAGTGGGCGCGGTAAAACAACAGCCCCACCTGTGGCCACGTGGTGGGTACCTCGATGCTTTGGGGATAGCCCCCCCAACGGGGAATTGGCGTTGCTGGGGGAGGTTCTTGACCGAGGCCAAACCCGTGGTAGCCGATGAACTCTAGCGCCCGCCGGATATTGGTGAGCCCCCCCTCGCAAAAGTACTGCCACAGACGATTCACCCGTGCCAGTGGCCATGTGGAAAGACTCATCAACTCTAAATCGGGGCGATCGTCCCCCGGCAAAAGAATCAACTGGCCGCCGCGATCCGCCACCCGTTCCTGTGCCACTTCCAAACCATAGCTCCAGTAGCTGCGCCCCCCCAACAAGCGAATGACCACAACGGTGGCGTGGGCAAGAAGGCGATCGCCATAGTCATCAATCGCTGCTGCCGCCTGTAACTGAAGGAGATGGGCAAGGCGCAGCGCCGGAAAACTGGCCGCCAACTGGGCATGGGCTTGGGCTAATAGGGCAATATCACTATCGGCTGCCGTTAAAATAACAATTGGCGCTACAGTTTGTTGTAGAAATGCAACAGCACCGGACTCAGAATCTAACGAAATATCACCAAGTGTAAGCATCCGATGCATAAATCATCCCCAATCATTAAACAAACTAGTGAGGTTAAGTGACAAACGGGAACCCTCCGATACAACTGGAATTAGAGTGTCAGAAGTGTGGTGCTGTTAGCTCTTTTTTCTCCAGTGAAGCCCATTCCGATGCGGGGTATGATCTAGCCGAGTCCCGCTGTTCCCTTCCGTTGTAGAACACTCATTTGTGCCGGGTCAGTTGCGGATGATGCACCCTTCAGAGCCTATGTTTGATCAGATTTTACCGTCTCTGTTCTACGAACGCATGGCCACCGCCTTGCTGACGGAAGCGAGTGCCCAAGGAGCCACGGTTCTCACCAACGAGGATTTGGGCGCGCCGGTAGCAGCGGAACTCTTTACCCTCGTTTTGGGGGATGCCCTGACGGTTCTGCTCCACGCTAGCCGGACAATGCATCCCGGCCATTATCGTTTGCAACTCACCACAGCGGCTCCGGCAATTGCCCGTTTTCTACGGCGGCTGCGCTCCCAAATTGCCCCCGCCTATCGACCCTTGCTAAAGCCTTGTTTACGGCGCTTGACCCAATTGGGGGAAGGCACCAGCAGCACCCTGCCGACGTCGCTGGCGATCGCCCTGATGACTATCCTCAGTGAGGAAGCCGTTGCCCAGTGCCAAACCTGCCAGCCCCTAGTGACCGCCGCCCTCAACGAACGCCAAGCCCAAGAGCGCCTGCTGCATCAGGTGACCACCCAAATTCGCCAGAGCTTAGAGTTACCGGAACTGCTGAAAACAGCGGTGGATCGGATTCGCGAGTTTTTGGGGGTGGATCGCCTCCTAGTGGGGCAATTTAGTGACACCACCGCTGTGCTGCGGGGGCAAATTACTTATGAATCCTGTCGGGACAGCCATATTCGCTCGGTGTTAGGCATTTGGGATGAGTGCTGGGACTGGTCCAATACTCCGACATCCACCTGTGAGCGCTTGCGGCAAGGGGAGATTATTGCGGTGGATGACATTGAGCGCCACTATGCCAATACGCCCTGCTTGCAGGCGTTTGCCGCCCGCTGGCAGATTAAAGCATGGCTGATTGTGCCTGTCATTGTTCAAGAGAACCTGTGGGGCGTCCTCATTGCCCACCAGTGCGATCGCCCCCGTCAGTGGCAGCCCCAAGAAATTGAGTTTCTAGTTCACCTCAGCCAGCACCTGAGCATTGCCATCTATCAAGCGGAACTGTATGCCGAGCTCCAACACCAAAAGGACACCCTAGAACAGCGAGTGAACGAGCGTACCCAAGCCCTGCGGGAAGCCCTCAGCGCCATGGAGGCAGCCCATCGCATTAAAAACGACTTTTTGGCCACCATGAGTCACGAGCTGCGCACTCCCCTCACCTGTGTCATTGGCGTGTCCGCGACCCTCTTGCGGTGGCCCCTTGGCCCCCTAACGGAAAAACAGCGGGAGTACCTAGAAATTATTCATGAAAGTGGCACCCACCTCTTGGAGCTGATCAACAGCATTCTGGATCTCTCACAAGCAGAACTGGGGCGATCGCACCTGCACTGTAGCGACTTTTCAGTGCGGCAGTTGTGTGCTGACTGCCTAGAACTGGTGCGGCCCCAAGCCCAGCGTCATCAAGTGAACTTGAGCCAGCAATTGGTGATTCCCCCCAGCCGCGATCGCTTCTTTGGGGACTATCGCCGTCTGCAACAGGTGCTGATTAACCTCCTCAGTAATGCCATTAAGTTCACCCCCGCTATGGGGGAGGTCATTTTGCGAGCATGGTGGATCGAAGACGAACTCATTTTTCAAGTGCAAGATAACGGCATTGGCATTCCTGCTCATTTGCAACCACTACTGTTCCAAAAATTTCAGCAACTGGATAGTTCCATTGGCCGCGCCTACACGGGGGCGGGGCTGGGCTTGGCCTTAACCAAACAGTGGGTGGAACTCCACGGCGGCTGGATTGAGGTGGACTCCACCGAAGGCCAAGGGAGCACGTTCACCGTTGGCTTGCCCAAGCCGGCAACTGAACTTTCCCGTGAACGAGGCAGGGTCACGCTGCCCCCCTTAGCCACCACAGAACTCCTGAGTACTCCGGAAGGGCGCATTGTCTTGGTCAGTGAAGATGAAACAACGGCTACCCTCATCTGCTCCATTTTGACCACTGCGGGCTATCAAGTGGTCTGGCTGGTGGATGGCGAAGTGAATCGCCTCTTAGCCTTGACCCCCTTGGCCGTAATTCTGGCGGAACCCTTTAGCTATGGCGATGTGCAAGAGCTTGTGGATCAACTGCGGGCGCGCGCGAGTGCCGACCAGATCAAAGTGTTTATTTTAGGGAGCCAAGGGAACTATCGCGGTGTGGATCGCTATATTCCCATTCCCATCAACCCGGAAGGATTTCTGCAGCACATTACCCTTGGCCTAGCCGCCTCAGCGGTGGGTGTCTAGGCTGTGCTGGCAGGCGGGGTCAGAACTGTACCGCTTTTGCGCACTCCCAGCACACGGAACACTTGAATTTTGCGTTCTTTGCCCTTCAGTTCTAGTGGCCCCCAAGCCTCCGTTTCGTAGCGATCGCCCAAATAATCAAGGGTTTCTTGGGCAACCAAAATGCGACAGGGACTCATCTGGCGGTGTTTATCAACACTTTCAAGGCGGGACGCCGTGTTCACGCTATCGCCAATCACGCCGTACTCCAAGCGATTTTTGCTGCCCAAACTGCCCACCACAATCGGGCCAGTATAAATGCCTGCTCGCATCATCACCTGAGGTAACCCTTGGGCGGCCCAACCTTCATTCAGTTGCTCGAGTAAACGTCCCAAAGCTAGGGCGCAGTCCACGGCATTGCGGGCATCGGCAGCAATTCCTTCCCGGGTGGTGCGGGGGAACGGCACCCCAAACACAGCCATGATGCCATCCCCCGTAAACTTGTTAATCACGCCATGGTAGCTTTGCACCACGTCTGCCACTTTTTCAAGGTAAGCGTTGAGCCAGTTAAAGAGTTCCTCCGGTTCCATCCCTTCAGAAATCGTGCTAAAGCCTTTCAAGTCCGTAAACAGCAGGGTGGCAATGAGGCGCTGACCCGGCAACTTACCATCCTTGAGCAGTTCATCGCGCCGCTCCCACATGGCTGCGGCAATTTCCGCTGACATACTTTGCCCCAGCAGTCGCATCACCATCTGCCGTTGCCGTTGCGCTTGTTGCGCCGTGTAGGTAACCACACTACCACTGGCTAGGAGCAGTGTTAAGGTGGGGGGCACCAAGGGCACCCAGCCCAGCTTCAAGAAAAGCCCGTAGCAGGTGGCCAGCAGAATGGTCAGACTCGTGCCAAGGGCGATCGCCAACGCGACAGGATGCCGCACCCGCCAAGCGAGGATAGCTCCCACCAACGACCAGAAGATTATCCACGCCACTTCTAGCGAATCCGGCCAAAACCAGATCATTGACCGCTGCCCTAGCCCAGCATCAATGAACTGCCCCACCATCTGGGCATGAATAAATACCCCCGCCATGCGCTGGTCGTCTTGCAGGCTGGAGCTAAAGGGGGTGTAAAAGAAATCTTTGCCACTCTCGGCAATGTTGCCCACCAACACCACACGATCGCGAATCAGCTCTGGGTTCACCCGCCCCGCCAACACATCTCCTAAAGGCACCCAAGTAACAGCGCGGTTATCGCCACGATAGTTGAGCATCACCTGATAGCCCGCTGTATCTGCCCGCACGTAGCCACCATCATTGGGTTGTAGCGGTGTAAAAACCGTCTGCCCCAACTGCATCACATGGGGGTCAGCATCACTGCCGCGTGCCTCAATCCCTTCATCTGCAAGGTAGCGCAGGGCTAAACGCAGCGAGAAGGAAAAGAGGGGATTCCCCTGATCATCCGCCAGAAATAAAAGATTACGACGCACGATTCCCCCCGAGTCCACCACGATATCGTTAAAGCCCACTTGCTCGGCACTCAGTGCTGGCGGTGGTGCAATGGTCGGATGGGTGTCATCCCCCAGTTTTGTTACGGCAAAGAGGCGATCCGAGCTTTGCCAAATGCGATTGAGGGCTTGGTGGCCGGGCTCAACCGGAAAATCGCGGTAAATATCTAGACCAATGGCGCGGGGATTGTGCCGCAAAAGTTTTTGGAACAGTTCAGCATAAACCTGATCTGGCAAAGAAAGGGCACGGTAGCGTTGAATATCGGCTTCCGTGATAGCGACCACCAGTAGGCGGGGGTCAGGCCCTGGGAAGGGGCGCACTTGCATCAGGCGATCGTAGGCCGCGAGTTCCAACGGCTGGAGCCCCCCAAGGCTGCGAATGCCCACTACTACGGCACTAGCAACCGTACTCGCCATGAGGATCAGGCCGAGATCCGCAAAATAGCGACGAAAGTGCGAAAATGAGGAGGGCATTGACATTGATTTCGGTTGGCGTTTCTTTATCGTAGCCATGAAGACGGTCTTGGTTGCAACCTTGGGCGATCGCCTTGGGGCAGAAGCGGTTTACACCCGCCTAGAAACGGATGGCTTTCCCATGGCCAAGGTGAAGCTCTTGGGGCGGGGCTACAAAGATTGGTCGGATGTGGATGTGGAAGACCCCTTTGTAACAGCACGACGACAAATGCAACGGATGCTGCTGTGGTTGGTGCCCTTTGGCTTTTTTGCGGGCTTTACGTTTAACCAAGCCACCCAAATTGACATTTTGCCGGGCTTGAATCGCCTCGATAACAGTTTGATTGGCGGTCTCTTGGGGGCGATCGCTGGTGCCTTGGGCAGTTTAACCGTGGGAGGCGGCCTAAAAGTCGTTCTGGCGGGCAAATCGGGGACTCCTTTTCAGGAACGGCTGCGCCAAGGTAAGTATTTAGTCCTCATTCAGGGCACTGACAACGAGATTCGCCGCGCTGAGCGCCTCCTCAAGGTACAACCGGTTGAGAATCTTCAATCCTATACTTTGGATGAGTAGCTATCCCAAGACACTAAATATGTTGTACTAAGGCCGTAGAGTTCAAGCTCCATGCCAGTCCCAGATTACCAAAGCCTAATGTTGCCATTGCTTCAGTATGCAGCAATCCGTAATGAAGAAATAACGACAAATCAAGCGGTTGAATTTCTGGCAGAAAAACTGAATCTAACCGAGGAAGACCTACGGGAAATGCTTCCCAGTGGCACCCAATCTACCTTTGTCAACCGCGTTGGTTGGGCGGCAACTTACCTGAAGAAAGCGCAATTAATGGAGCCCACTCGAAGAGGATATTATCGAATTACTGCTCGAGGACAGGAACTTCTGGCTCAGAACCCCAAACTCATTAATGTTGAGCTTCTTGAGCAATATCCTGAGTTTGTGGAATTTAAGAGGCTAAAAGGAACACGGTCTAAAAATAGTGTAAATATTACTGAAAAGAAATTGATCACCGACCTCTCAACGGCAACCCCTTCTGAAGTTTTAGAAGCCGCCTATCAAAATCTGCGGGATGAATTGGCTGATGAACTACTAGCCAAACTTAAGGCAGCTTCTCCAGCATTTTTTGAGCGTGTGGTTGTTGAACTCTTGGTCAAGATGGGGTATGGCGGTTCTCGATCCGATGCGGGAAGAGCCATCGGCAGAAGTAGCGATGGGGGGATTGATGGCATCATTAAAGAGGATAAGCTGGGTCTCGACGTTGTGTATATTCAGGCCAAGCGTTGGAACGATACCCCTGTTGGCAGACCAGATGTGATGCAATTTGCTGGAGCGCTACAAGCCCATAGAGCCAGCAAGGGAATCTTTATAACGACATCGCGATTTACAAATGAGGCTAAGGAGTATGTCTCGCAGATTGGCAGTAAGATCGTTCTAGTCGATGGTGAGCAGTTAAGCAACTTAATGATAGAAAATGATGTTGGCGTTTCAACAGTAGCCCTATATCCGGTGAAAAAGATAGATAATGATTATTTTGATGAAAGTCTCTAAAAACTGAAATACACGAGAGTTCATGAGGCTGCTGCCCATTCCCGAGTTTTTTGATCCCGATCGCGTCGGCTCAGTGTGGCGGGTGCCCTACCAAGAGCGCGCTGCCCAAGCCCAAGCGTGGGCACGTCAGCATCAGATTGCCCCCGCTCAGAAGGATGCCGTGCGCATTGGGCTATTACTCATTGATGTCCAAAACACGTTTTGCCTGCCGGAGTTTGAGCTTTACGTGGCGGGTGCTGAAGCGGACAATCAACGGCTGTGTCAGTTTATCTACCAGCATCTCCATCGTCTCACTGAAATTATTGTTACCCTCGACACCCACATTGCTGGGCAAATTTTCCATCCCCTGTTTTGGGTGAATGCTGCGGGGGAGCATCCGGCACCGCTAACCACGATTACGCTTGAAGATGTCCAGCAGCAGCGCTGGCAACCCAATCTGCACTTCCACAATTCCCAAGGAGACTATGACCCGGCTGACCTGCGGGCCTACGCCCAACACTACGTTGCCCAGTTGAGTGCTGGCGGTAAATTTCCCTTGACGATTTGGCCGTACCACTCGATGCTGGGGGGAATTGGCCATGCCCTCGTTTCAGCGGTTGAAGAGGCCTGTTTTTTCCACACAATTGCGCGGCAGCAGCAAACCCGCATCGAACTTAAGGGTAACCACCCCCTAACAGAGCACTACTCAGCGTTGCGACCCGAGGTAAACGTGGGGGCGATCGCCCCTGCCAATACTGCCTTGATGGATCATCTGCTGGGGTTTGATCAGTTGTATATTGCCGGGCAGGCTAAAAGTCACTGTGTGGCTTGGACAGTCGCCGATCTGCTGCGGGAAATTCAGCAGCGGGATCCCCAGCTCGCCCGCAAGGTTTACTTACTGGAGGATGCCACGTCGCCGGTGGTGGTGCCGGGGGTTGTGGATTTCACTGAGCCTGCCAACCACGTCTTTGAGCAGTTTGCCACAGCGGGGATGCACCGGGTGACAACAGGAGAACCCCATCTGGGCGTAGCGGACTGAGAAACCATTTGTTACACTAACCTTGACACTCCCCGCACGCTTAGTGACGGAGATTCTTGAACAGCCCAACAGCGGACTTTCAACGGCGGGGATAGAGAGATTATGGAAATTCTTAAAGATACACTTATCGTTAGACAAACTCATCACGAAGAGTGAGAATTAAGAATACAGATTTACATGATTTTGATTGCCTACTTGATCCTAGAGTTAGTCGAGCTGCCAGAGAGATGGGGAGAGAAACTGATAGATAAGTTAAGGTATGTGCAACTAGAACTGAGTCGGCGGTGTTCAGTGGTGCATTGAAGCTTTGATTGGCAGCCAGAGCTCCGTGTCACTTAGAATGTAACGTTTTGTTACAGCTTTCAACATTTCTGGGTAGAGGCTGCTTTAGTTTTGGCTTCGAGCTGCTCGAGGCGACTTTTAAGGGTTTGATTTTCCTTTTGCAGCTCGTTGAGGGTCTGCTCAAGGGTTTTCAGGCGCTCATCACTACCTAGGGCTTTCTGAATTTTGGCAACGCTTTCATCGACGAGTCGTTTGACGCGGCCATCGTGGCTGCGATCGCCCATCCGCTGCAACAAGGGCAATACACGGGAATCTTCAATTTGGCTGAGGGCTTGCACCACGGCCACTTGGGTGAGGAAAAAGGTCTCGTGGCTGAGGTGCTCTAGGCGATCGAGAATGGGGCGCAGTTGGGGATGATGGCGATCGCCCATGGTGCCAAGAGTGCGAATGGCGGCCAAACGCAGGGGTTGCGGCACGGTGGCGGCGGTATAACTGAGCACTAACTCCACGGCTTCCGGCAAGTCTTTGAGGTAGCCCACGCCAGCGATCGCCCCACAGCGGACGACCTCATTCCAGCCCGTGCGGGTCTCAAGGGCATGGTGCAACCGCTTGAGCACTTTGGCGGGGTTGGGTTTGGGTTGAGGCTTGGCGGCGGCAATCATGCCAATCCCTTTTAGGGCAGCCGCTTCCACGCTGTAGCTGGCATCTCCGTGCTTGGCAATGGGCTTGAGCAGCTCGTAGGCTGCCGCACTCTTAAAGCTGGCGATCGCCTCAACGGCGGCGCGGCGCACCGGCGGCTGCGGATCCGCTAGGGCAATGCGCAATGCCTCAAGGCTTTGATCGAGGCGAATGGTGCCCAACACGGTGGCAATTTCTTGCCGCACCCCCCAGAAGGGTTCTTCCTTCAGCGCCGTCGCCAGGGCATTGACCACTTCGAGGTTGGCTTTTTTACCTAGGGCAATGGCAGCCTGAATCCGTCCCAACACATCTGGATCGTGACGCAATTGGGCTTTGAGCTCTGGCAGGGGGTACTCCAGCGTCACGGTTTTCAGGGTGTGGTTGCCGGCATCAAAACTAACAAAGCTCGGCTGCTGGGGTAGGGGTAGGTAAAACGTATGCTCCGGTTCGTGCACCCGCAGCGTCAGGGTTTGCAGTGACACTTGGCCTTGGGCATCCACCGTTCCAATAGCCACTGGAATGCGCAGATCAAATAAATTCCGCTCCAAGGGACTAATGCCCTCGGTAACTTGCTGCTGCTTGACGGTCAACACCGCCAACTGATCAGCACTCTCCCAGCGATAGGTAACGTGGAAATCTGGATGGCCGCCGCGAAACACGTATTGGTCAAACAGGGGCAGTAGATTGCGACCCGTGGCGGTTTCAATGGCGCGCAGCAGATCCACCGTTTCGACGGTTTGGTGGGCATAGGTTTTGACAAAGGTTTGAATAGCACTCCAGAAGAGGTCTTCCCCCAGTTCATGGCGGATCATGTGATAGACCCACGCCCCTTTTTCGTAGAGATGGCGATCGTAGAGTTCAATGGCCTCCCGATAGATATGGGTAACGATGGGGCGGCGATAGCGATCGCTATCTTCACTGAGGTAGTTGCGCAGCTCCCCCAAACGGTAGTAGGCGGCAAAATCAGCCCCGTATTCCTGCTCAAACCACAGCACTTCAGCATAGGAGGCCATCCCCTCCTTCAGCCAAGCGTGGGACCAGTGCTTAATGACCACTAAATCCCCAAACCATTGATGGGCTAGCTCGTGAGCCACTAAGCTTTCCGTGCGGAAGTCCTCTTGGGCAGCCCGCTCATCCAACAAGCAGCGATCTGTGAGCAGCGTTGTCGAGGTATTTTCCATACCGCCAAAAATAAAGTCCGCTACACAGACTTGGGCATACTTGGGGTACGGATAGGGATAGCCATAGATGCGACTGAAAAAGTCAATCATCTGGGGGGTTTTGCCCAGACTGCGGCGGGCATCCTCGGCACGATCCTTAGCAACGTAGTAGGTGACCGGTTTGCCTTGCCACTGATCGTCAAAAACGGCAAAGTCCCCCACCGCCAACGTCATCAGGTAGGTGGGGTGCACCTGGGGCTGGTACCAGTGGAACACTTGCCACTCGCCCTCAGGGTAGCTTGCCCGTAACTCGCCATTGGAAATGGCTTGCAGCGGCTGGGGCACTCGCACCCGCACTTCTGAAGTGGCCAGTTGCCCCGGATAGTCAAAGCAGGGAAACCAGTAGCGGGAGTCCTCATCTTCCCCTTGCGTCCAAGCTTGGGGAGGGGTCGTAGGGATAAAGTACAGCCCTCGCTGGGGACGCTCCAAGTGGTAGTCAATCGTGAGGAGCAGGGTTTGATCAGGGCTGAGGGGCACACTTGGGTCAAGCGTAATGTCGAGGTGCTCGCCATCGTAGGTGAAAGGATGGGGTTGGTGCTGGAGGGTAACGCCCTTAATCTGTTGGCCGACGGCATTCAAGCGGAACTGCCGCAGGTGGCGGTGCAGGGGTCGTAATTGGAGCTGGCATTGTCCCCAACATTGCTGCTGATCCAAATCTAGGGTCAAGTCTAAAAAAATATGCTCGACCCGCACCGGGCGATCGGGGCTGTAGTGGGGACGAGCACCACTGAGGACAAATGTATGGGAGCGATCAAGGCCAGCCATCGCGTCAGGTTCGCCAACTCAAATACTGTCTCTAGTGTATCCCCGTGGCAGGCACTCTAGGGTTAGGAGCCTGAGTCTTGATGGGGTACAAAGGGCAAGCTATCCCACCACGCTTGGTAATTCTTGGCAATTTCCTGCCACAAATCCGGTGAGTGCTGGAGGGCTTCCTGCAGGCGATCGCGCTCCTGTTCAAGGCGGTGCAGATTTTGCTCGAGTTCTTGGTAGGTGGCTTCCAGCGCCGTTAGCTGTTGGCTCAGATCATAGTATTGCCCTTGCCACTGGTCGCGCTCCTGCTTCAGGGAGCCGTTTTCATTCCTCAACTGTGCCAGTTGTTGTCGCAGTTGTTCAACTTCAGCGCGGCAGGTGGCCAGTTCCTGTTGATGGCGATCGCGCTCTTGGGCAAGGGGGGAGGGCTGCCATAACCAACGCCAGAAACTGAGGGCTAAAATGACAGTCACGCCCACACCGTAGAGCGTCAGTGCCAAGGAAGCTTGATCCGAAAGCGTTGCCAGTTGCATCAATCTGCCCCTAACTCAAGGAAAGGGAAACTGGCGGGGCGATCGCATCAGCGAGATACTGCCGCAGCACCATCGCTAACCAATCCACATCCGCTGCCGTGGTCTCCCGACCCAGCGTAATGCGAATCCCTGCTTTGGCAGTGTCCGGATCATAGCCCATGGCCAAGAGGGTCGAGCTGGGCTGGGTTTGGCCACTCTGGCAGGCAGAGCCGGCACTAACGGCAATGCCGGCGAGGTTGAGTTGTCGCACAAACGTTTTGCCGTTGAGGGGCTGACCGTGGCGATCGCGCAGGATAAAACTGAGATGGTGGGGCAAGCGTTCCCATGGATGCCCCGTGAGCTCCACTTGGGGATGATCCTGCAGCTGATGCCAGAGGCGATCGCGCAACGCTAATAACCGCCCTTGCTCCGTGGCCAGCTCTGCGGCGGCATATGCCGCTGCCACCCCAAAGCCCACCAGTGTCGGCACGGCTGGGGTTCCCGAGCGTCGTCCCAGTTCTTGACCGCCCCCCCGCAACAGCGGTTCCAAGGGCAGCCCTGAGCGCACATAAAGGGCACCCGCCCCCTGCGGTCCATAAATTTTGTGGCTTGACAACGACAATAAATCCACCCCCAAGCGCTGCACATCAATCGGGCAGCGTCCGGCAACTTGCACGGCATCTGTGTGGAAAGGCAGGCCTACCTCCTGACAGATGGCCGCTAGCTCCGCAATGGGTTGGAGGGTGCCCACTTCACTTTGGCCGTAGATGATGGACACCAACACAGTATTCTTCCGTAAGGCGCGGCGCAACTGGGCCGGTTCCACCTGTCCCCAGCGATTCACGGGCAGTTGAGTCACCTGCCACCCACGCTCCGCTAGGGCAGCAGCAGGCTTGGCAATGGCCGAATGCTCAACAGCAGAAATAATGAGGTGCTGCGGTGTTGTGTACTGCTGGGTCATGCCCCAGAGGGCTAAGTTATCTGCTTCTGTGCCACCGGCGGTGAAAATAATTTCCCCCGGTTGGGCATTGATGAGAGCTGCGACCTGTAGCCGTGCTTCTTCAAGAGCGATCGCCGCCCGTTGCCCCCACTCGTGAATGCTGGCTGGGTTCCCCCACTGCTGCTGATAGGCTCTGACCATTGCCGCTAACGCCTCAGCGCGACAGGGGGTCGTGGCACCATAGTCGAAATAGAGTTGCATGGGCAGGCGCTAATGACAGCAGCATAGCACTGGCAACAACCGACCGTCACAAAAAATCCAAACTATTTAAGATAACGGCTGGCCAGTCTCCTAGGCCAATTTTACCTCATCTATATTCTTGGTGGCGGGAGCTGCCAAAGCGTTCAAATTGAGAGATGACCTGAATCTGACCAGTAGTCACGGGGGCGGCGCCGTTTTTGAGAGGGGAAACCGCTACAATAGTAAGGCTTTAGACATCTCTTTTTTTGACCAATTGGGGTTTATGCGAACGCACTACTGCGGCACGGTCCGCGTCAGCGATGTGGAGTCAACCGTCACCCTCTATGGTTGGGTGGATCGGCGACGCGATCATGGCGGCGTCATTTTTATTGATCTGCGCGATCGCTCCGGCATTGTTCAGGTTGTCAGTGACCCCCAGCGCACCCCCGAATCCTACGCCCAAGCCGATCGCCTCCGCAGTGAATATGTCATCAAGGTGGTGGGTCGGGTCAGTCGCCGCCCCGCAGACTCCCGCAATCCCAAGCTGGCCACAGGGGAGATTGAGGTCTATGCCGATCAGATTGAACTGCTCAACCCGGTGCGGCAACAGTTACCCTTTAGCATCTCGGCCAATGAGCAGGAGCACGTGCGCGAGGAAGTGCGGCTGCGCTACCGTTACTTGGATCTGCGGCGGGAACGCATGGCTCAAAATTTACAATTGCGCCACCAAGTCGTGCGGGCTATCCGCCGTTTTCTGGAGGATGAGGCTGGGTTTATCGAGGTGGAAACCCCCATTCTTACCCGCTCTACCCCCGAGGGGGCGCGGGACTACCTTGTGCCCAGTCGGGTCAATCCCGGCGAGTGGTTCGCGCTGCCGCAATCACCGCAGCTTTTCAAACAATTACTGATGGTGGCCGGCTGCGATCGCTACTACCAAATTGCTCGCTGTTTCCGCGATGAAGACCTGCGCGCCGATCGCCAACCCGAATTTACCCAATTGGATATGGAAATGAGTTTTATGAGCCAAGAGGAAATTCTCGCGCTCAACGAAACTCTGATCTGCCACATTTTCAAAACCGTCAAAGGCATTGACCTGCCGCGTCCCTTTCCCCGCCTCAGTTACCAAGAGGCCATGGATCGCTACGGCACCGATAAGCCCGATACCCGCTATGGCCTAGAGCTCGTCGATGTCTCTGACTTACTCAAAGACTCGGGATTCAAAGTCTTTAGTGGGGCGATCGCCCAAGGGGGAATTGTCAAAGTTCTGCCTATTCCCAACGGCAACGAGCGCATTTCCAACGTCCGCATCAAACCCGGGGGTGATCTGTTCCAAGAGGCCACCGCCGCAGGTGCCAAAGGGCTAGCCTATATCCGCGTCCGCGACAACGGCGAAATTGACACCATTGGCGCCATTAAAGATAATCTTTCCCCCGCCCAAAAGGCAGCGTTACTGGCACGCACCCAAGCTGAGCCGGGGCACTTACTCCTCTTCGGCGCTGGCGACAGGGCAACTGTCAACAAAACCTTAGATCGTCTTCGCCAACGGATTGCCCGCGAATTTGACCTCATCGACCCGCAAGCAATTCACCTGCTTTGGGTGGTGGATTTCCCCATGTTTGAGTGGAACGCTGAGGAAAAACGCCTAGAAGCGCTGCACCACCCTTTTACAGCTCCTCATCCAGCGGATCTAGAGGACTTGAAAACAGCGCGTGCTCAAGCCTACGACCTCATCTATAACGGCTACGAAGTGGGAGGCGGCAGTCTGCGGATTCATCAGCCGGAACTACAGCAGCAGGTCTTTGAAATCATCGGCTTGGATGAAGCCACAGCTCAGGAAAAATTTGGCTTTTTATTGGAAGCCTTTGAATTTGGCACACCGCCCCACGGCGGCATTGCCTACGGCCTAGATCGCCTCGTCATGCTCTTGGCCGGGGAAGACTCGATTCGCGACACCATTGCTTTTCCGAAAACCCAGCAGGCACGCTGTTTGCTCACAGGTGCCCCGAGTCCTGTGGAGCCGCAACAACTCAAAGAACTACACGTTAGCTCAGTCAAACTGTCCTAAGCGCGCAGATTTGTTTCCCGAGTCCAAATTCCCTCCGGCAACCACTCCCCTTGCACCTCCTGCACTCGTAGGGGGGACATGAGGTAGGCCCACGCCGTTGTCAGGGGATTGCGTTCAAGATCGTAGATGGGAATTTCTTGGCGCAAGTAATGATTCTGTTCTGGCGACAGTTCAGGGGAGTACCCCTCAAACCCATCTAAGCGTTCCAACAGCGTAGGGGGGGGATTCAGAAATACAAGCAACTCTCCCTGCACCCACCCCTCTTCAGCCGTCATGGCCGGGTATCCCATGGGTAGATGGTAGAGTCTTCCCTTAGCCAAGGCGGGCTGTAAGGAATCGAGCCACGGTCGGCACAGTTTGCCATGGGGGTCATAGCCCGACTTCAGGGTGCCATAGACAAAGAGTTCCAGTTTGTTAGAGGATGTCATCTTCGCAAGAAGAAGCCGCAGCAAATTATTCTAGGTATTCTAGTCTGTAAGCACCTGCGGTGAACGACAGGTAGTGGAGCCCAAGGCATGAGTGGCGATCGCCCCCGTTTTTCCCTGAACCCAAACCTGAAGTATGCAGGGGTGCTGCGGCAGGTAACACCAGAGGCGGCTCAGTTTTGGCTTTCGCAGCAGGAACCAACAATTATTGGCCGCGATCCCGATACCTGCCACATTGTCCTCGATGCCCAACTTTATACATCGGTTTCTCGTCACCACGCCCAACTCAATTGCACCGCTGCCAGTAAAGGAATTCCCCAATGGTCAATTATGGACTTGGGGAGTGTCAACGGCACGTATGTCAACCAACAGCGCATTGAGCAGGAATGTCCCCTGCAAGTAGGCGATCGCATTCAGTTGGGTCGCCAAGGCCCTGAATTTGTCCTAGAGTACATGCCTCTCACGGATGTGGTCAGCACCACCGCCGATCACCACCTCACCCTCACCCAGCTGCTCCCCATCTTTGCCATTCATCCCGACTGGGTTCGCAAAGCCTACCTTGGTCCGGGGATTATCACCGTCCTTGCCGTCATTCTCCTCTTTGCCACTGCTGGTAACCCGAATGCCTTTAAGGTCATTTTGGCGGTGTACTTGGGCGGCGCTGCCTATTACTTCATCTATCAACTATGTGGCAAACCAAAGCCATGGTGGGTGCTCTTAGCCAGTCTTACCCTAGAAATTCTCATTCTGCAAAGTCCGCTTTTGCCCGCCATGATTTACTTATTTCGCACTGTACTCCCCGGCCAATTGCGCCCTCCTGATCCGTCCTTCTGGGTGCTACTGGCGCAGAACTTCATTGGTGCTGGCCTCATGGAAGAACTCCTCAAAGCCGTGCCCATTGCCATTGCCTATAGCTTGGGTCGCTGGTTACCCGGTTCGTGGAAGCAAAAAATTGGGGTTTGGGAACCCCTTGATGGGATTTTATTGGGGGCAGCCTCTGGCTTGGGCTTTACTTGGATGGAAACCTTGGGTCACTACGTTCCGGAAATTGCCGGACAGTTTGGCGATCTTGCTGGCCTGCAGGTGCTGATTCCCCGTGTCTTAGGATCCCTGACAGGGCACATGGCCTACACCGGCTATCTGGGCTACTGCATTGGCCTGAGTGTGTTGCGCCCCCGCCATGCACTGCTGATTGTCACCGTGGGGTTGGGCTTATCCGCCTTTTTACATGCCCTCTGGAATGCCTCCGCCGCAAGCTTTGGTCCCACAGGCTTAGCTGTAGTGGGAATTTTAGCCTACCTGTTTTTAACCGCAGCAATTCTCAAAGCGCGCCAACTCTCTCCGACGCGATCGCAAAACTTTGCCACCCGTTTTTATAGCCATCACTAGCAAACTTTAACTCTGCGTTGCTGATACAGCTAGTCACACTGAACTGTGTGTTTTGTCCATTCCTCGGGAATTTGAGATACTTTCTCCTTGCCTGTTGGCTGGTAAACGGGTTTGCCTATTGGACGATAGCGAAGCGTACCGTTGAAGTAATCCATAACACGTTGACGTGCTATATCAGCATATGCTTGTTCTCTCTCACAACCCATCACGCGCCTGTTATGCATTAAAGCAGCAACCAATGAAGAACCAACGCCCATATAGGGGTCAAATACCCAATCACCTTCATTAGTTAGCGCAAGGACACAACGCTCAACAAGCTCGATGGGAAATTGACAAGGGTGAATTGTCTTTTCGGGATGATTAGACTTTACATTAGGAATATCCCAGACTAGTTCTTCCCAATCCTGGACCAAGATTTCCCAGACATCAGAAGGATTCTTGCCAAGAGGATTGCCTGAGGGTTTCCCCCGATTGGGGCCTTTAAAATGACGTTTGCCAGGATACTTAGCAGGAACACGAACTGCATCAAGGTTGAAAATGTAACTATCGGATTTCGTGAACCACAAGATGGTTTCGTAACGACCCGAAAAACGTTTGGATGCATGCAATCCATGTCCAAATTTCCAGATAATTCGGTTACGTAATTTCATGCCAAGTTCTTTGAAAATTGGATAATAAAGAATGTCAAGTGGATAGACTTCTCCGTCTTCTACAAAATTACCCACTTGCCAGCAAATACTCCCATCCTTTCGCAAGACACGGTAAAGTTGGAAAATCAATTGAGACTGGCTCTTCAAGTACTGCTCAATTGAAACTCGATTCTCATATTCTTTCCCTAAGTTGTAAGGTGGAGAAGTTATGACAAGGGTAACAGAATTATCAGGGATATGTGCAAGAAATTCGCCTACATCGCTAGGAAAAATAACTATCTCCGCATCTGGTTGCCAACAAGTTTCAATCGGCTTTACCGAATGGAATAATGGCAATTCAGTCGTCATGGTATCATCACACGCAGAAGTGTTGAAAGTTCGTTAAGAGGGATAAAAAAGGGGGCAGAACTGTGATATTCTGCCCTAAAAAAAGTCAGTAATAATTGAAAGTATATAGCATCATTTGCAGCGATTGTCAAATCCATCCTTCAGAAACTCAGCCCCTGCGACTACCCTGTCACTCCTCTTCAAAATCTGGTTGACCTACATTCAGACCACGGATTAACCAGTATGAGAGCCTTGTTTTAGCGCCTGAATCATGTCAGTATTGCCGTCCATGTCCACCTTTTCCAAAGCTAATAAAACTCGGAATATCCAAATATTTCAGCAGCTTGCCCAGCAAGTGAAACGGAAGAACTCTGCCCTAGGACTGCTCTTACGATGGCCGATAGAGAATTTATGGAAATTCTTAAAGATGCACTTGTCGTTAGACAACTCAATTACGAAGAGTGAGAACGGTTTGAGAATACAGATTTATATGATTTTGATTGCCTACTTGATCCTAGAGTTAGTCGAGCTGCCAGAGAGATGGGGAGAGAAACTGATAGATAAGTTAAGGTATGTGCAATTAGAACTGAGTCGGCGGTGCTCAGTGGTGCATTGGAGCTTTGATGGGCAGCTAGAGCTCCGTGTCACTTAAAATGTAACGTTTTGTTGCAGCTTTCAACATTTCTGGGTATCAAGTTGTTCGTAAGAGAATTGATCAGGCATGGATAGCCTCCGCTGTTTTCTGGTAGAAGACAACCCCTGCCTGTATCAGTCCCTGTTCTTCAAGTTCATTTAGTTCACCTTTATCAATAAATTTTTTTCAATTGTCTTAACACCTTGGAGAAATGATTGAATCGTTGTATCCACCGAATGTCTTGCACGCTCATAGAGCTTCTCCATCGATTAAGCTTTGCTACGCAACGTTTGACGAACAGTAGAATCTGGAACTTCTTACGCCATATCGTTAAATTTCTTGTCTGCTTCACTGACATGGAAACTTTGGTTGCGCGAAGCGACCTAACCAAAGGCCATCCGCACTACGAGAAATTAACAATCAAATAGGGAGCTTCAAATTTACCGCTGCGCACTGGTTTTCCCTTAAGACTAGGCGGTAATTCAATGTGGCGGCGTTGGTCGCCAGCTTCTACGGTGAGCTCACCACTGAATTCACTCAGTTTCACCTGCTCTTTGCGAAAGCCCGGCAGAAAAATGCGTACCTGCTGTTGCGCTTCATCAAATTCATGGGGGGCAGGCGCTGTGGCTAACTGGTTCAAGTCAGGCAAGTTAGGCACAAGGGATTGCCAAGCGCTGTGATCTGTGGGCAAACTCGATATCCGTAGTGGTACAAAGGCACTCAATACCTCAGGTGTTGGCTCTCCTAAGCAAAACACTTCAGAAATCGGTACATTCACCTGTTGGGCGCTACCCCACAACCACTGTGTTTGCGCAATCTCCATAGGGGCTGGGGTTGTGACCAAGAAAACCGATAAGCGTTGGCTATCGGCTGCAATACTCACTCCCCGATCTACCCACTCTTTAGCTTGGGCTAACTGCTCATTGATTTTTTGAGTGTCAATGTTTGCTGCCATGATCGCACTGGCGATCGGCCCACCAATCGCCGTTGCAATTTTGTTAATATCCAATTGTTCCAGTAATCGCCGGAAGCGACGATAGTACCATGCCAGTCCCTGCGGTAAGCCAATGAGCCGCAGGGTGTCGCGATTATTGGCACCAGCATAAATAATCACATCGTACTCACCACTGCTGTAATATCTCCGCAGGGCGTTCAGGGTAAGCAACGTATCCATACCCGGCAAAATCATGAGTTCCCCCGCATAAACTTTGCCCACCAGCTCTTGGGGCAAGTAGGGCTCCACAAGGCGACTCAGATCATCCCAAGCGCTGCTTAAACTTTCAGTCGCAAAAAGTTGTGTTACAAAGAGGCGCTCACCAAGAGAGACCGGTTGAGAACCAATATCTTTCTGAACATTACCAGTTAAATGTTGCAGGGTAATCGCTGGAGCCGGTAATGCCAGAAGGGTATGTTGCTGTTGCTGGGCAAACCACTCAGCTACGGCAAGACCAAGGGTAGTTTGCTGGGCTGGGGTCGCCCCCAAAAAAGTAACAATGCGGGTCATGAACGCCTACAAATCTAGAGAGTGCGCAGTACTTGGACTATGGTATCGACAAACGGCAAAATGAACACACCTTCCTAGCCCTTTCAGATTCGCCTGTAACGTGCCTGTCCCCGTGCGAATGATAAATTCCCCACTGCGACTCATTCACCCACCTTCACGGCTCTTCTAAGAGGCTTTTAGCCAATGTGTCGCCTCAGATGCCCCCGAGAGTTTCCGCAGTTGTGGGAAAGCTCTTCCTAGTCAAAACTCAAGTTTGGAAAGCTTGAACCCTCTCCCGTCTTGATCTTCAACTCACAGCTTGATGAGGGAGAGTGCTGGCTTCGGGCAGTAAACGGGAATAGTCGCTATTTTCTCTCGTCAGGGTTTTTGATAAAGGATCCTAAGGATCTCTACTACTCCTAAATTTTATAAATATTCTTATAGTAGTAGTAGGGGCTGTGGAAAATGTGGAAAAACAAAGTAAAAGCCTCTCCCTGAGCACGTTTGAAGGCATTTCTGCTTGTGGAAAACTTGTGGAAAAAGTGGGGTAGTTTTCCACAGGCTATTAATTGATCGGCAAAAGAATAAAAAAGTTTTCCCCAGATTTTTGGAGTTTTCCTACGGTTTTCCACAGATTTTCCCCAGATTTTTCCACAGGCTTTTTGGAGTTTTCCACAGCCTCTGGCCGTAAATCTCCGTATTTTTACGATTCACCCCTCGGGGCGATCGCCCTCATACTGAAGAAAGGATGACCCGGTCACTACTGTTCTCAATCCCCTCAGTTGTTTGGATTCCCTGATGTCTTACTGCGATGCTCAACCGGCCACCCTTGAACAAGTGATTGGCCACTTGCCTCCGGTGCAGCAAATTCGCATGTTAATGCACCACCCCTATTTCACGGGGCGCTGTCCCGAATGTCGCCAACCCATCCATCATTCCAATGCAGTTCTAGGCCAGTGCTACTGTTCCCACTGTGGCTGGCACGATCAGGGTCTAGTTGTGGCCACTTCCCCTCAGGAATTCTCCAACGTTGAGCATTCTTGAGGGACAAAACTAACGACGATCGCCACCATCAGCCACCACAGCGTGGCCACCTCCGGTCGAAACCAAATTGTATCCACCAGCCCATGGGTGAGCATACCCACCATCGTGGCCGCTGTTGCCATTAACCAAAAACCTTGAGGATTGTTGCTAGACCGTAATTGTCCTAAACATCGCCAAGCGCGATCGCCCAACAGTAGCAACAGCCACAGGAAAATGCTAAACCCAATTACCCCGACTTCCACCAGCAGCTCTAGAAAAATCGAGTAGGCACTGAGGGCTGTAAACCGGACATTCACTTGGTACAGCGGGTAAATTTGGTTAAAGGCCACATTCCCGGGGCCAATCCCCAGCCAGGGGCGATCCTGAATCATCTGTTGTACCGCCATCCACACATTGATTCGGAAATTATTGCTACTGTCGCCCCGGGCAACAAAAATACTGCCGACCCGTTCCCGCAACGCTGGCACACTGATGACACTCCCGACTAACACCACTGCTAAGAGTCCTAAAAGTGTGGGCACCCCCCAGCGCCGCCACTGCTCAGGCAACCGAGGGAGATACCAAAAGCCCAACAGTCCGACACCCACGATCGTGGCAGCGGCTAGTCCCAGCCAGCCCCCGCGACTAAACGTCAAAACAAGGCTGGCCGTATTCAGCCCCAACATCACTACCGCAAGCAGCTTCGGTAAGAAGCCACGCCAGACGGCGATCGCCGCCGCACTCAAGGGCACACTCGGCAATAAGTACCCCGCCAGCAGATTGGGATTGCCTAAAAAGCTATAAACCCGCGTGACATTTGCCAACGCCGATTCCGGATCCGTCCAGGTTGCCAGCGGCTCTGCTCCAAAGAGCCATTGGCGCATTGCCTCCACACTCACCACCAAAGCCGTTAACAAATAGACCGTCAGCAGGCGCGATCGCCACCGTTCATAGCGCATTACCCGCTCCGCCAATGCAAAAAAGAGCAGATATAAGCTCAGCTTGCCTAAGCCCACAAATGCTGCTCGCGGAACCGGCGACAGTACCGTTGCCAGCAACGCAATGCCCCAATAGCACAGCACCAGCAAATGCACCGGCGACCACCGACCCTCCGGCTCCCCTGCCAACGTCCACAGCAGCCAAACTCCCGCCCCCCCCATCAAGAGCAAGCCAATCATCCCCGACGGCATAAACGGTGCCAGCACCAGCAGCAACCCCACCAAACTGCCCGCGATCGCAGGCATCCACCGCCAGAGCCAACTTTTTTCCTGCCATTGGCGTAATATCCCCAGCAGACGACCCACCCCACTGTGCGATCGCCACCCCTCCAAATCCAACTCCCGCAGCAGCACATCCATGCTTAGTGGCTCCAACTCAACCCTCGATCAGCTTACGCCAGAAACCGTGCTTCAAAATCTAACCAAGGAATCCCCCGCTCCAAATACAGCGGTGCATTGGGATTGTAAGGACTCGCCACCCGATCCACCGTCTTAATGACTGCCTCCGGGGGCAACAACGGCACATCCGCATCCACCACCGTTGATCGCACCAACGACGCCGAGACCCCCTTGAAAATCAACACCACCTCCAACTCCTGCCCAACCATCGCCTCCACCAGCAACACCTCCTCTGGATGACGGCGACTGTAAGCCTCTAACCGCCCTAGTGGGTTCAACACCATGTCCTTACCGAGCCAAAATCAAAAAAACGAAAAAATTTTTTAGCCCCAAAAACCGCTTCCAGAGAGGATTTGGGGCACATGAGAGGAGATAAAGCGAAAAAAATCTCGAAAAAGGGGTTGACACGCCTAGGTAGGCTTGTTAGATTGATAAAGCACTCGATGAGGCGAGCAGCCAAAACGAGTCCCGAACCTAGACAAATCAACGTTTGAAAGCCAAAGCGTTAAACCTCGTCAAAAGTACTCAGCAAAGTACATTTTTGAGTAGGTTACACCTACAGGAGCAAAAAGTCAAATTCTCATTTCGCTCAAGCTTGACCTAGTCAAGTAAAGAGCTTTTCAAAATGGAGAGTTTGATCCTGGCTCAGGATGAACGCTGGCGGTCTGCTTAACACATGCAAGTCGAACGGGCTCTTCGGAGCTAGTGGCGGACGGGTGAGTAACACGTGAGAATCTACCCTTAGGAGGGGGATAACAGTTGGAAACGACTGCTAATACCCCATATGCCGCAAGGTGAAATCTTTTTGGCCTGAGGATGAGCTCGCGGTGGATTAGCTAGTTGGTGGGGTAATGGCCTACCAAGGCGACGATCCATAGCTGGTCTGAGAGGATGATCAGCCACACTGGGACTGAGACACGGCCCAGACTCCTACGGGAGGCAGCAGTGGGGAATTTTCCGCAATGGGCGAAAGCCTGACGGAGCAAGAC
>FWPU01004369.1_pt1 | contig 33057 bp, 30 predicted proteins | sample 2228361 | NCBI WGS metagenome assembly FWPU01 (sample SAMEA103939777, study PRJEB20133) | metagenome
GGTAAAGATAAATATCAAAGTATGCAGAGTCAATTGTTTTAGATTCAATTAGAAAATAATTGTTAAAATTCAGAAAACAATTATACAGCGTATCCTGAGTTAAAAAACTATAATACTCATCCCAGAAATTTGCCAGAACCCTTATTGAGTTTTCCTTTTCAAGGGAAATCCCCGAAAGCAGACCACATGAATGAAAAAGAGTGTCATCAAATCTGTATCTGCCCGGAGTCTCATTGTCAGGGTCTGATTGAATGTAGAACCATATCGCAGAATATTCAGAATCGTTTCCTCTAACCCACAGAGAGTCTGTATCCCCCCACCATTTTTTCTGATTAATACTGTATATAAGGTCACAGGAATTATCAGAACCCAACCCCCCTATTTTCAACTCGTCATCAGAAGACCAAAAATCACTATCCCATACCTCTATCTTTACACCAACTATGGTATCATATACCACTCTCGAATATGTGATTTCACCATCATATTCATTTTTGTTTTCAGCAACAACAGGAGTTTGAAAAGTAGAACTAATATGTCCATCATCTATGTTAATCTTATAATAGGTATCCTGTCCATCCCATTCATCTCCCTCATTTGAAAAAAAATGAAATACCCTTATTGTCACTGTATAGGAATTTAACTGTAATGATTTATCTTTTTTATAAGATAAATTTAAAACTTCTTTACCCGCACCTCTTCCTGAACCAATACTTTTCAACCTCTCCTGTTTCGGAACAAAAAGAGATAGAATACAGAGAAAAAAAATCATCTTATCTTTAAAATTTTATAAGTCTTTTTTCTATTTTTTAGGAAAAACACTCCTTTTTTATTTTCAATGTTATGAAGTTTCCTTCCTGAGATATCAAGAATATAACTATTGTAATTAAAAGAATCCAGAAAATTAAGGTAACTTTTCGAAGCTATTTTTGCAGTGGCGTATACCTCAATATATAGATTTCCAAGAGAACTTATTGAATCTACAGCAATCTCAAGAAATCCATTTTTCTGTCTCAAAATCTGAGCCCCATTTACAGCATAGATATATCCGGGCAACATATAAAGATAAATTCTTAAATCATAAAAACTTTCATAGATATTATTGTATACCTCTACTATTTGATAATCCACTGTTCCATTGTTAGGATAATGATAGATGAACTCAAAATCATTTAAATGAATACTTGAAGAACCCTCTCTGGTGCTATCCCCATCTCTGTCAACTGTGTATCTCCTTATAATGCCCTTGTCAATTTCTATAAAACGCACAGAACAACTTTCAGGTATATCTTTTGTGGTAGTTGCAACAGTGGCGAAAATAGTTCCATCCAGCGGTTTTATACTTCCACTCTGTAAATTCCCATTTCTATCAAAAACTTCATTTAAATGAGTATGTCCACTCAACACCATATTTACCTCAAAGGCAGAGCATAAATTCAGAAATTCAAACTTGCCGTATCTATTAACTGCATTATCTATACCAGAATTTCTCTGACTGAAGTAAGGACCGTGCATTGAAACTATCTTTACCTTACTCCTAAAATGATTCCTGAGCAAGTCCTCAATCCAATTGAGTTGCTCCTGAGTAAGACCGTAACACCTTGATGAAAAATTACCGAAAATATTGTCTTTTCCTGTATTCACAAATATAAATAGATAATCTCCGTATTCAGTATAAAAATTCACATAAGGATTAACAATAGTCTGATATATAAGGCAGGTATCAGGAAAACCAAGAAAATAATAATAATCATGATTACCCGGAATAGTAAAAACCGGATTATAAAATTTTGAGGTGGTATCAAGGTATTCAAAATAATAAGAAGAATCATGTATTTCTCCTATATCACCTGTATGAATAACAATATCAGGATTAAGAAAATTTGAGAGTTCAATCGCTTTAATATAATTTTCAATTGTCCCACTGGCACCTATATGAATATCAGACATATGTAAAATCCTGACAATCTGTCTGAAAGAATCAACCACCTTTATAGAGTGCTTCTGATAAAACTGCTGGGAATTGATATCCATAAAAAAATCGTATAAACCCTCTTCGGGCAAAGAAGAAAACTGGCATTCTACCTTCCATGTATCCTGAGAAATATTCTCAAATCCTATTACAGATATATCAACCGAATCAAAAATATTTTTAACAAAAGCACCTTTTATATAAGGAGTATCCTGTGAAGTTATTAATACATCAAAAATTTGATATGGTAATAAATAAAAAGGATTTGTAAGTCTTGGTTTTAAAATGTTAAAAAATAATATAAAACACAGGATTTTCATAGTTTCTATTATAAAGTAAATTTTGTTCGTATTAAAATATTGTATACGCTCTGAGTAAACTGATACTGCTTTTCAACAGAACCAAAAATCTTACCTTTAGTTGAATATCTGCCCATCCATCCTAAAATGCTCCTGCTGAGTGAAGCAAGTCTTTTACCCCACAAAGGAGTGCCTGGCAAGGGCATAAAATAATGCATGTGCACAATTGCACCTTTTTCAATCAACTTTTCTAAAAGATCAATAGTTTTTCTCATGTCCTCTTCATTTACATCAGGAAACCCTATTATAAAATCAACCACCGGGATAAGACCATGCTTTTTAATTATATTTACAGCCCTTATTACATCTTCCACTGTATGCTCTCTATTTATAAGTTCTAAAATCCTGTCACTACCACTTTGACAGCCTATAACAATATTTTCATTATTGCAGAACTTACTGATAATTTCAACAACATCCCCATCCACATAATCAGGTTTCCCTTCCGAGGGAAAAGAGCCAAAAAATATTCTTCCTTGTTTTTTTATTATATTTCTTATACTTGAAAGAAGTTCATAAACAGCAGATTTATTAATCTTTCTTTTATTATAAGAACCATAAGAGAAAGCATTAGGTGTTATAAATCTTATATCTTTCATTCCATTTTTAAACATTTCCTCAACCCATTTCAGTATAATATTAATTTCTCTGTGTCTCACCCTCTTACCCATGAAATAAGGAGTTTGACAGTATTTACATCCAAAAAAACATCCTCTTGTTATTTCCAGAGGACCATACTTTTTAAGTTTTTTTGAGAAAGGTGGAAAATCATCCATATCAATAAAATCCGGATGTCTATTCACCAAAATTTTTCCTCTTTCCTGATATATAATGCATGGGGTCTTTGTTAAACTTCTATTCTCTACGAAATTTTTTAAGAATTCAGGCAAAGAAATCTCTGCTTCCTTATAAAAGACAAAGGAAATCCTGAGGGATGAGGACCACCTGCCACCTTTATTAAGTTTTCTATTTTAATACCTTCCAGATAGTCAACCCATTCAATAAATTGAGATGTCATCAGAGAAACCATCAGAAACATCTGTTTATAAAGCTCTTTTTTTTCTTCAATCAGGGCATAAAGTTCTTTAAAATTTGAAGGAAATAAAAATCAAAAGACTGTATTAATTCATATTTCTCAAGACTGCCGAGAATCGCCCTGAAAGAGTTTCTGTTATTCTTATGATAAAAAATAAAAATTAAAAATTCTTTCAAATATAAAGAAGCAATCTACCCCTTTTTACCCTTTGGGTTCTGGTTTTATAATATACAGAAAATTTTAAGAAATACCCATTAAATCGCAGGCTTATACTTCCATCCCTGTTATGTTTTATAAAGGGATAGTTTCTTTTTTCAGCAGGTCCTATACCCACTATAAATTCAAGAGGAATATCTTCTTTTAAAAAACTTTCCCTATCAGCATCGGATATTCCAAAATTTATCTCTCCAGCTATCTCAGGATGAGTGTGATAATAACCCAGAACAACCTTTTTTCTCCTGAAAGCAAGTTCTCTTCCTCTTTTTACAATCCTCTCACGATTTCCTTCAAAAGTAGTCCTTCCCTTCTCTCCTCCTTTATAAGGAACAACTTCAAGAATCCTGAAGTTTCTGTCTTCCAATTTTCCAAGTAAAAACCCAAAACTTTCTTTTTTATATTTTTTTGTAAATCCTCTAACCGCATCTTTTGCCATTTTCAATGTCGCTTTAATAGAAAAATATATTATTTTTCTTTTCATGAACTAAAATGAGAAAGTAAATTATATCCTACTTGACATTTCATATCCAAACATGTATAATTAAAAGACTTTAAAAAATTTTTATCTATTATAGAGAAAAAAGTGGGTATTTATTTGAAAAATATGTTTGAAATGAAAGGGTAAGATGTAAGGTACTAAGGGCGTCTGGCGGATGCCTTGGCATCGGGCGGCGATGAAGGGCGTGGCAAGCTGCGATAAGCTCGGGGGAGGCGCAAGCAGCCTTTGATCCCGAGATACCCGAATAGGGAAACCCGTTCATCTTCATAGATGAACATCACCCCTTTTGGGGTGAAGCAAACCCGGGGAAGTGAAACATCTCAGTACCCGGAGGAAAAGAAATCAACCGAGATTCCCTCAGTAGCGGCGAGCGAACTGGGAAAAAGCCTAAACCTCTGTTGTGTTAAAACCCGTGAGTGTTGCGACAGAGGGGTCGTGGGACATGGTTTGGTCTGGTCACGGACAGACCGGAGAGTTACAAATTCCTTTATTAGCCGAATTCTCCTGGAAAGGGAAGCCTTAGAAGGTGACAGCCCTGTAGGCAAAAATAAAGGAACTCTCTGGACCGTGTTCCCGAGTACCATGGGACACGGGAAATCCTGTGGGAATCCGGGGGGACCACCCTCCAAGGCTAAACACGTCCCGATGACCGATAGTGCACTAAGTACCGTGAGGGAAAGGTGAAAAGGACGCAGGTGATGCGAGTGAAATAGAACCTGAAACCAGGCGCCTACAATCAGTCGGAGCTTTGAGAAAGGGATTTCTTCCCTTCGGGGAAGATTCCTTTTCTCGGGGTGACGGCGTGCCTTTTGCATAATGAGCCCGGGAGTTGCTGTTAGCGGCAAGGTTAATCCCGATGTGGAAGCATCAGGAGGAGCCGTAGCGAAAGCGAGTCCAAACAGGGCGATAAGTCGCTGGTAGCAGACCCGAAACCGGGTGACCTACCTATGGGCAGGGTGAACTCCGACGAAAGTCGGAGGGAGGCCCGAACCGGTGGATGTTGAAAAGTCCTCGGATGACCTGTGGGTAGGAGTGAAAAGCTAACCGAACTCGGTGATAGCTGGTTCTCCCCGAAATATATCTAGGTATAGCCTCGGGATTGAGTGTGCGGGGGGTAGAGCACTGGTTGGGCTAGGGGGAGAAATTCTTTCCGAACCCAGTCAAACTCCGAATACCCGTACATGCTTCTCGGGAGTCAGCGGGTGGAGGATAAACTCCATCTGCGAGAGGGGAACAACCCAGACCGTCGGCTAAGGTCCCAAAGCGTGGGCTAAGTGGTAAAGGAAGTAGGAGCCCTCAGACAGCCGGGATGTTGGCTTAGAAGCAGCCATCATTTAAAGAGTGCGTAACAGCTCACCGGTCGAGGTCTCTTGCGCCAAAAATTTAGCGGGGCTTAAGTCCGCCACCGAAGCCACGGTTCCGAAGTAGCCTTGTGCTCACTTCGGGAGGTAGGGGAGCGTTCCCAGTGGGTTGAAGTTCCGACGCAAGTCAGGATGGACTGCTGGGAAGTGAAAATCCGGGCATTAGTAGCGATAACGCCGGTGAGAATCCGGCGCGCCGTAAGCCCAAGGTTACCTGGGGAAGGTTCGTCCGCCCAGGGTTAGCCGGCCCCTAACCCGAGTCCCGTGATGGGAGTAGGGGATGGGAATCCCGTTAATATTCGGGAGCCACTCATGTGGAGTTCGAGGGGTGACGCAGGAGGGAAGAACCATCCTCCTCACGGTTATGGAGGTCTAAGTCAGTAGGAGGCTCCTTCAGGGAAATCCGGAGGAGTGTCCCGACTCTGTCGGGACAACTCTGAGAGGCGATGGGGATCCCGATTTCGGTCGGGAGAACTGGTTCGGACCACACTGCCAAGAAATAACCTCGCGGACGTTGAAACATAGGTGACCGTTCCGCAAACCGACACAGGTGGGCGGGCAGAGAATGCCAAGGCGCGCGGGTGATCCCTCGCTAAGGAACTCGGCAAGTTGACCTCCTAACTTCGGGATAAGAGGTGCCCCGAGTACGTGAAAACTCTTGCGGTAAGTAGCGGAAAGGGGTCGCAGTGAAGAGGCCCTGGCGACTGTTTATCAAAAACACAGGGCTCCGCAAACTCGTAAGAGGATGTATGGGGCCTGAAGCCTGCCCAGTACCGGAAGGTTAAGGGGAGGGATGCAAGTCCTGAACCTAAGCCCCGGTAAACGGCGGCCGTAACTATAACGGTCCTAAGGTAGCGAAATTCCTTGCCACGTAAGTTGTGGCCTGCACGAATGGCGTAACGACTGGGGCGCTGTCTCAGCGAGGGGCCCGGCGAAGTTGTAGTGGTGGTGAAGATGCCACCTACCCACGGCAGGACAGAAAGACCCCGTGGACCCTTACTGGAGCCTGGCATTGGAATCTGGTATGTCATGTGTAGCATAGGTGGGAGGCTTTGAAGTCCCGACGCCAGTCGGGATGGAGCCACCAGTGAAATACCACCCTTGATATATTGGGTTCCTAACCTTGATTGTGGAAATCAAGGGACACTGCTTGGCGGCCAGTCTGACTGGGGCGGTCATCTCCTGAAAGGTAACGGAGGTGTCCAAAGCTCCCCTCAGTCCCGTCGGTACGGGACGTTGAGTGTAAGGGCATAAGGGGGGTTGACTGCGAGGCCGACAGGCCGAGCAGGCGCGAAAGCGGGGCCTAGTGATCCGGCGGTTCTGTGTGGAAGGGCCGTCGCTCAGCGGATAAAGGGTACCCCGGGGATAACAGGCTGGTCGGGCCAGAGAGTTCATATCGGCGGCCCGGTTCGGCACCTCGATGTCGGCTCAGCCCATCCTGGGGGTGAAGAAGCTCCCAAGGGTTGGTCTGTTCGCCCATTAAAGGGCTACGTGAGCTGGGTTCAGACCGTCGTAAGACAGGTCGGTCCCTATCCGCCGTGGGCGTAGGGCACTTAAGGGGTCCTGCCCTTAGTACGAGAGGACCAGGGTGGGGAGGCCTCTGGTGTACCGGTTGTCCTACCCGGGGCACAGCCGGGTAGCCACGCCTCTAAGCGATAACCGCTGAAGGCATCTAAGCGGGAAGCGCACCCCAAGATAAGGTGCCCCGTCTCGACCTCGGTCGGGACTAAGGTCCCTGGAAGACTACCAGGTTGATAGGCGGCAGGTGTAAGTTTCGTAAGGAATTGAGCCGAGCCGTACTAATCGACCGAGAGCCTTACACCTTACCCTTTCATTTCGAACTTTTTTAATTAAAGGGGGAAAGGAAAATTTATAAAACTATGAATACTTTAATCCTTTATTTTTTCAATTTCTCTATAATTTGCTGGGCTATTCGATATCCTGCTTCTTTTAAAGGATTTTCTTCGTCAGGAGAAGAATCTGTATAGGATTCTATTACATTACCTTTGGAATCAAGTAAATCTGCATATATCCTGATTTCTTTCCCTTCCATTTCAAGCCTTCCAAAAACAGCATAATCAGCAACAAACTCAAGAATTATCTGTTTAACATCATCAACTGTTATTTTGCTCTCATCTATGCCCCTTCTATCCATGGATGCAAAAATCTCACCTTCTGAAATTAATTCTAAACGTCCGTATTTTGAAATCGCACTTCTCAATGCACCTCTGAATATCTCTCCCCACTGGGCTGTCCTCATAGCTTCACTCTTTTCGTAAAAGGGTAAAACACATACTTTTAACTTTCTTAGGACACCAGGAGTTGTAATCCCCTGGTACTCTCTATTTAATTCTTCAATAACTAAATCAGTAATATCAACCTTCTGTGAGGAATACATAACAACATCTTTTGAAATATCTATTACAAGGTCATATCCCATATCCTTTGCTGTTTTTTCCACTGTTTTTTGAATCTTTGCCACATGGGGTTCTATCAGCTTTTTTGTTGTTTCTTTTAATTTTCCATTTTTACCCCATATCTCTTCAAGAAATCTTCTATAGTCCTCTTCTTTTTCTTTTATCTGTCTTTCTCTTTCAAGTTTTGCCTCCTCTGATAAAGAAGGTTTTTCCTTTTCATAAAGAACTTTTAAACTGTCTGTCTCTTTCTTTTTGATTATAAGTTCATCCTCCCATTCTTTTACCATTCTATCAAGCTCTGCTTTTGCTTCACTAACACCCGCATATTCTTTTAACACTCTCTCCATATCTATGAAGGAAATTTTTAGTTCTTCTGGAAATAAAGTAAATAATGGGATTAGAATAAAAAATAAAAATTTTTTCATATTAAAACTGCATTCCAAACTGAAAATGGGGTATAACCCCCCTTTTTTCTTTATCAAGTCCGTATCCAAAATCAAGTCCTAAAATCGGCATCATGGGAATCTGAATTCTAACTCCCATGCCTATGCCTCTGTAAAGGGGAAAGCCTCTCTTTATGCTTTTCCAGAGGCTTTGTAGTTTAAGCCATGCATTACCCGCATCATAAAAAGCAAGAAAATAAAGATTATCTGACACAGGGACTCTTAACTCGTAGTTGAATGTAAATGCATACTCACCTCCTATGCTGACTCCCCTGCTTTTTGGACCGAGACTTCTATCATCATATCCTCTGACTTGAAAATCTGTATATACTCCACCTGGTCTGAACTTTTCATAAATAGGAATTTCATCATTTGGTCTGAACTTGCCAGTTGCACCAAATTTAACAAAAAACATATTAACAATTTTCTCATTAAACAAAGGAATAAAAATTGCCCCATTAAGTATATGCTGATGAAAATCTATATCTCCTCCGAGTATCCATCCTGAGAGCACATTTAGATATTGAAACCTGGAACCTTTTTTTTCATTAAAAACCCTGTCTCTTGAATCTCTTGTAAAGGAGTTTTCTAGTTGTGATGAAATTTTGGGCCATTTCTCATTTCTTATATCGTAAATCGGTGAAGGTGTAAAACGAGAAGAAATATTAAAGACATTAATTTCTTCAAGGGCATATTTTATCCTCCATCTGTAATAATCAGAACTGAGAATGGGCCTTGAAAAAAACAATGAAAAGCCTCTTCTTCTCTCATCATACTCACCAGGTATGCCTGATGTTAAATCATGAATATCAAAGCCCACAGCATAGGGTTTCTGGAATAGCCATGGTTCTATAAAAGAAACCTGGTAGTTTTTTCTATATTTGCCGTATTCAACCAGTAAGCTTATGGTTTGTCCTTTACCAAAGAGATTCGGTTGGGTGAATTGAACAAAAACTGATGTGCCTTGAAGCTGTGAATAGGAAGCACCTGCCTGTATTGTTCCTGTAGGTTTTTCTTTTAAATTGAAAGTTAAATCAACATGTTCAGAATCAGAAAGAATATCAAAATCAACTCTTACATCCTCGAAATAATTAAGAAAATAAAGGTCTCGCTGTGATTTTATCAATTTTTCCCTGGAAAACTTCATTCCTGGGAAAATATCCAGTTCCCTCAATATTACATAATCCCTTGTTCTTGTATTTCCCTTAACATTAATCTTCCTTACATAAACCTCTTTACCCTTTTTAATATCTATTTCCAGGTTTACAAAAGTATCCTGAAGTTCCTCAAAGGGCATAACTCGTGCAAGGAGATAGCCCTTATCAGCATACATTCCCTGTATCTCAATTATACTTTCTTGAAGTTTTTTGTAATTTAAAGGGTCACCCTTTTTGATTTTGAACTTTCCATAAAGTTCTTTTTCAGGAAATAGCAGGTCACCCTTAAATGTAACATCTCCTAAATAAAACCTTTTCTCCTCTGTCACATAAAGATCTATCCTTATCCATTCATTCTTGACCTCTTTTATTTTATAGGAATCTACCCTTGCACTTAAAAACCCTTTTTCCTTGTAAAATTCTTCTATCTTTGGCAGGTCTTCTTCCCAGTATTCTTCTTTAAAGTTTGCTTTCCTATACCATGTTTTTTCCCTGTTTCTCAAAAGTATTTCAAGCTTTGAATCCGGGAAATGCTCATTTCCATATGTCTCTATATTTATTATTTTAGCCTTAACACCTTCTTTAATTTTAAAAATTAGATTTGCATCACCGTTCAGAATTTCAAGGCTATCATAAACTTCGGTTCCTACAAAGCCTTTTTTCCTATAAAAATCTCTAATTTTGCCTTTCCATTTAAATATCTTTATTTTAGAAAGAGGTTCTCCTTTGACTGGATTTATCTCCTTTTCAAGGTCTTTTGATTTTATTTTATAATTTTCTTTAAAAATTATTTTATTCAACCTGGGATTTTCAATGAGCTTTATTATAAGACTAACAAGGGTATCTTTTTCCTGAGTATTGATCTCTATGTGGTCAAAATATCCTGTTTTATAGAGATTCTTTATCCCTTTTCTTATGCTCTCAACATCTATTTTTTGCCCTTCTTTAATTCCAAAATTTGATTTTATAAATTCAGCAGATACTCTCCTGTTTCCTTCTATCTCTATGGTTTTTAAATAAAAATTCTGAACCTGCGATATGAAAATTAAAAGCAAAATTTTAAACATTTATTTTTTCGCCGGCATTTTTTCCATTTTTCTAAAAACTATCTCTCCTTCCTCAAAATCTATTAAGATATCATCCTCCTCTTTAAATCTGCCCTTTAAAATTTCCTCTGATAGAGGGTCTTCAATATATTTTCTTAAAGTTCTCTTTATGGGTCTTGCACCGTAATCGGGGTCAAATCCCTCTTTAACAAGAAAGTCCTTTGCTTTCTCACTCACAGTTATCTTAACACGTCTCTCTTTCTCCAGCCTTTCAGCAAGTTCTTCAAGGAGTATATCCAGTATTCTTTTGCAGTTATCTTTTGTAAGGGGATTGAAAACAATCACCTCATCAATTCTGTTTAAAAACTCAGGAGGCACTATTCTCTTTAACTCTTCATTAAGAAATTCTTTCATTTTATCTGTATCAAACTCTTCTTTTTCAGATTGGAATCCCATTCCCTTTACCTTTTTAAGGTATTTTGTTCCTATATTGGATGTGAGAATTATTACAGTATTTTTAAAATTAACTCTTCTACCATAGTTATCTGTGAGAACCCCATCTTCAAGAATTTGCAGGAGTATATTGAATACTTCAGGATGCGCCTTTTCAAATTCATCAAAAAGAACCACTGAATAGGGCTTTCTCCTGACTTTTTCTGTAAGCTGACCACCTTCTTCATATCCAACATAACCTGGAGGTGCACCTATAAGTTTTGAAACATTGAATTTTTCCATATATTCTGACATATCAATTCTTATAAGAGAATTTTCATCACCAAAGAGGAATTCAGCAAGAACTTTCGCAAGATGGGTTTTACCAACACCTGTAGGTCCCATAAATACAAAAGAGCCTATGGGTCTTCGGGGGTCTTTTATTCCCGCTCTTGACCTTCTTATTGCTCTTGCAAGGACTTTGATAGATTGGTCCTGACCAACAACTCTCTTTTTAACCTCTTCCTCCATTTTAAGAAGTCTTGCCTGTTCCTCCTCCTCTATTTTAGCAAGGGGTATCCCTGTCCATCGAGAAACAACATAAGAAACATCTTCTATCTTCACCCTGGGCTTTGCAGATTTTGTCTGTAATTCCCTTTTCCTCTTTGCTATCTTTGACTCAAGCATCTCTATCCTGTCTCTTAACTCCGCTGCTTTTTCATATTCCTGAGATTTTATGGCTCTTTCCTTCTGAGTTTTCAAATTTTCAAGATCCTTTTTATACCTTTCAAGAAGTTCATCAGAAGCCTTATTCAAAAGTTTTACCCGTGCACCTGCTTCATCTATCACATCAATAGATTTATCAGGCTGGAATCTGTCCGATATGTATCTATCTGAAAGAACCGCTGCCATCTCAAGGGATTCTTCGTCATATCTTACCTGATGAAAATTCTCATATTTTTCTCTAAGACCCTTTAGTATTTCAATTGTCTGCTCTATTGTAGGCGGGTCAACCATTACAGGCTGAAACCTTCTCTCAAGAGCTCCGTCTTTTTCTATGTATTTCCTGTACTCTTCCATTGTGGTCGCACCTATGCACTGGATTTCACCTCTTGCCAGGGCAGGCTTTAATATATTTGATGCATCTATAGCACCTTCAGCTGCGCCTGCACCAACAAGCGTATGAACTTCATCTATAAAAAGTATTATATCCTTGGATTTAACAACTTCATTCAGGATTGATTTCAATCTTTCCTCAAATTGACCTCTGTATTTTGTTCCTGCAACTATTGCGGCAAGGTCAAGGGCAAGAATTTTTTTATCCAACAGAGCTTCAGGAACATCTCCCCTTACAATTCTCTGAGCAAGCCCTTCAACAATTGCAGTCTTACCAACACCGGGTTCACCTATAAGCACCGGATTATTCTTTTTCCTCCTTGAGAGAATCTGTATAACTCTCTCTATTTCTCTTTCTCTTCCTATAACAGGGTCAAGTTTATCCTCTCTTGCAAGCTGAGTTAAATCAATTGCAAATTGTTCAAGAAGTCTTGAAGAGTATCTGCCCTTTCTCTCTCCTGTAGGCGAAGGTAATTCCATTGATGAAAGTATCCTTAAAGCTTCGTCTCTTGCATCTTCGAGGGTAACACCGAAATCGGATAAAACTCTTGAGCCAACTCCTCTCCTCTCTCTCAAAATTCCAAGCAAAAGATGTTCTGTTCCTATATAGTTATGACCCATTTTTTTTGCTTCATCTATTGCATAGTTAAGTGACCTTCTTGCATCAGGGTCAAGAGGCAACTCTGTATGAGGAACAGGATTCATACCGGGTGGAACAACATTTTCTATATGCTTCCTGACAGTTTCAAAATCAACCCCAAGATTGGATAAAACCAGAGATGCAATTGAATCGTTCATCTTCAATACACCGAGGAGTATATGTTCGGTTCCCACATAAGGGTGTCTTAGCCTTATTGCCTCTTCTTTTGCAAACCATAAAACCTTTCTGGCTCTTTCTGTAAACTTGTTATCTCTATCTATCATAAAACCTCCTTAAATTTTCAAATTTTTTGAGACATCTCCTATCCATAAAATTTCTCCCTTTTCCTTTTTCAAGACAAAATACATTCCCACTATCATAAGAATTAAAACTGAAAGTAAAAATAATGCAAAGAAAAAGTTAAAAAATAGGTACCTGAGTATAGGAATCCCATAGAATAAAAGATATAGAGCAAGGAAAAACAAAAAACCGAGTATTTCTATAACAAATATAAGGAAACCCTGTTTTGCATGGAAATGGACAAAATCATCTTCTCTCTCTGTAAAAAGAGGGACAAGACACAGAAAAGGAACATAGCTCATTAATGCAAGAAGCGTTTTTGTTTCTCTATCTATTTTTCTTCTCGGCATATTACCCTCCTTTTGCAGCAACAGCTCCTTTAAAATAATCTCTTAGCAAAATAATCTCCTGTTCCCACACTGATTTTTCCCATATTTCTCTATTACTCTCTATCATGTTTAACACCATATTACCATCTTCTCCAATTTCTTTTAACATCTCAATTTTTCTTAAAAAATAATAACCCTTTTGAAAATTAAAGGGGGCTTTTTGTATAGCAAGGTCAATATACTTCAAAACTCTGTCTTTATCATTTTTGTAAAAATAAATCACTGCCAGTCCTTCATTGGCAGCTGCTTCCAGAAATTCATCCTGTGGCTTTGAAGAAATGTATTCTCTAAAATATCTTTCTGCTTCTTGAAAATTTCCTTTTAAAAGATTAAGATGTCCAAGATAATAGGTAGATTTTTTACCCTCAAAAGAACCTTTTACACCATCATAAACCTGTTTAAAGAGATTTTCAGCATCCTGAAACTGACCAGCATTTAAAAAGGTCAGTGCCTGGATAAAAACTCTCTCTCCTTGAAAGTTCCTTGTAATCCTTTTCTGGTTTAAAAAAATCAAAACCACAAAAACTGCAACAACCACAAGAAGAATACCACTCCATTTGCCAGGCTCTTTTTTAAAAGAGTTAAAAATAGATAAAACAGTTTCTTCAAATTTATCTCTTTTAAGTTCTTTTTTCGTAACCTTTCTTTTTTTTCTTATCTTCATGATAAACTAAATTATACTATGTTATTAAGGGTTTTGTCAATAGGATTTAGATTTATTTACCCTCTATTGACCTGTTAATTTTCTAAGTCCAACAAACCCTACAGGCTTCTGAATCCATCCTGAAATTCCTGATTTTGCGATCACACGCTCCGCTCCAAAAGTGTATCCTGTCATTATCAAAAACTTTATTTCGGGATTTCTTTGTTTTAAGAGATTAAAAATTGCTATACCACTTGTATCTGGGAGAACCATATCGCTTAAAATAATCTCTATTTCATCTCTATTCTTTTCAAAAATATGAAGAACCTCCCGACCATTTGAGGCACTGAAAACTTTGTGTCCCATCCTTTCAAGCATCTTTCTGGTAACTTCCCTCACATAATGTTCATCCTCAATTAAAAGAACACCCACACTCCTAACTTTTTCCTCTTCTATAATCTCATCCGACTTACATTTTCCCTTTTTTCCTGTACAAAAAAGGGGGAAATAAATAATAAATTTTGTTCCCTTTTCTATCTGACTTTCAACATCAATAAAACCACCATGCTGTATTATAATGCCATAAACCTGAGAAAGCCAAGACCTGCTCTTTCATTCCTTTCTTTTGTTGTAAAAAATGGGTCAAAAATTTTTGGCAGGATTTTCTCAGGGATACCTTCACCTGTATCCTGAAAAATTATTTTAATCCATTTTCCCGGTTTCATATTGGGATAGGGATTATAATCGTGTTCTCTTAAATCAAATTCTTCAATATTTATTGTTATTTTACCACCTTTAGGCATAGCGTCTCTGGAATTTACCGCAAGGTTTAACATAACCTGTTGAATCTGAGCAGGGTCTGCATTTATCCAGTAATTTCCCGGCTTATAATTAAATTCGTAACTTATATTTTCAGGCAAGGTTCTTTTAAAAACCTCTATTATTTCTTTTATGAATAAAACCATGTCTATGGGGTTTGGTTCAATTACCGTCCTTCTGCTAAAATCCAGTATCTGTCTGATGAGCCTGGAGGCTCTCTTACCCTGCGCTATGATACTCTCAATGTGACCTTTTGCCTCAGTAGAAAGAGGTTCATTATCTATTATTTCTGCAAATTCCATTATACTCATAAGGATATTGTTAAAATCATGAGCTATACCTGCTGCAAGTTCTCCTATTGAAGCAAGTCTGTTCTGCAACTCTGTTTTTATCTGTGTTTCCCTGGTGTAAGTTATATCTCTTAAAATCAACAAGTATCCTCCTTCCTGCAAGGGATAAACAAAAAGTTCAAAAAGCCTGAAAGGGTTTTCTGTATGGACTTCTAAAAGCATACCGGGCTTTAATTCAAGAACCCTGTCTTTTGTTCGCCATAATAACTATTCTATCCTGAGCAATTATAAAAACACCTTCGGGTAATGAATTAACAATTTTCTGCATCATATCAGACTGTTTTTTCACAGAATTTATAAGTGTTCTTAACTCACAATTCAAAAAAGTTTGAGATATAAGGTCTGCAATCTGAGAAACAAAATTTGACTCACAGGTTTTCCATTTCCTCTAAGAATCAACATATTCACAGTATAAAATACCGATAATCTTCCCGTGAATCCTTATCTAAACATCCAGCGTGGATATAATACCCTTTGGCTCCCAGTAATCTATATAGAGTTCTTCTGTTCTCTTATCCTTTTCAACATTTTCCACAATTAATACTTTTTCATCATCAATGGCTTTCAAATATGACTGGTAATTCTTTATCCTTACCCTTTCACCTGCAAAATGCTCACCAGCACTTTTTTTATAACCCGCAATACACTGAACTTCATTTCCATCAGGAGAAAATCTCCACACATTCACCCTTTCCACATCAAGAGTGGTTGAAACTTTCTGCACAATAAAAGGTAAAATTTCCTCAATGTTCCCGTTTACCAGATCCTCGTGCTTCATAATTTCTATTATAGCATGATTTAACTCTGCAATCTTATCTTGGATTTTCATTCTGCATTTTTCAATTCTTTTTTTTAAAGACTTCTATCAATTCGTCTTCTGTTTTTAAAACCTTTCTGGGCTTTGAACCTTCAGGAGGACCTATAATCCCGAGTTCTTCAAGCTGGTCTATTATTCTTGCTGCTCTTGCAAAGCCCAGTTTTAACTTCCTCTGAAGGTAGGTTGCAGAAGCTTGTTTTGTTGAAACCACAAGTTTGGCAGCCTCAATAAGTAAAGTGTCATGTTCTCCCTCATTCACATCTTCCTCTATTTTAACTTTGACTTCAGGGACTTCCCAGTCAAGTTCAGAAAGAACAGGATAATAGTTCTTGCTCAATTTAATAAGTTTTTCAACAATTTTATCCTTTTCTTTCTCTTTATCAGGAAAATAGTCAAAAAAGTAATCAACCGCAAGTTCAATTCTCTCCTCAAAAGCGGTTTTTTCTGCTCCTGTAATTGTTGTAATAAGTCCATAATTCAATATCTTATTTATCCAGGGATTATAATCTCCGGGACCAAAAATTTGTTCAAGATTTGAATAAAGATAATTTGTTATTATCTTACTTGTGATTTTTTTTATCTCCTCCTCTGTAATATAAGGTCCATGCAATCTCATTAATTCAGAGCTACCAGGAGGAATAAATAGCATATCACCCCTCCCAAGAAGCTTTTCCGCACCCATTTGATCAAGGATTGTCCTTGAATCAACTTTTGAAGGAACCTTAAATGCAACTCTCACGGGAAAATTTGCTTTTATTGTGCCTGTTATTACATCAACCGATGGTCTCTGGGTCGCAACCACAAGATGAATTCCCACTGCTCTTGCCATCTGGGCAAGCCTTGCAAGGGGCATCTCAACCTGTGAACCTGTTGCGAGCATTAAGTCTGCAAACTCGTCAATTACAATCACTATATAAGGCATTGAAGAACAACCCAGCCTCTTTAAATTTTTGTTGTGGGACTCTATATCTCTAACTCCATCCTTTGCAAGATGTCTGTATCTCTCTTCCATCCAGTAAACCGCAAGAGAAAGAATTCTCATAGCCTCTTTCCTGTCCTTTACAACCGGTTTTAGAAGATGAGGTATGCCTTCATAAAAGGATAGCTCAACTCTTTTGGGGTCTATGAGTAAAAATTTTGTTTCATGAGGTTTATTTCTTAAAAGAAGTGATGTAAGCATAACATTTATACAAACAGTTTTACCACTACCTGTTGCACCTGCAATAAGAAAATGGGGCATCTTTCTGAGGTCTGCAAAAAACGGCTCTCCTCCAGTTGTAACTCCTAGTGGAAAAATAAGTTTGCTTTCTGAATTTCTGTATTCTGTTTTGTCAAGAAAGTTTTTCACAAAAACTATTCTCTGCTTTTTATTGGGAATCTCTATTCCCACAAGCCCTTTACCGGGCAGTGGTGCAACAACTCTTATCTTATGGGATTTCATTCTTAAAGCAAGGTCATCTGCAAGGGAAAGAATTTTGCTTATTTTAATTCCCGGTGCGGGTTCATAGTCATACCTTGTAACAAAGGGTCCAGGAGATACACTTATAACTTTCCCGTAAATATTGAACTCCTTTAATTTCTCCTCTATCATTTTTGCATTTTCTTCAAGCTCCTTTTTATCAACACCATCACCACCTTTTTCAGAAATTAGCTCCTCAATAAAATCATCAATACCGGGATAGGTTACTTCAGTGAGTTCTTTTTTTCTGGACGCTTTTTGTTTTATTTTTAAAAACATCCCTTTCGCCTTTTCTTTTTTCTCTTTCTTCTCCGCGTCTTTTTCAATACCTTCATCTGGTTTATTTATTTTTCTGCTTAATTTTATTGTTGGCAATTTTATTTTAAATTTGGGAAAAATTAAATATAGAGATATTAAAGCCAGGAAAATGTACATAACAGGTGGAAAATATTTACCTGTATATTTTTTCATTAAAAAATTAAAAAGGTTAAATATATCTCTGTTTAATGAGAGGGTTTTAAAGAAGTAATGAAAAAAGGATGATGTAAATAAAAGAAAAAATAACAAAAAAATAAGTTTTCGGGCATCACTTATGTCAGGTATTTTTAAAATTAGATATACTCCTGTAACAAGCAAGGTCAGAGTAATAAAAAAGGGAAAAATTTTACCAAGAAAATGTATTGAATACCTTGATGTAAAATAACCTATTTCTCCTCCAAGATTTTCCAATGGTTTTTGAAGAATATTGGAAAGATAAGAGGAAAAAGAAATAACCATAAAAAATGATAGAATGACCATTAAAATCCCAATAATCCTCAGTTGAACCTTTTTATCCATCATAAGTTTTTAAATAGGAACTTTTTTAAAGTAAGAAGATTGTTTTCCCAGTTTGCTTTTTCTTCAATTATTTTTTTATTCAAAAAACAGGCATTGACTCTTAAATCTTTATCTCTCAGAGCCTTTTTAAGTTTAAAATGGAGCTCCTGAAATCCCCTGGGATCAAATAAAAATCCATTTATTCCATCAACAATCCATTCTCTATTTCCTTTTATATCAGACACAACTGGAAAAAGTCCAAAACTCATTGCCTCTATAAGTGAAACACTTGTCCCATCAGAGAAAGAAGAGGAAAGATAAATCTGGTCTTTTAAAAGTAGGGTCTGTAGTTCTTCTTCTGTGACATAGCCATTAAAATTTACAATATCAAAAAGTCCTTCATTGTATATCATCTCTTTAAATTTTGATGAAAGAGAGCCTGAACCCACCCAGTCCAAATAAAAATTCTTTCTCTCTTGATCATTAAACTTTTTAAGAGCCTTTATAATAATTTCCTGATTGTAAATAGGCTCCATCTTCCTGTAAGTTATAATACCTGGTTTTTCATCTCCGATCTTCTTATCCCTGCCCTTTTCTCTCCACTTTTTTTCAACACCAAAGGGAATAACTACTATCTTATTTTCTTTTATGCCGAAATTCTCAGTAAGAATTTCTTTCATAAACTTTGCATCAACAACAATCCCGCTTGCTCCTTCAAGTATAATTTTTGTAACCAATCTTTTTAGTTCACTTTTCTGGGGGAACAGGAGTAAATCTGAGCCCCATATTGTCAGAACATAGGGTATTTTCTTTCTTATTTTTTCAAAAAAGGATAGTAATCCATAATTTGGTATAAAATGAGGTAAAATCAGGTCAGGCTTAATCTTATTAACTATATCCTTTAATCTCAGATAACTCCCTATATATTTTAATCTGCCAGAAAATCTCGGTTCCACCTTTTCAAATTTTTCAAACTCATATAAGGGTCTTTCAAAAGATGCAACAGATACATCCCATCCAATCATTTTGTAGGCTTTTTCCCATCTTTTCGTGTGCACAGCAGAACCATCTGATAAAAGTAAAACTTTTTTTATCATATCACTGGTTTTGAAAACTCCCTGTACATATCTTCAATATTTAATTTTACAATGAGTTTGTTGTTAAAATCAATTTCAAAATAAGGTTTAGATGTCACATTTCCAAGAAAAAGAAAGGGCAAATCTTCAAAAAGTTTCTCAAATTCCTCTTTTTTCTCTTTTTTAACTTCTATCAAGATTCTTCCTGCGGATTCAGAAAAAAGAAACTCATCCCATCTCAAATCGCTTTCAACTTTTATTTTTACGCCTCTGTTTCTGGCAAAAGTCATCTCAGAAAGAGCAACCGCTAATCCACCCTGAGAAACATCATGGGAAGCCAGAATAAACTCTTTTTTAATCACTTTATAAAGAGTCTTATATACCTTTAAAAATTTATCAGCATGAACTTTTGGAACAAACCCTTTTTCAATATCTAGCAATCTGAAATACTCTGAGGCACCAAGTTCCTTTTTTGTTTCACCTACAAGGTATACAGGGTTACCTGCCTCTTTAAAACATGCGGTAATAGGAGTAACATTTTCTTCAATTATCCCGACACCTGTTACCAGGAGGGTGGCGGGTATCTTAATTCGCAAATTTTCTGTTTTAAATTCATTGTAAAGGCTGTCTTTACCTGAAATAAAAGGTGTTTTAAATGCCCTGGCAATTTTATAACAGGCTTTACAGGCTTCTATAATTTCTGCCATAACCTCTTCATTTTCAGGATTTGCAAAACAGAAATTGTCAAGAAGCGCTATCTTCTCAGGATTAACACCACATGAAATAAGACTTCTAACCGCTTCATCAATTGCATTTGCGGCCATCCAGTAAGGAGAAATATAAGAATATAAAGGGCAAATTCCATTTGAAATAGCAAGTTTTTTCTCGGAGTTAAACTTCGGTTTTATCACGACCGCATCCTGTGGAGAAAGTTTTAAATGACCTATAAGAGGCTTTATAACGCTCTTCCCCTGAACTTCATGGTCATACTGTCTTATTATTCTTTCTCTGCTTCTTATATTTAAGGAAGAAAGAAGCCTGAGCAAAATCTCTTTAGTATCCCGGGGTTCCGGTGCATTTACGTCCTCTTCCCTGTATTCCACCCTCGGAACTTTTCTTATAACCTCGGGTCTACCCTTATGTAAAAAATCAATATCAATTTCACAGACTTTATTTCCTTCATAGAAAAGCTCCAGTTTACCTGAATCAGTGTATTCCCCTATCACATTCATTTCGCATGCATATATGTCACATATTTCTTTTAATCTATCTATATTTTTTTCTTTTACTCCGAGAATCATCCTTTCCTGAGATTCTGAAATCCATATTTCAGTATAGGAAAGCCCTTTATATTTGAGCGGAACCCTATCCAGATATACCCTTACACCATTTGTGATTTCAGCACTTTCACCTATAGCAGAGGAAAGTCCTCCACCTCCACAATCGGTCACAAACTCTATTAAATCTTTATCTCTTGCGGAAATAATAACATCCAGCACTTTTTTCTCTGTAATCGGGTCGCCTATCTGAACAGCACTAATAGAAATCTCTTCAGATTTTTCTTCAAGTTCGCAGGATGCAAAGGTAACACCATGAATTCCGTCCTTTCCTGTTCTGCCGCCTATTAGAACAATTTTGTATCCGGGCATTAAACTCTTGTGAATATATTTCTTGGGTATAATACCTACGGTTCCACAGTAAACAAGGGGATTTGCAATATAACCATTATCTACCAAAACCCCTCCTGCACATGTAGGAATCCCCATCCTGTTACCATAATCACGCACACCCGCGACTACACCCTTTAATATTCTCTTTGGATGAAGAACTCCTTCAGGAAGTTCTGAATGGGAAATATCAAGAGGTCCAACACAGAATACATCAGTATTCATGATAGGTTCTGCTCCTTTGCCCGCACCAAGAATGTCTCTGATAACCCCACCTATACCCGTAGCAGAGCCACCATAGGGCTCTATTGCAGAAGGATGATTATGAGTTTCAACTTTCACAGCTATTCCAACTTCCTCATCAAATTCTATTATACCTGCATTATCTTTAAACAGCACTAAACAGAAATCCTTTTTAAATTCCTCGCTGACTTTTGCTATATAGCTTTTTAATAAATTATCTATATACTCATCTCCATAGTAGTATTTACCCTTAAAAGTCTTATGAACACAGTGTTCTGACCATGTCTGAGCAATCGTCTCAATTTCACAATCAGTGGGGTTTCTCTTTTTTTTAGAAAAATATCGCTTTATCGCTCTCATCTCTTCAAGATTAAGGGCAAGACCTTTTTCCTGCGAATATCTGACCATGTCTTCATCACTAAAAGAACTTATAGGGATTTCAATCAACTCAAATTTATAACACTGGGGTTCAGCAAAAATTACCTCTGGGACCTTTACTTTTCTTTCTATAACCGGATTGTACATTATTTTTCTTGCTATATAATCCACTTCCTGCTCTGTCAACTCTCCTTTTATAAAATACCTTCTACCTGTTTTTACTGCTTCGGGTTCTTTAAAATTAAAAAGTCTTATTGATTCTTTGACAGAATCTTCAACAGGGTCTCTAACTCCAAAATGATAGACAATTTCAAAATCATTGGCTTCCATTTCATACTTTTGATTTATTCTGTAATCCTCTATGACATCTTCACATAAAATTTCCTTTGCAACTTTTTCTATATCATTTAAATGATAATCACCCTTTAACCAGTAAATTTTAGTTTCATACACTTCAATTTTTTTCTGGATACCCAGTTCTATAACACTCTCTTCAATGTCCTCCCTCCTGGCATTAAAGGGAATTATCTCTATACGAAAAACTTTACTCATTTTTCCTTTCCAACTATACCTTTTTCAAGCTCTTCTATAATTTTCTCTATGTTTTCTCTATTCTCAAGCATTTTATAAAACCTTTCATAATTTTTAAAGGAAAAGACTGATTGGACAAAGGGCTCAAAAAAAACAAAAAACTGAGATGCCACAAAGGACAGAGGTTTCATTGTTTCCAGAAGTAAGATTGCAGGCACTTCCAGTTTTAAATGGAGTATCTTTTTAACAATTTTTTCTATTATATCGTCATATTTTTCTTCCATCTTAAAACGGGTGTCCTGTTTGCTTTTGTTTCATCAAGCCTTCTAATAGGGGTTTTGTGAGGAGCGTTGCGAAGCAAATCAGGGTCTTTTTCCGCTTCTTCAATAATTTTTTTTAATGTCTCTGCAAAGGCATCAAGAGTTTCTTTTGATTCTGTTTCTGTAGGTTCTATCATAAAAGCCTCAGGAACTATAAGAGGAAAATAAACAGTGGGAGCATGAAATCCGTAATCAAGAAGTCTTTTTGCTACATCAAGAGTTCTTACCCCGTATTTCCTCTTCAAATTTTCACCAGAAATTACAAATTCATGCATACAGGGGTTATCCTTGTAAGGATTTTCGAACAAATCCCCTATTTTTTTTCTGAGATAGTTGGCATTCAAAATTGCATCTTCTGCTACTTTTCTCAAGTTGTCTCTTCCCATAAGTAGTATGTAAGCATAGGCTTTTACCATAACAAGAAAGTTACCATAAAAGGTATGCATTTTGCCTATGGAATGAGGAAAATCATAGGATAATTTATATTTCCCATTATCCTCAATAATTCTGGGGACAGGAAGGTATTTTTCAAGCTCTTTTACAACTCCTATAGGACCTGAACCAGGTCCTCCACCACCATGAGGTGTTGAAAAGGTTTTGTGTAAATTAAAGTGAACAATATCAAAACCAATTTCACCTGGTTTTATTATACCCAGAAGAGCATTAAGATTGGCACCATCTAAATAAACAAGCCCTCCAAACTCATGCACAAGACTTGTAATCTCACATATTTCAGATTCAAAAAGACCGAGAGTATTTGGATTTGTAACCATAAAGGCTGCCACATCTTCATTAAGATTTTTCTTCAGGTCCTCAACAGAAATTAAACCTTTTTCATTTGACTTAACTGTTTTTGTAACATAACCTGCCAGGGTAACTGATGCTGGGTTTGTTCCATGAGCAGAATCAGGGACAAGAACAATTTTTCTGGGTTCTCCCTTTTCTGTATGATATTTTCTAACAATAAACATTCCTGCAAGTTCTCCATTGGCACCAGCCGCAGGCTGAAGGGAAACACCAGACATTCCCGCAATCTCTGCAAGGAGATTTTCCAGTTCTTTCATAAGATTCAATGCTCCCTGCACTGTTTCTTCAGGCTGGAAAGGATGGATACTCGTAAAACCAGAATTCCTTGAAAGCTCTTCATTAAGTTTTGGATTATACTTCATTGTGCATGAACCTAAGGGATAGAAACCTTTATCAACATGATAATTTCTCTCTGCAAGTGCATTGAAATGCCTGACTATTTCTGTCTCTGAAACTTCAGGAAGTTCTGCTTCTTTCTCTCTAAGATATTTTTCCGGAATATAATCCTTTAAATTGAATTCTGGAAGAGCAGGAAATTTAAAAGCACATTTACCCTTTTTACTCTTTTCAAGCAAAATTTCCAATTTTACCTCCTTTTTGGAAACTCAAATTATAAAGAAGATAAATCTTTAAGTTCAATTTCACCAGATGGCTCTTTTTCTTTGATTAAAATTCCTGAAAATTTAAAAACCGCTGTATCTTTGTCCTTCCATGCATCAGGTGAAAGACCTGCTTTAATACAGGTCTCTGAAAGAAACTCCTCCTCATCAAACCCCCATTCAACCGCTACCTGGGGTAAAAGCAGACCTTTAAAAATACCTTTTTGCACAATAAGGCCCTGTTTTCCTATCTCTATCTGATTTATATAATCATAAGGTTCACCTTCAAGTTTCTCTGGTTTTGTAAGCACAGTAATCTCTATTACTATTTTGTCAAATTCATCTTTTCTTAAAGGAGAAAACCTGGGGTCATCAAAAGCAGATTCAAAGGCGGATATCACTACTGCTTTCCACAGAGGATAAAGAGGGAAGGGAATTCCTATGCAACCTCTTAATCTTTTTTCTGGAAAATTGTAAATACTCGTGAACACACCTCCCTTATAAGAAAAATTATTTTTAATTTTTTTTTCTACTTCAAAATTTGAAGGGTCATATTTTTCTTCAATTAATCCCTTTTCTATACTTTTCCTCGCTAAAATTATTAAAGCTTTTGCTTTTTCTCTATCCATGTATATATATATTTTGCTGTATAAAAGATTGATTTGTCAATAAAAACAGACTTACTTTATAATGTAATTATGTTATTTAAAAAGAAAGAAGTTGAGGATAAAAGACCAAAAAACACGCTTGAAGTTTCTGTAATAGGTGCGGGATTTGAAAGATACTTTTATGAAGAAGAGTTAAAATTAAATGACCATTCTTTTATTTCCATAAAAACCACAAAAGAACCGGATAGAGAAATACTCGTTAAATTCAGAATAAGGTCAACTAAAAAAACAGAACACAAAGTATTATCAATAAGACCTGCAAGAGAAGAAGAAGTTGTACGTATTATAAAAAATATGGTTAAGGGATTTATATATGAAAAGGAATTTGATGACATAAAGATTGTGAATGTATTTCCCAATTTAAAAGATGGGATATTTAAATTTCAGTTTACTGCAGAAAAAAGATACAACCTTGCCATTTTTGCACCGAAACTTGCAAAGATTTTACATGTGCATGTGGAATTTGAACAGGTGGGTGCAAGAGACTATGCAAGAGAAATGGGTGGGCTTGGAAGATGTGGAAGGGAAATATGCTGTCAAAAATGGCTGAAACAAATTCCTCCAATTACTCTTGAAATAGCAAGGAATCAATACATATTTTCATCGCCTGAAAACATAACGGGTATATGTGGTAGACTTCTCTGTTGCTTAAGATATGAACTATCCTTTTATGAAGAAATTTCAAGAGAGTTTCCTAAAATAGGAGAAGATATAAAAACACCAAAAGGTATGGGTAGAATAAAGGAAATAAATGTTATAAAAGGATATTATAAAGTTCAATATGAAAACGGTAGTGAAGACATATTTTATAAAGAAGAAAAATGGTAAATTTCCTCTATGTATTTTTTTGAGAGTTCAAAAAATTTTCTTGCCTTTTTCTTTATCTTTTCTTTTTCCTCTATCTGTATGTAAGGGTCATCCAGTAAAAAACCTGTCACTTTACCCCTTACAAAACTCCTGTAGGAAAGATAAAAAAGGTAAAGTTTAAGGACACTTTCTTCTATCTCACTCTCTGTTATCTCAAACCACCTGTTTTCAATTATCTTCTTTTGTTTTTCAAGTCCTTCATAATCCATTTCCATGGTCAAAAAGGCAATATCATTTAAAATATCATGGTATCTAAATCTCTCGTTAAACTCAATACAGTCAAAAACCACAACATCCCGGGGTAAAATGCAGATATGCTCCATTCTGAGGTCACCATGACAATCCCTTATTTTGCACTCTTTAATTCTTTTTTCAAAAATTTTCCCATATTTCTCATAAAACTTTTCTGTCTTATTTTTTATAAGTTCATGGTTTTTTCTGGAAATTGTAATTCCCCTGTACTTCTCGGTCTGACTGAAATTTTCATCGGTATTTATCTTAAAAACTTCAGATTTTCCGAATCGGAGTATCTTATCATCGATATAAGCGGAAATATGAAAATTACCGATTTTTTCAGCAACTCTAACTAAATCTTTCTTATTAAATCCTCTTTTTATAAGATTATGGAGCAAAAGCTCATCAGGAAGCCTTTTCATTTTAACTGCATATTCACAGGGATTTTTATCAGAAAATTCAAAGGAATCTTTAACCTTTGAAATTGGAATAACACTTACATAAACATCTTTTGCAAGTCTTCGGTTAAGTTCAATTTCCTTTTCGCAATAATACTTTCTCTTTTTTAGAGTGCTGAAATCAAGAAAACCGAAATTTACCGGTTTTTTTATCTTGTAAACATACTCATCAAGCAGGAATATAAAAGAAATATGGGTTTGAATTATTTTGAAATTTTTAGTGGATTCAGGGTAATTCTCAGGATTTGAGAGAAATTCAATTAATCCCATGTCATTGTTGAAATTATTGCCTCAAGCCATCTTATATATTTGAGTTTTGGCTTTTCAGGCTCAAAAACTGCTAAGTCAATAAGATAGAATTTTCCTTTTTTCTTGAAAAAGAAACTTTCAAAAGCTCCACCTATTCTCATCTTCTCATTTTCCCAGTGACCGTAAATTCTTATTGTTTTTTCACTCAGAATTTCAGTCTTTTCCCATTTAGTAAGTTCTCTGTCAATTTTATCACCATCATAATAAATTGTTGTAAGAGAATCCCTTAAATCCATTATTTTCTCAGGGTCAATTTCCATATTCCTATCAGTTACATAAACAAATATAAATCTATCAGGATAATGAGTGCCCAATGAAACAAAATCAGAAGATGTTTTAATATAAAGAAATCCTGTGGGAACATCAAAGGTAAACCCATACTTTTCTCTTATCTCCTTTTTTGCACTTTTATTTATATCTATTATATTATAAACATGGGTTTTATAAAGTTCTTTTATATGTCTCAAGACTTCATATATAATACCTTTTCTCAATTTCCAGAGTAAACTCTCTTCACTTGGTCCATAAATTGCTGTAATAAAATCGCCTTTTTGAAAAATCCCTTTTTTTCTATAAATCCCTTCATCTTTTACTTCAGGAAAGACCTGTTTTAAAATTTCGTAAGATTCAGAATAGGGCGTAGTTATAACCATTATGGTATAGTATCCTTTATATTTTTCAAATTCTTTGCTGTTAGCAAAAATTATATTGTAAAAGGGCTCGGGTTGAGGAGTATAAAATGTATCCTGTATCTCTTTAATAATATACTCCTTAACTCTTGGTAATCCTTGTGAAAATATTACCAGCTGTTCTGGCTTCCCTTTAGGAAAATTAGGTTGAGTGCACATGAATAGAAATATGCACAGGATTGAAAATTTCTTCATAGTGTATTTATAATAAACTATAACAATCTGGTATTTCAAGGTTTGTTTGACAAAAAAAATTTTGTAATTTAAAATAAAAGACTATGAATAAAGAAGTATTAAAAGTTGATTTGGGTTATTTTAGTGTTGTGGATGTCCTTTACTTTCTAAGTATGAATAAAAAAACAGGTAAACTTACTGTAAAATCTCAACAGGTAGGAGAAGTATATATTGAGGAAGGTAAATGTTCTCACGCAAAACTTGGAAAAATGGAAGGATTAGATGCTCTGTTTGAAATATCTCTCTTTACAGAAGGTTCTCTGAATTTCGAACCAAATACTCTTCCTGAGAAAAAAACATTGAGCGGTGATACAGGTGTGTTGTTTGAAGAGGTTGAAAAAAGGTCAAAGGAAATAAGAAATATGGAGAATAAATTACCTCCCCTTAATTCAGTGCTTCTGAAATCAGAAAATCCCCCTGATGAGAAATTGAAATTACGAAAAAACGACTGGAAAATTTTAAGTCTTGTGGATGGCAAAAAAGGCTTAAGAGAAATAATTTCTGAATCAGGGGTAGGAATATTTGAAGCTTACAAATCAGTCTATTTTCTTATTGAAAAAGGTCTTATATTTGACCCAGAAGAAGGTAAAAGAATAGGTAAAAAGTTTATAGAATTCTTAAATGCTATTTTAGAAGAATACTCTAAGGATTCCTTAGATTTGAGAAAGTCATGCTCAAGTTTTGTAAAAGCATCTCTCAAAAATTCGGGTTTTAATGATATAGGCGCAAACATAGATTTTAACGACAATAGTGGAAGTATGTATGCAAAAGAAGAACTAATCCTGAACAGAGATAAGTTTTCAAATATTAAGGATTCCCTTTTACCTTTTTTGGAAAAGAAATTTGTTATGGATTTTGGTAAAATTCTTGGTAAAAAGAAATTTGAAAATTTTAAAAGGAGAATTTCTTAATGAAAGTATTTAAGGAATTATTTTCAAAAATGCATAATTCAATTAAAGGAGTTGCAGTTGTAAATAAAGAAGGCGAAATAATTTTTAAAGAAGGTGAGGGTGAACTATTTGTTGAAGGAGTTGGCATCCTTGGTTCTGCAGGAGAGGCTTCTTTAAAAAATATAGGACTGGAAAATTTCTCTTATATAAAAGGTTATTTTCAAGATGGAGGAGAAATCTTCATAATTGAATATGAGGATATGTATATTGGAATTAAAGGAGAAGAGGTTAATATAGACGAGATAAAGGAATTCATCGCTTCTTATAAAGAAACAGAGGTAAAAGAGGAAACTCCTATTGCTGAAACTCGAAACGAAACTCAAGAATTCTCTGAAGAGGTTTCAGCAGGAACAGAGGTAAAGGAGAAAGAAGAGGTCAAAACTGTTTTTCCCAGCACACCTGTTGAAAAATTCGTTTCCACAAAGATGCTTCAGATAAACGAACTTATAAATGAGTTTGCTTCGGGTGATGAACTCAGATGGGGGAAAGTTGTATACGCCAAAATAAAAGACATTTCTCCTGAATTGGCAAATTTTATAAAACAGGAACAGAAATTACTGCGAGTAACTTATCCCCTATCAGAGAATATAACAGAGGAAGCAGTCAATAAATCCTTTAGAGCCGCAATAGACATAATATGGAAAATGGGAGTATCAAAATACGGTGCAGAGGAAGCAAGAAAAAAGGTTAAAAAAGTAGCTGAAAGGTTAAAAGTAATATGAAAGATTTAAAAGAGAAAAATATTGAACTTTTAATCATTCAAAAAGGAAACGAGTTTACCGCTTTTCCTGAAAATGACATCCGAATCAAAGCCTATAAAAAGATTTTTACAATTCTGAAAGAGGCCTTTCAATTCTCGGGTCTGCCCCTTGAAGGAATGCATTTAAAATATAATGATAATTATTTTAGCATTTTTGAAAAAGGCAGTGTATTTTATTCAGTTTTAAGTTCAAGAGAAATTTCCTTAGAGGAAATTCTGAATATCCTGAAAGAAGAGAAAAAAGCTCCAGCGGAGAAAAAGCCTGAAAAAGTCAAAGATAAACCTGTCACTCAGGTTGAAAAACCAAAAGCTCCACCAGAAGAAGACATAAAGGTCTCACCTGAGATATTTGAAAAAATCAAAGAAATTACCGAAGATTATCTCGGAGCATTTGCAATTACAATTTATGAGAATCAGTTAAAAGACGCTAAAATAAAACCTGAGGAAGCAACTTTTAAAAAAACAAAAAGATTTATTTTAAATCTTCAAAAAGCCGCTTCTATGATAATAGGACCTTCTCAGTCAAAAGAAATGGGTAGCAAACTTTTGAAACTGCTTCCATGACAGGTATTACATCCCCTTACCCATTAGAAGAAGATAGAATATTAGCAGAAGAATTAAGACCTAAAAAACTTGCGGAATTTATTGGACAAAAAAAAATAAAAGAAAATCTTGAAGTCTTCATAGAATCAGCTAAAAAAAGAAAATCCTCGTTGGACCATACACTTTTATCAGGACCGCCAGGACTTGGTAAAACAACTCTTGCTTACTGCATATCAAGGGAGATAAACGCAGAAATAATAGCGACTTCAGGACCTGTAATAGAAAGGCCTTTTGACCTTGCAGGAATTCTCACAAATTTAAAACCTATGGGGGTTCTTTTTATAGACGAAATACACAGATTACCCAGAAATGTAGAAGAGTATCTTTACTCAGCAATGGAAAATTATGAGATTGACCTTATGGTAGATAAAGGTCCGGGGGCAAGAAGTATAAAACTAAAATTACCACCCTTTACACTGATAGGAGCAACCACAAGAACAGGACTTATAACAGGACCTTTAAGGTCAAGATTCGGAATAAACATCCGCATAGATTATTATCCTGCAGAAGAAATCAAAGAAATAATAGAGAGAGCTGCAAAAATACTACAAATAGATATAAAGAAAAAGGGGGCAATAGAAATTGCTGGAAGATCAAGGGGAACACCGAGAGTCGCAAACAGACTTTTAAAAAGGGTTCGGGATTTTGCGATAGTGAAAGGAGAAGGGATAATTGATGAAAAAATAGCAAAATATTCCCTTGAAAGGCTTGATGTTGATGAATATGGTTTGAATGAGCTGGATAAAAAAATAGTTGAAACCATATTTTATAAATTTCATAACAGACCTGTTGGAATTAAAACCCTTGCCTTTGCAGTGGGTGAAGATGAGGGAACAATAGAAGAGGTTTATGAGCCATTTCTGATAAGGGAGGGATTTATTGAAAAAACTCCAAAAGGTAGAATTCTTACAAGAAAAGCTATTGAAACTTTTTTTAAACAGAAAACCCTTTTATGAATGGAAATAAATTAACAGTTCTGGATATAATTAAAAAGAAAGGCAAGGAAAAAATAACCGCAATAACCGCTTATGATGCTCTTATAGCAAGCATAGAAGATAAAATAGGATTTGATATAATACTTGTTGGAGATTCTGTATCAAATACACTACTCGGTTATAAAGACACTTTAAGAATAGGAATGGATGAAATGATAATATTTGCAAAAGCAGTATCAAAGGGAGCAAAAAGAGCACTTTTAATAGGCGATATGCCATTTATGAGTTATCAAATATCAAAGGAATCCGCTCTCAAAAACGCTTCAAGATTTATAAGCGAAGGTTATATGGATTCTGTAAAAATAGAAGGTGGACAAGAATTTAAAGAAACAATTAGATTCTTAACAAAATCAGGGATTCCTGTTTTGGGACATATAGGTTTAACACCTCAATTTTATCTTTCTTTTGGAGGTTACAAAGTAAGGGGCAAAAAAGAAAAAGAAAGAAAAAAACTTTTAGAAGATGCAAAAGTTCTTGAAGAAAGTGGTGTATTTGCAATTGTTCTTGAAGGCGTGCCCGAAGATTTAGCAAAAGAAATTACAGAAAATGTAAGTGTTCCAACAATAGGGATAGGTGCAGGAAGATTCTGTGACGGACAGATAATAGTTGTATATGACATTTTGGGACTAACTCCAGAACCTCATCCGAAATTTGTCAAAAAATATATGAATTTAAGGGAATTAATTGAAAAAGTATTATTAGAGTATAAAACTGAAATTCTTGAAGGAAAGTATCCTGAAGAAAAACACACTTATTGAGCTATTTAAAAGTATCAGTTTAAAGATGAAAAAACTAATTTATCCTAAATCCTTACCAAATCTATTAATATAAGCAAACTGTTCAAACTTAAGCCTCTCAGGTCTTTTTTTCTCCCACTCTATCTGTTTTTCAGATAAGATAGGATTAAACTCTTCTGATTTTTTCCCCACAACAATTAGAGTAATAACCGTCATATTCTCTGGAATTGCCAGAATTTCTTTTACCCTGTATTCATCATATCCTGCTATGGGATGTGCAACAAATCCTAAGTCAGTTGCTCTCAGAATTAAAAATGCAGTGGCCATTCCTGTATCAAAAAGATAGTATTCCCTTTTTTCTATAATACAATCAAGTTCTTTTTTTGAAAAAACAGCAATTATCATTGAACATAATTTTGCCCATGAGTTTCCTTTTGGAAGGGCTTTAAAAAGTTTTTCAAGTATTTCTTTTTCATAAACAAAAACAAATCTCCATGGTTGATTGTTATAACAGGAAGGAGCAAGGGAAGCACATCTTGCAAGTTCTCTTACAAGACTTTCATCTGTTTCACAGGGTTCTATGGATCTGTAGGATCTTCTTTTTTCAATTACTTCTTTTAACTCCATTTTATTTCCCTTTTAAAAATTCAATTATCTCGTTTATATCAGGAAGTATTTTAATTTCATAAACCTTAAACAGAATTATCTTACCCTCTTCATCAACAATTATGTTTGCTCTTTCTGAAAACCCCTGTTTTTCTCTAAAAATTCCAAATTTTCCTGCAACTTCTCCATGGGGCCAAAAATCTGCAAGAATTTTTATTTCCTTTAAACCAAGAGAATCAGCCCATGCCTTTTTACAGGGCACAGAATCAACAGAAAGACCGACCGCAACTGTATTGAGCTCATCAAAGGTCTCTTTATTCTCCTCAAGGGAACGCATCTGTTTTGCACAGATATCCGTCCACGCAAGGGGATGGAAAGAGAGAAGCACCTTTTTGCCCTTAAAATCAGAAAGTCTGAAATATTCACCCTTCTGGTCTTTTAAGGTAAAATCAGGGGCAATTTCTCCTATTGTAGGTTTTTTTTGTTTCATATCTTCCTCCTTTTTAAGGACCTATATGTATCATAGGTATATCTTCATCTTCAAATTTTAGCGCACTTTCCCTCTCAATTTCAAATAATCTGTAATGCCCCTTCTCCATAACCGCAATGTATAAAAGAGTATTTCTAATTTCGGACTCCGATTCAAAAAGCTCTGCCATGCTTGTGTAAAAGTCATAGGCTGCCTTTTCTGCATCCATTGCATGCTGAAAAATTTTACTGACAGGTGTTTTATCACCTTCTAATCTTATTTCAGGCAAAGGGACAGGTGTTTTATCAGGAATAATAATTTCTTTATCATGAAATTTCTGTTTAAAAAAGTGCTCAAAGAAAATCCTGTGTCTTTCCTCCTCCTCTGAGAGAAATTTGAGTTTGGGCTTTAAAAAAGGATTTTTTACCATTTCAGAAACTTTCGCATATGTATCCCTTGCTTCAATTTCTGCCTTTATGGCAGAAAGAATAATTTCCTCAAGATTATATTTACTCAAGTCCATAACTCCTCCTATACGGTTAAAATTTTTTCTGCTCTCTTTAAAATTTT
>FWPU01004373.1_pt1 | contig 33050 bp, 30 predicted proteins | sample 2228361 | NCBI WGS metagenome assembly FWPU01 (sample SAMEA103939777, study PRJEB20133) | metagenome
CACTGTTCCAATCCAATCGCCTTGACAACCCCCTGCGTGGTGATAGACTTCAGGGGTCAAAGCGCGGGGAACGCAGAGGGAGATGGCCACCCGGCACCTTGTGGGGCTCGACGTGGGCTCCAAGTTCATAAAGGCGGTGCAGCTGACCGAATCAAGCGGCCGCTACCGCATCACGGAGTTCGGCATCACCGAGATTTCCCCCCAGGTCACCGTCCCCGACGCCATCATGGAACTGTTCTCCCGCAAGTCCTTCAAGACCAAGCGGGTCGTCAGCGCCGTCTCGGGCCGCTTCGTCTTCGTCCGTTACATCAACATGCCCGCGATGACCGACGACGAGCTGGTCAACGCCGCCAAGTACGAGCTCGGCAAGTACATACCGGTCGAGGTGGACGAGGTCCTGCACGACTCCCAGAAGCTCGAGGAGCTCCAGCCGCAGGAAGGGCAGGAACCGGAGATGCGGGTGCTCCTGGTGGCGGCCAAGAGGACCTTCGTGGACGAGCACGTGGCGGCCCTCGAGGCGGCGGGGCTCCAGCCGGCGGTCATCGACGTGGACTCCTTCGCGCTGGGTAACGCCTACGAGCTGGCGGGGATGATAAATCCCCAGGCGATCTCGCCGGGGAAGCTAGTGGCCCTGGTGGACATCGGCGCCTCGAAGACCAACATCAACATCATGAGCGACGCGATGTCCTTCTTCACCCGCGAGTTCTACAAGGGCGGCGACGACCTCACCGACAGCCTCTCCAAGAAGCTCTCCATGGAGTCCAAGGAGGCCGAGATGCTGAAGCGCAATCCCGGCGGAGAGCTGCCGAAGGTGCAGGACTGCGTGATGGGGGTCATCGAGGACATTTGCCACGACATCAACATATCCATAGACTATTTTGAGAATCAGTACGACAAGAAGGTGGAGGAGATCTTCGTGACTGGGGGCGGCGCCAACTGCGTCGGACTCCACGAGACGCTGGAACGCGCCCTGCAAAAGCCGGTCAACCGGTGGAACCCCGCCCAGCAACTGGAGCTTGATCTGCCGGACGAATCGTCGCAGGAGCTCCAGGACAACAGCGCCCAGGTTTCGATCGCCCTGGGACTGGCCTCCAGGATACGCCGGGATTGAACGATGATCAGGATCAACCTGCTACCTGTCGAGAAGCGCAAGGCGGAGCGCACGCCCGTGCCGCGCTTCTTCATGATAGTCGCCACCGCGGGCCTGGCCGCCGGCATCGCCTTCTACATCATGTACGTCGTCCTGGCGATCCGCGCCGAAACCGAAAGGATCATGGAGAAGCAGGCGGCGTTCAACCGACTTCTCCCGCAGATAGAGGAATTCGACCGCTGGAGCAAAAGGAAGAAGGAGGCCGAGGGCAAGTACCGCGAGATCACCTCGGTCATCACCCGCGACATGGAGATCGGCTACTGGCGCGCCGTCAACGCGATCTGGGACGTCATACACAACCACCGCAAGGTCTGGATCGACGACCTGAAGGTCATGGACGCCAAGGCGGCCGCCGGTGAGATGAAGCGCCACTACCCCGACTCAAGGGAATCGCCGCCTTACGCGATCACGATGCGATGCCACGTGGCGGGCTCCGAAGTCAAGGAGATGACCAGGTTCCGCGAAGCCCTGAAGAACGATCCGGTCCTGGCCGGGTGCCTGCCGGTGATCAACTACAACCCGGACTGGAAGGTGGACGAAGAGAAGGACTTCGCGGAACGCTACTCGATCTCGTTCTCCGTGGCGCTCTTCGGCGTCACCGAGAAGCCCGCGGCGCCGGCCGCCGCCAAGCGCGCGCCTGCCAGAGGGGGCCCCAAATGAGCGAGAAGCAGGTCCTGATCATCACGGCCGTCGTCATGGCGCTGGTCATCATAGGGGGCGGCGCGGCGGTCTGGTGGCTCCAGTTCAACGTGCTGGCTGGGAAGAGGAAGCAGGTCGCCGAGCTCACCAAGAAGGTGGAAGACGCCCAGGACAAGGCCTCCAAGATACCCGGGCTGAAGAAGGAAACCGACAGGATCGAGAAGGAGATCGCGGAAAAGCAGAAGCGGATACCGAACCTCGATCGGATGGAATACGACAGGTTCGCCAACCTCCTGGACGAGAAGCGCAGCCGGGCCGGGGTCAGCGTCCCGACGGCCAAATGGGTCGCCACCGGCCGGCAGGCGGCCACCCGGGGCGGGGGGCGGTCGGTCCCGGCCACGATGCACAAGGTACAGTACGAGATGACGGTGAGGGGCACCTTCTACCAGCTGCTAAAGTACGTCAACCTTCTGGAGGAGGAATCGAAGGATTCGCGCTTCATAAACGTGGAAAGTTTCACGATCACGTCGGGCGGAGGCGGCGGCGAGAAGGAGGGGCAGGCCAGGCACGTCCGGGACATGAAGCTGGTGCTGTACAGCTACACCTACCGGCCGAAGGAGAAGGAGCCGCCGCCGAAGGCTGTGGCGGAGGCGGCGAGGACTTCCACCGAGGTGCCCGAATAGGCGCAGCCGGCTACCTCTTCTCCACTTCCCTTATCAGCTTCTCGAGCTGTTCCTCCCCCTCTGTCCCCTCGAAGCGCGAGCGGTTGTCCTTGAGCATGGCGATCGCCTCTTCCTTCTTCTCGAGGCGCTCCGCCCTCCGCCGGAGGTCGTTGATCTCCTCGGCGATCCAGATCCCAAGGTTGGTTATCTCCTTCTGGGCGCTGGCGACGTTCTGCTCGCCGGGCTTGCTGTCGATGTACTCCTTGTAGAGCTTGACCGCCAGGCTGAAGTTGGCCTTGCTCCTGTCGGCCAGGGAACATTCCTTTATGACCTCGTTGCGCTTGACCTGGAATTCCATCTTCTCCCGGATCTTGACCTCGGTGTCGATCATTCGGTTTATGCGCTTAACCTTCTCCTCGACCTCTTGGACCCATGGACCTTCCGGATAACGGTCCTGGAACTTCCGGAACTCCTCCAGTAGCTGGCGGGGTGGGGCGGCGCTGGTGTCGAACCTCTTGACCAGTTCCTCGAACTCCTTCTGGCCGACGGCGAGGTGATCGCGCCGCTCATTGATCTCCCTGATCGTGTTTCTGATCTCCAGCACCTGCCGCTTGAAAGCGTCGCGCCCCTCGATCAGCTTGAGCATCTCCCCGTAAAGGGCCAAGGCTTCGTCGAGGCGGTCCTCCTGGTAGGCCTTGGCCGCGACCTGGCTCTTTTTTTCGAGCTGAGCGCTGATGAGCTTGTTGTCCTCGCCGCCGCCGAAGAGGATCAACGCCACCGCGCCGCCGCCGAAGAGGATCAACGCCACCGCGATCCCCAACGCCACCACGATGAGGCCGATTATCACGGCGACCGGGTTGACCTTCTTGCGGCTGGCCTCCTTGTAGAAGCGCTGGGTGGCCGAGACATAGGCGGTGGACCTGGTGGTCTGGCCGACGCGCTGCGTCGCCCCTTTCTTGAGCGACGTGGTGCTGGGCTTGTCGATGGAGCGCGTAGCCGGCCTTGCCGGGGCCATCGACTGCGTGGACGGTCTGGCGGCCGGCACGCCCGTGGTTATCTTCTTCGTGGGCGCCACCGGTAGCTGCGACGTGGCCGGCCTGGCCGCACCCGTCCGCGTCGTGGCGCCGGCCGGCTTTGAGGCGGTTGGCACGGAGCCGGTGGCCTTCCTAGGGACCGGCTTGGTGGCGGACGGGGTCGCCAAGTGGTTCTTAGAGGTTGGCGCTGCGGCGCACTGGGCGGCCTTGGCGGGGGCGGCGCGCCCGGATCCCTCGCCGTCGATGAAGGTGATGGTCGTCGACCCGATCTGGATCTTGTCTCCGGACGCCAGCTTCTTCTGCTTGATCTGGACCCCGTTGACGAAGGTCCCGTTCCCGCTGGACAGATCGACGATTTCGAAGCCCTGGGGCGTCTTCACTATCTGGCAGTGGCGCCGTGAGGCCTTGATGTCCTTCAGCCTGACGTCGCTCTCGAGCCCGCGGCCGATGGTGACGGTCGCCGCCTCGAGGTCCATGTGCTGCTCGGCACCTTCGGCTCGGACGGTGATGCTTGCCATGAACTCCTCCCGAAACCGCCGGCCTGATTATAGACCCCCCGGCGGGTCGGCGCAAGCAAATAGGAGGGGCGGAGAGGCCGGCCCGTCGCAGGCCCGCTTTTCTCCGCCCCTCCGACCGGGCGCCGAGCACAGGAGGGGAGGGTTGCCCCCGAGGGGATCGGGGGAGGATGGGATCGGCACCCGGTTTTCAAGTCACCCCGCGCCGCGGCGCCGCAACAGCGCGGCCGCGCCGCCGACCGACAGCCTGGAAAGCATCTCCAACTGGGCATCGTCAAGGGGCCCGAACTTCCCGTCGAGCAGGTAATCGTAGTCGCCGTCGCTGGACCGCTGCACGTTCTCGATCTCGGCCTCCACGAGCGCGCCCTCAGCAGAGCCGTCGAAGTGTCCCAGGAAACGGCGCCCCATGAACTGCCTCTGGAGATCCAGGTAGGAGAGGGGCACGCGTTTCCCCAGCCCTCCGGCGCCGCCGGCGGCCTTCTCGGCCTGGCGCACCCGCGCGACGAAGCGCCGTTTCTCGACCCTCACGAGCTTTCCCTCGTACTCGGTGGCCCCGTCCCAGAGCCACACGTCGCATTCACCCCTATTTCCTCCCGCGTCCATCTTTCCTCCTTGCGAGATCCCGCCCTCCGGAGCCATGAGACGCCGTCGTTCGGATGGGAAGGCCGCCCCGGCGCGTCCGACAGGCCCCGCCGCCGGCCCGCAATCCCAGGGCGGCCGCCGCCGAGCCGCATCCGGACGCCCGGACCCGCGCCCTCCGTCTCCGACGGGGCGGCACGAGAGCAAGACTTCCGCGCGGGACCGCAGCCCGCCGGCGTCGCGCGACCTCCCGTCCCGGGCAAGCCCACTTCGCGATCCCGCTCCCGGGCCCCGGGATCGACGCGGCTTCAAGCGCGGTTCCGCAGCTGGGTCCTGTTTTCAGAGAGCGCGGGCCGCATCACGGGACGGCCAACCCATCCAATATGATTATAATGCATATATCATGGACAGTCAAACAGAATCGCCGCCGCCCGCATCCAGACGCCGACGGCCCCTGCCCCGCCGCGTACCGGCGCCGCCCTACGGCCCCGGCCTGTCCCACACGACGGCCTCGACCCGGAACCCGAACCTCTCTCCGACCTTGACCGCCCTGCACTCCCCGATGAGCCGCCCGCCCGCCTCCAGACCGAGGGACTCGTCGGCGCGCCGGGGGAAATCCAGGATCCGGCCCGGCGCCAACCCCAGCACCTCGCCGACGGCCACGTCCTTCTCGGCCACCACCACCGCCACCGGCAGCGGCACGCGCATCAGGGGCCCGATCATCGAACGCCCCCCGCCCGGCTCCCCCTCCGCCGGCGCCTTCACGACCGAGGCCCTCGGAGGCGTCCCCCCGCACGGCTCATCGGCCCGCCGCAGGACCCGGAACGCCTTGCGCTCCCTGTCCCGGCCGACCGCCGCCAGGAACTTCACCCTCCCCTCCAGCGAAACATGCACCGGGGCGTGGGACGGATGCCCCGTCAGCAGCATGTCACCCGGCCGCAACCCTACAACCTCCCCCAGCCCGATCTCCTCCACGGGCAGATGAACAGATACGCCCAGTCCGGCGGGCGCCAGCCGGCGGGTGATCGCCGTCTCCCGACCCTGCGAGTCCACCGCCGCCGCCGGCGCGACCCGGGCCCGCGAGGAGACGCTCTCCAGCCGCCCCTCCAGCGCCGCCACGGGAATGCAGAGGTTCCACATGCCCTTCTGCCCGCCCAGCGACACCTCGATCCCCACCGAGACCACCGACTCGTCCGGACCGAGGGCCTGGACGAGCCTGGGATTCGCCTCGCGCGCCCTGACGCGGAACGCGACCGGGCCGGCCGGGGCCCACATATCCCCCAGCAGATCCAGTGCGCCCGCGATCACCCTGTCGATCACTCCCCACTCGACGGCGGTCAGGGGCCTCTGGGGCTGCTCTGGGCCCGGCTGGCATGATCCCAGGAGTCGCTCGATGATCGGGAAGGCGATCGAGGGATCGATCTCCAGGACGAAGCCCCCCGGCAGAGGCTCCGCGGAAAGCACCGCGAACACGGTGGGATTGGGAAGCGACCCGACGAACTCGACGTACGACATCTGATCCACGCCGGAAACCCGCGCCTCGACCCCGGCGCGTAGCATCCCCGACAGGAGGGTCTGCAGGCCGCGGGCGTAGACCTCGTGGATCATCTCCAGGTCCCGCAGCTTCCCCGGAGGCACCCTATCCGGCCGCCGGAAGTCATAAGGCACCGCGCATGGTGCCGACTCGGCCTGCGGGGCGACCTCCACCTCGCCGCTGTCGATGGCCGACAGCAGCGCGTCCACCTCCTGCTGTGACAGGATCCTGTCGCCTTCCGCCATCACTCCACCAGCCGCTCCTGCGGGCCGGCCTGTTTCCACCGCCGCAGCAGCGCCTCGACGTACGCGGGGTCGGTTTCCAGCGCCCGCAACTCCTCCCGGAGGACGGCGTTCTGGCGCCGGAGCCTCTCGATCTCCCGGGCCGCGACCGCTTCCCGGCCCGCCGCGCATGCCTCCTCGCGGAGCGACCGGATCGCCCCTTCCGCCAGCACCCCCCCCAGCAGCGCCAGCGCCGCCACCAACGCGCCCCGGCTCGCCCACCCGGCCAGGCGCGCCGCCGCCGCCCCCCACGATCTGAAATCCGGACTCATTATACCCCCACAGGCCCCCCCTTGACGAGAAATCCCGCGGTTGCTATCCTCAAACACGTTATCGACATGTTGTTGCTGTTTGCTAAATATGGCCTCCGGGAGCTGTTGATCTTCTCCCTCCTGTGGATCGCGCTGGGGGCGGCACTCTTCTTGTTGGCGCACCCCCTCGCGGCGGTCCCGCCGGCACTGGCGCTGGCGTTCACCCTGAGCTTCTTCAGGGATCCGGCCCGCCGCATACCCTCGGACGAAGGGGTCCTCGTTTCGCCGGCCGACGGCACGGTGGTGGAGATCTCCGAGGTGGAGGAAACCGAGTTCCTGAAAGCGCCATGCCACAAGATCGGCATCTTCCTTTCGGTGTTCGACGTCCACATCAACCGCGCGCCGTGCGACGGCACCGTGCTGGCGACGAAGTACACGCCGGGGAGGTTCCTTGACGCCCGCGACCCCGAATGCCGGACCTCCAACGAGTCCAACGCGATCCGCATAGGCGACGTGGTCGTCAAGCAGATCGCCGGGGCCGTCGCCCGCAGGATCGTCTGCGAGGCCAAACCCAACGACCGCCTCGCCCGCGGTCAGAAGTTCGGCATGATCAAGTTCGGGTCGCGGACCGAGATATACATGCCGAAGAATAAGGTGAGGGAACTTACCGTCCGACTGAAGGACAAGGTGAAAGGTGGAGAGACCGTCATCGCCAGAACCCTCTAGGCGCTGGCCGTTCAGGCGCCAGTGGCGGCCCCGCCGGCTCAGGACCATCGCGCTGCTGCCCACCCTCATCACGCTTGGCAACGGGCTCTGCGGAATGGCCGCCATAGGGCGCATCGGCATGGGCCTGGTGGGGGACGGGAATCCCCGCTACTTCCAGCAGGCCGCATGGCTCATCCTGGCCGCGATGATATTCGACGCGCTGGACGGCTTCGTGGCGCGCATGACTCGGACGAGCTCCCTCTTCGGCGCCCAGCTCGATTCCCTCTGCGACCTGGTCACTTTCGGGGTCGCCCCCGGATTCCTGGTCTTCGCCGTGACCAGGATGGGCGACTCCTCGGGCTTCATCAGCGAGCGCCTCGTGCCGGCTGTCTGCATCCTCTATTCCATGTGCGCCCTGATCCGCCTGGGCCGCTTCACGGTCGAGACGTCACCCGACGAGAGCTCCCACCGCGAGTTCTCCGGGCTCCCCTCGCCGGCCGCCGCTGGAATCATAGCCGGCGCGGTCATACCCACGCGCGAGCTGCTCAAGGCGGGATCCCAGCTCGCGGCCGTGCTCAAGGGGGCGCTGCCAGTCCTTGCCCTCGCCTCGGCGGTGCTGATGGTCTCTCGGCTGCGCTACGCGCACGTGATCAACAGGCTCTTGAGGGGCAGGCGGCCGTTCGTCACGCTAGTAGAGCTCGCGCTCGCCGTGGCGCTTTCGTACCTGTTCCGGGAACTGGTCTTCTTCCTGGCGTTCCTCGGCTATGCGGCCACCGGCCCGCTGGCGTGGCTGAGGACGCGCCTCTCCCGCAGGACCGCCGGCGCCCACGCCGCCGCGCGCATCGAGAGAGACGAGGGCCTTTTCTGACCCATGTCCGTCATCGCGTATATCGGCCTGGGGTCGAACCTCGGCGACAGGAGGGCCTCCATCGAGCGGGCCCTTGAGCGACTCCGACCCCTGAGGGTTTCCAGCATCGTCGAGACCGAGCCCTGGGGACGCGCCGACCAGCCCACGTTCCTCAACGCCGTGGCCGAGATCGTCACCGACCTCGAGCCCGAGGCCCTCATGACCAGACTGGCGGCCATAGAGCGCGACCTCGGGCGCGCCCGCGCCGAACGATGGGGACCGCGCACCATCGACCTCGACCTGCTCCTGTACGGCGACGCGGAAATCCGGGGGGACAACCTGACCGTGCCGCACCCGCGCCTGACCCAGCGGCGCTTCGTCCTGGAGGGCCTCGCGGAGCTTTGCCCCGATCGCGCCGTGCCGGGGACCGGCAGGACGGTGCGCCAGCTGCTGGAGGCCTGCGCGTGACACTGCGCATAGAAACCGTCCGCGGCATCAGGGACTACGTCGCAGCCTGCCGCAAGAAGGGGATGACGGTGGGCCTCGTCCCCACGATGGGCGCCCTCCACGAGGGCCATCTCTCGCTGATAAGGCAGGCCCGCCGGGACAACGACTCGGTCATAGTGAGCATCTTCGTCAATCCGCTACAGTTTTCCGCCGGCGAGGACTACGACCGCTACCCGCGCCGCCTCGCGCAGGACGAGAAGATGGCCGAGAGCGAGGGCGCCGACGCGATCTTCGCGCCGTCGGTCGCGGAGATGTACCCCAAGGGCTTCGACACGTACGTGGACCAGTCCGACCTGCCGTCGAAGCTCTGCGGCGCCATGCGGCCGGGACACTTCCGCGGGGTGATGACCGTCGTCTGCAAGCTCTTCAACATCATCCGGCCCGACACGGCCTACTTCGGCCAGAAGGATTACCAGCAGTGCCTCATCATCCGCCGCATGGCCGCCGACCTCAACCTGGATGTCCGCATCAAGATGATGCCCACCGTCCGCGAGGAGGACGGCCTTGCCATGAGCTCCCGCAACGCATACCTGGGTCCCAAGCAGAGAAAGGACGCCGCCTCCATCCACCACGCCCTCAGGCGCGCCGCGGAGATGGTCCATAACGGTGAAAACTCGGCCGCCCGCGTCGGCGCGGAGGTGAAGCGGATCCTGGGCCGCATCAAGGGGGCGCGGATCGATTACGTCGCCATAGTCAACGCCGACACGCTGGAACCGGTCAAGGAGATCAAGGGCAAGACCCTGGTGGCCCTGGCGGTGCGCCTCGGCAAGGCCCGCCTGATCGACAACATCCTGATGTAGCTGGAGCAGCCCCGGCACGGTGACGCGATGAGGAAGATCGTCCTGGACTGCCCGGCGAAGCTCAACCTCTTTCTGGAGATCCTGGGCCGGAGGGAGGACGGATACCACGAGATCGCCACGGTGATGGTACCCATCGACCTGTCGGACCGGATCGAGGTGCGGGAGGCCCGCCGCTTCTCGCTGGAGGTGATCGGACCGGTCCCCCGGGGCGTCAACACGGTCACCCGCGCCTGGAGGGCCGTCCGCCGCCGCAGCCGGATCCCGGGCGCCCGCATAAGGCTCCTCAAGCGCATACCCGCCGGCAGCGGGCTCGGCGGAGGAAGTTCCGACGCCGCCGCGGCGATCGCCGCCCTCGACGAGGTATACCGACTCGGCATCGACCGCGAGGAGATCGGCGCGGAGGTGGGCAGCGATGTCAACTTCTTCCTCCAGCGCGGGCCCGCCCTGTGCACCGGCCGTGGGGAACTGGTCGCCCCCATCCCACGCGGCCCCCGCCTCCACGCGGTGGTGGCCTGGCCGGGCCTGCCGCTTGCCACCGCGGTGGTCTACCGCCGCGCGAAGGAATTCTTGACTGCCGGCCGCAAAAACGTTATAGATTTCTTAAACAGTTACGCCTCAGGGGACATGAGTTCCCTGGGGCGCGCTCTTTTCAATCGCCTTGAAACCGCGGCATTCGCGATCCGCCCGGAAATCGCGCGGCTCGTCGGGCGGCTGCGGCGCACGTCCGCGGCGGGGGCACGAATGACCGGCTCGGGATCGGCGGTCTTCGGCCTCTGCGGATCGCGCGCCGAGGCGGAGCGAATGGCCCGGCGGTTCAGGGAGGAGACTCGGGTCTTCGCAGTTGCCGCATCCACTTTGCCCCGGGGGTCGACGTGGAGATCACCGAAGTCCGCATCAAGCTGATGACGCGGCGGAACGACAAGCTCCGCGCGTTCTGCTCCATCACCCTGGACAACGCCTTCGTCATTCGCGACTTGAAGATCATCGAGGGCCCCAAGGGCGTCTTCGTCGCCATGCCCTCCCGGAAGCTCACGGACCGCTGCCCCAACTGCGGCACGAAGAACCACCTCCGCTCGAAGTTCTGCACCGAGTGCGGCTGCCGGCTGCCCCCGGAGCGGGCCCTAAAGGATCCCCAGGGCCGCCCCAAGCTGCACGCCGACATCGCCCACCCCATAAGCTCCGCCTCGCGCGAGGCCATGCAGAAGAAAATACTCCAGGCCTACGCCGAGGAGGTCGAGAAATCAAAGCTGCCGGGCTACAAACCCGTGGAGATATACGACTCCCCCGACGAATACGACGGCGGCCCCGATCCCTGACCGACGGCCCGCGGAAGTTTCGTGCCGGCCCGCCCGCGAACCGATATAGTATGTACGTGCCGGAGAAGGGAAATCTGTACGCCGCGGCGCTGCGGAAGATCCCCGCCAAGGATCTCCTCCTGTCCCACGCGGGCGCGCAACCGCTGCTGGCCGAGGGCGGAAGGGAGTTCGTCGGGACGTGCCTGGACCGGGTCCTCGACGACCTCCGCTCCCGCATCATGCGCGGGGAGAATCCCCCGCTGGACCCCGCGTCGATCCTGGCGGCCGCCCGCGCGCTGATGACCGGCCGCCGGGCGCCGCGCCTCCGCCGCGTCATAAACGCCACCGGCGTCATCCTCCATACTGGCCTCGGCCGGGCCGTCCTGCCCAAGGCCGCCCTCGACGCCGTCGCGTCGGAGCAGGCGGGATACTCACTCCTGGAGGTCGACCCCGCAACTGGCGAGCGCTCGACCCGCGAGATCCACGTGGCGGAGATCCTCCGCGAGATCACCGGCGCCGAATCGGCGACGGTCGTCAACAACAACGCGGGGGCCACGCTCCTGGCGCTGGCGGCAGTCGCCCGCGGGGGGCAGGTGATCGTATCCCGCGGCCAGCTCGTGGAGATCGGCGGATCATTCCGGATACCCGACGTGATGAGGCAGAGCGGGGCGGAGCTCGTCGAGGTCGGCACCACCAACAAGACCTACATCTCCGACTACGAATCGGCCGTCACGGAAAAGACCGCCCTCCTGATGCGCGTGCACACCTCCAACTACCGCATCGTGGGCTTCACCCACTTCCCCACGCTGGAGGAAATCGTCGAGCTGGGGCGCAGGCGCAACCTGCCGGTGATGGACGACCTCGGATCCGGATCCCTCGTGGATCTTGCCCCCTTCGGGGTGCCCGACGAGCCCACCGTCCAGGCCAGCGTGAAGGCCGGCGCGGACGTGGTGGCCTTCAGCGGCGACAAGCTCCTCGGAGGCCCGCAGGCGGGGATACTACTCGGGACCCGGCGGACCATATCGAGGATCAGGGCGCACCCCCTCTTCCGCGCCCTCAGGGTGGACAAGCTGAAGCTCACCGCCCTGGAGGCGACGCTCGGCCTGTACCTCGACAGGGAGCGCCTCTTCAGCCGGATCCCCACCCTGAGGATGATCGCGATGACCCTCCAGGAGTGCGCCGGCCGCGCCTCATCCCTGGCGGAAAGGCTCAGGGACATCCCCGGGCTGAACGTAGAGGTCCTCGATGACAGGAGCGAGTTCGGCGGGGGCTCCGTCCCGACCCACCCGCTGCCCACGAAGGTCGTGGCGGTCCGCCACGCCTCGCGAACCCCCGAATCGCTGTCCGTCGCACTCCGCGCCGGAAGCCCCCCGGTCTTCGGACGCCTGCAGCGCGACCGGCTCCTCTTCGACGTGCGCACCATCCAGGAAGGAGAGGAACAGGAGCTGGCCGCGTCGCTGCGCGCACTCTGCGCCGGCCCCGGCGGTGTCTAGATTTTCCCGAACGACGCCGCTATAATCCCACCCCGATGTCATCCCCCAAGGGCGACCTCCTGATCGGCAAGATTGCGCTCCGCGAAGGACTCATAACGCGCGAGCAGCTGTACGACTGCATTCTCGCCCAGGAAAGGAACCCCTCCAAATCGCTCGGCAGCATCATGGTTTCCCGGGGCTACCTCCGCAACGAGGATCTGGACCGCCTGCTGGACCTGCAGAAGCGCGCCTTCGAGAGCATCGTCGAGGGGCACTCCTCCAACAGGGCCAGCGCGCTGCTGGGCAAGCTGCTGGTCGAACGCGAGCTCGCCACCGAATACCAGGTCAACGAGTGCCTGCGCCTCCAGGCCCGCATGGCCGAGGTCGGCATCAGGCCCGTCCCCCAGCTCGGCGAGATCCTGACGCGCCGAGGCTACCTGAACAAGGAGGCCGTCGAAACCGCGCTCCAGCTTCAGAACCTCCAATTGTACACCTGCCCGGACTGCGGCGCCGCCATCAAGATCGACAAACGCCACGAGGGAAGCGAAGAATACGCCTGCGCGTCATGCGGCGCATCGGTCCCCGCCTTCCTGGCCAAGATGGCCGCCGCGGTGAAGGAGGCCCTCGACGACGCCTCGCGCGAACACGACGTCGAGCTGCCCCCCGAGGTCCGCGCCGCGGCCGCGGAACCATCCAAGAACTTCGGGAAGTACGTCCTCGTCAAGGAGATCGGGCGCGGCGGCGCGGGCATCGTCTACAAGGCCTGGCAGCGCGATCTCAACAAGGAGGTGGCGCTGAAGATCCTGCCGCACGAGAGCGACACCGCCGCCGGCGTCAAAACCCCCTTCGGGGACGTGGAAGACGTGAAGCGATTCCACAACGAAACCCGGGCCCACGCAGACCTGTCCCACCCGAACATAGTGCCAATCCTGGACTTCGGCGTGGTCGACAACCACTTCTACTACACGATGAAATACATCGAGGGCGTGACGCTCGACGGCGTCGTGCGCGAAGGCCTCGCGGAGCGCGCCTTCCAGACCACCTTCATAGGCGAAGGGGACCCCGCCGCCGATACGCGCCGCGACACCGCGCGCATAGTCAAGGGGAAGGGCATGCCGCTGCGGAGGGCCCTCAACATCATCAGGGACGTGGCGCTGGCCGTCGACTACGCGCACCGGCGGGGCGTCTACCACCGGGACATCAAGCCTGCCAACATCATCATCGACAGGGCCGGCAAGCCGTGGCTGATGGACTTCGGCCTGGCGAAGGTCGCCCGCATCGGCGACAGCGCCTACGTCAAAGGCGTCATCATGGGAACCCCATACTACATGCCCCCTGAACAGGCGCTCGGGGACATGGAGCGGGTGGACAACCTCAGCGACGTCTACTCCCTGGGCGCCGTCCTGTACGAGATGGTCAGCGGGTACTCGCCGTACACAGGCAAGACCCCCGACGAGGTGCTCGCGCGCCTCCCGAAGGAGCCGCCGGAACCGGTGCGGACCCACGAGCCTGGCCTGCCCGACGACGTCGTGCGCATCATCGAAAAGGCCATGGCCCGGGACAAGACGCGCCGATACCCCTCCGCCAAGGCCTTCGCCGACGACATCGACAACTTCCTGGCCGGCCGGCCCCTGAACGAGGAGCCCCTCGGGGCGCGGCCGCGCTCCGTATGGAAGAGGCTCAAGGGGTTCTTCGGCGGCGATCAGACCAGCTGAAGCAGGTCGGCCAGCGTCCCAAGGCGCGGAACCCCGGGGGCCTCGTCCCTCCCCGTTATGCGCCTGGCGCGGTCTATTAGGAACGCCGTCAGCCCGCAACGGCGCGCGCCCTCCACGTCCTCCTCCAGCAGATCCCCGACGTGCGCGGCCTCCTCCGCCCTGACGCCCGCCCTGCGCAGCGCCTCCTCGAAGATACGCGGATCCGGCTTGCGCACCCCCACCTCGGCGGATATCAACACGAAATCCACCAGCCGGTCCATGCCGATCCCGGCGGCTATCTTCCGCAGGCGGCTGTCCCAGTTCGACACCACTCCCAGCCGCAGGCCGCGCCGGCGCAGCTCCCACAGGGTCGGCTTGACGTCGTCGTAGAATCTCCAAACCTCGGGCTCGCCGAAACGCCCGTAAAGCGCCTCGAACCAGCCGTCGAAATCGACCGACTCCATTCCCTCAAGGCGGTCGTACATCGTCCTGGAGATCCGGCGCCACATGGCGCGGTCCTCCTCGTCGCTGGCCCCCATCCGCAGCCCCGGCCCCCGAACGTATTCCCTGAAGGCCGGCAGCAGCGTCTCCACGAACCGCTCCGGCGGCAGGCCGGCGCCGAACCGCGCGGTCACCTCGGCGTAGATCGATCCCAGGTCGGGGTGCGCATATATCAGCGTGTGGCCGGCGTCGAAGAAGACCGCCTTCATCGCTTCCCGTCCCTCACGACCTCAAGCGCCCCCGCAGCAGCAGGTCACCCCCGATCCTCTCCACGGAGAGCCGCTCTACCCTCAACGCCTCCGCCATCCTCTCCAGGCCCAGCCCCTCCACCGGGGTCTTCGCATCCCTGCCGCCGACGACCTTCGGCGCCACGAAGACGCACACCTCGTCGGCAAGCCCGTCCTCCAAGACGCTCGCGTGAATCTCACCGCCCCCCTCGACCAGGATCCGGTGAATGCCCTCCCGGGCCAGCGCCTCGAAAACCACCCGCAGATCGAGCACCTCCAGCCTGAGGATCTCGACGCCCATCCGCTCCAGCCGCCGGATCTTCTCCGCGGGCGCCGACGCCGCCACCGCCAGGATGGTGGCCTGCTCGCGGGCCGTCCGGACCACCTTGGCCTCCAACGGCGTGCGCGCGCCCGAATCGAGCACGATCCGGGTGGGCAGCCCGCGCCGGCCGCGCAGCATGGGATCGTCGCGCAATACGGTGCCGCTGCCCACCACGATGGCGTGGAACGTGTCCCGGAACCGGTGGAGCCAGGCGCGGGATTCCGCGCAGGAGACCCAGCGCGAATCGCCGGAGCGAGCCGCTATCTTGCCGTCGATTGTCATGGCCCACTTGGAGACCACGTAGGGAAGCCCTCGCGTGTGAAACTTGACGAACGGGGCGTTCAGCTCGCGCGCCTCCTCCGCGAGCACCCCAACTGAGACCCTGACGCCCGCACCCCTCAGCCGGGCCAGGCCGCGCCCGTTGACGAGCGGGTTGGGATCGCGCATCGCCGCCACCACCCGCGACACGCCGCTGCGGGCAACCAGGTCGCAGCACGGGGGGGTCTTCTTGGGATGCGGCGAACACGGCTCCAGGTTGACGTAGAGCGTGGCGCCGCGGGCGCGACGCCCGGCGGCGCGTATCGCCTCCGCCTCCGCGTGGGGCCCGCCGTACGACCGGTGATATCCCTCCCCCACGACCCGGCCGTCCCTGACCAGCACCGCCCCGACCAGCGGGTTGGGCGCGGTGCGCACCCCGCCCTTGGCCGCCAGCTCCAGGGCACGCCGCATGAAGGACTCGTCCGTCCTCCTCACGACGCCTCCCCCGAAAGCGCCAGCGCCGTGGCCCCGGTGATCTTCACCGCCACGAACCTCCCCCGCAGATCCTCCTTCGCCTCGAAGTTGACTATCCGGAACGTGTCGGTGCGCCCCGTCTGGCGGCCCGGATCGCGCCGGCTCGGCCCTTCCACGAGGACCTCAAGGCGCCGACCGATCAGCCCCCGGTTCTTCTCCAGCGAGACGCGCCCCTGCACCTCCATCAAACGCCGGTGGCGCCGCCGCTTGTCGGCCTCGGGCACATCGTCGGGCATGGAGGCTGCGGCGGTCCCCGGCCGCGGCGAGTACCTGAAAATGAACGCGTTCTGGAACCTGACCCGCTCCACCAGGGCCACGGTCCTCTCGAAGTCCTCCTCCGTCTCGCCCGGGAAACCCACGATGAAATCGCTGGCTATCTCCACCCCGGGCACCTCCGACCTGATCCGCCCGCATATCTCCTCGTAACGCTCGGCGGTGTAACCCCTCCTCATGGCCCCAAGCATCCTGTTCGATCCCGACTGGACGGGAAGATGAAGGTACTTGCAGACGCGCGGGAGATCCCTGAGGGCCTCGATCAGATCCTTCCCCATGAACGAGGGATGCGACGTGATGAACCGGATTCGGCGTATGCCGTCCACCTCGTGGATCCGGCGGAGCAGCACGGCCAGGCTGGAGGGGGGGCGAAGGCCGAGCCCGTACGAGTTGATCGTCTGCCCCAGCAGAGTCACCTCGACCACGCCCCGCTCCGCCAGGGCCCTCACCTCGTCGACGATCGCCGAGGGGGGACGGCTCAGCTCCCTCCCGCGCGTCGACGGCACGACGCAGAACGCGCAGGCCATCCCGCATCCCTCCATGACCTTGACGTACGCCTGCGCCCGGCGGGCGCGCGGCTCAAGGGCCTCGCCCCCGTCGATGTACTCGGCGTCGAAGTCCTCCACCGCGATCCGCCTCTGGCCCGTCGCGAGGATCTCGCCCACCAGCCGCGGTATGGCGCCGAGATGGCGCGGGCCGACCACGAGCCGCACGTGAGGCATCTGCTCGAAGAGCGCCTCGCGGCGCCTCTGGGCCATGCATCCCACCACCCCCACGACGAGATCGGGTTTCTTCCTGCGGAGCCTCCCGGCCAGCCCGACGTTCGAAAGGGCCCTCACCTCCGCGTGCCCGCGCACGGAACAAGTGTTGAAGAGTATGACGTCCGCCTCCTCCTTGCCGCGAGCCCGCTCGTAACCGTGGGAGACCATGCGCGACAGGATCAGTTCGCTGTCCAGATCGTTCATCTGGCAGCCGTATGTCTCGATGAAAACCTTTCTCATCTCAGGGAATCCGATTCTAACGGGGCCGCCACGGGTGGTCAACCCGGCATCCGCGGATCCGCAGGCCCCCGGGCCCCGGCCCTAACGGCCGATCTTCCCCTCGTCGTACCTCCTGTACCACCACGTCCCCACCAGGGCGCACAGCCCCGCCAGGAGGATCCCGGCCAGGACGTCGACGAGATAGTGATACCTGAGGTAGAGCGTCGAGGCCGCCACCAGCAGCGACAGCGGGATCCCCGCCGCGGCGGCGGCCCAGGCCCCGTTCCGGACGCAGATGAAAATGACGAGCGCGGCGATGACGGCGTGTCCGCTGGGGAAGGTGTCCCGCGCATCGCCCTCCAGCGCGTAGATCAGCTCCTTCACCCTCGAAACGGCGGGATCCCACGCCGGCTGCGCAACCCCCACTTCGGCCTGCCGGTAGCCGGGTCCCTCGGCGGGCACCAGAAAATAGCCCGCGAACGTGAGGAGCCATCCCAGCATGAAGACCGCCTTCGCCTCCTCGAAATCCTGCCTCCGCGGCCTCAGGTATAGGGCCACCCCGGGGATCAACGCGATGAAGTAGTAGGCGATCCACGCCGCCTTCGCCAGGAGCGTCAGGGAAGGCCTCTCGATCCTCCCCATCCACCTCAGCACCGCGATCCCGCCGATCGCCCGGTCGATCTCCATGAGGCGGTCGTCGTAATCGACCGGGTGGACGCGGTGCACGAGCGCGCACGACATGAAGAAGAGGGCCGGGACATAAAGGCACATGTCCCACGCGCGGAAGAAACCGCCCGGCCCCGACTGCGCCCCCGCCATCAGCGAAACCGCCAGCACTATCGCCGCGTGCCCGGCTGCGTAGAAGTACCAGCCGGGGATCCTGTCGCGGAAGACCAGGCACACGACGATGAGCGCCAGGCAGTAGAGCACGACCGCCCACTCGGACGGCAGCACCCGCGACCGGTATTGCCGGCTCAGGTAATTCGGAGCGACGAGAGGCATCGGGCCGTCCGGTCAATGTCGCCCTTGGTGTGCGCGAAGCTCAGGAACCACGCCTCGAACCGCGAAGGCGGTGCGAGGATCCCGCGCCTGCGCAGCTCACGGTGCAGGCGCGCATAGCGGCGCGCGTCGCTACGCGAGGCGCCCTGCCAGTCCGTCACCGGCCCCCGCGTGAAGAATGGGGTCAGCATGGATCCGACCCGGTTGACCGTGACCCCCCTGAAGGCGGCCTCCAGCCGGGCACCCAGATCCTCCAGGTTCGCGTAGATCTCGGGATGGTCCCGGAGCACGCGCAGCTGGGCCAGGCCGGCGGCCACCGCCACGGGGTTTCCCGAGAGCGTCCCGGCCTGGTAGACCGGTCCCTCCGGCGACACCCTCGCCATGATCTCGCGCCGACCGCCGTACGCCCCCACGGGCAGCCCGCCGCCGATTATCTTCCCCAGCACCGTCAGGTCGGGACGGATGTTGAAAAGCGTCTGCGCGCCCCCCCAACAGAGGCGGAAGCCCGTGATGACCTCGTCGAAGATCTGCAGGATGCCGTACCGGGCGGTAGTGTCGCGAAGCCCCTCGAGGAACCCCGGCGCCGGCGGCACCACCCCCATGTTGCCCGCCACCGGCTCCACTATCACGCAGGCCAGATCCCTCCACAGCCGCCGCGCCACCGACCTGAACGCCGCCAGGTCGTTGTAGGGAAGCACGAGAGTGTGCCGCGCCAGATCCCGCGGCACGCCGGGGCTCGTGGGTACCCCGAAGGCCGCCGCCCCCGATCCGGCCCGCACCAGCAGCCCGTCGGCGTGGCCGTGGTAGCATCCCTCGAACTTCACCACGCCGTCCCGGCCGGTGAAGGCCCTCGCCAGCCGGATGGCGCTCATGCAGGCCTCGGTGCCGCTGCAAACGAGCCTCACCTTCTCGACGGAGGGGAAAGCCGAACGGATCATCTCAGCCATCTCGACCTCGGCCTCCGTGGGCGCCCCGTACGAGAGGCCCCGGGAGGCGGCGCGCTCGACGGCGCGCACGACCTCCGGATGAGCGTGACCGAGTATGAGCGGCCCCCACGAGCAGACATAGTCGATGTACTCCCTGCCGTCGAGATCCGTCACCCGCGAACCGCGGGCGGACGCGATGAAGGGAGGAACGCCCCCGACGGCCCCGTAGGCGCGCACGGGCGAATTCACGCCGCCCGGCATCACCCGCCTGGCGCGGCGGAACGCCTCGCGGCTGCGCGGATTGTCCATACAAGTCACGTCATATATATGTAGAGCGGGATGCGCCCCTGTCAACGCCGTTTCCGGGGGCGCGTTGATTGCGCCGGCGTCCGTGGTAGACTGTGGTGGAGGAGTCCCGCGACGGACCCGGCCTGGGGCGTACAATCCTGGAGCGCCGTATGGCATGCCGGCAACCGAACAAGGGCGACCGGATCGGCGAGTACCTGCTGGTCGAGAAACTCGGACAGGGAGGCTTCGGAGAGGTCTGGAAGGCCGAGCACGCGCAGATCCGCGGCAAGTACGTGGCGATAAAGATACCCACGAGCCTCGACAGCATGGACTGCCTCCGCCAGGAGGCCGTCTTCCAGCACGAGCTCGATCACCCGAACATCGTCAAGACCATCGGGCTGGACATCAACCACGATCCCCCGTACTTCGCCATGGAATTCATCGAGGGCAAGAACCTGCGGCAGCTCATGCTGGCTGACGGGATACTCCCGCCCCCCTACGCCATAGACGTCGCCGTCCAGGTCTGCGAGGCCCTCGCCTTCGCGCACGACAGGGGGATCGTGCACAAGGACATAAAGCCCGAGAACATACTCGTCGAGAAAAAGAAGATCGACGTCTCGAACAGGGGCAAGGCCCTCCTCCACTTCGTCAAGATTACGGACCTCGGGCTCGGGAAATTCCCCGAGAGGCGGCAGAACGAGATAGTGGTTTCGGAAGGGGCCCGGACGAGCGGGATGCGCCTGCTGTCCGGCACGCTCTTCTACATGGCCCCTGAGCAGATGGTGCCGGGCAGGGAGGTCGACGGCCGCGCGGACCTCTACTCGCTGGGCGTGGTCCTCTACGAGATGCTGACCGGCGAGCTGCCGCTCGGCATGGATCTGCCAAGCGAGCTGAACCCCGTGGTGACCCCGGAGCTCGACGCGATCACCAAGAAGGCGCTCTCGATCGACAGGGACAAGAGATACTCGAGCGCCCGCGAGATGGCCGCCGACCTCCAGAAGGCCAAGGAGGCGTTCCTCCTCAAACTGGTGGCCTCCGGGACCCCGGCGCTCGAGGTGGGACCCTCGGGAGACCTGCGGAGGTTCACCCCCCGGTCGGTACCCCTGGCGCCCCCCGCCGAACCCGCGTTCCGGCGGAGGCGCGCCCCGTGGAGGGCGGCCCTGGAATGGGGACTGCTTGCCCTGGTGGCGGCGCTCCTCTCCGTTTCCTCCTACGCGTTCATCAGGATCCACAGGCACGGCCGCGAAGGCGCCAAGTCCCCCCGCGAAGGCGAGAAACCCTTCGTCCTCTCGGGCCCCCTGATCGTCGACTCGAAGCCGGAGGAAGCCGACGTCGTCTTCGACGGCAGGCGCGTCGGCAAGACCCGCGTAGAGATACGCGACGTGACCTTCCAGCGCCACACCCTCAGCATCACCAAGGAGTTCCACGAGCCCTGCGAACTGGTCCTGGAGCCGCGGATCATCGACGGGCGCCGCCACTTCGCCGTCCTCGACAGGATCACCCTCAAGGAAAAAGGCCTGCGGGAATGCTCCGCCGGCTGCGCGCCGGTGGGGCGCGTGGAGCTGGCGCGCCAGAAAGGGCGCGTGACGATCACGACCCCCCAGGTCGAGAACGCCGAGATCCGCATAGACGACAGCTTCTACGGCTTCACCGGCTCCAGGGGCGAGGCCCCCTTCACCCAGATGCTCGACGCGGGCTGGCACCGCTTCACGATCTCGAAGAAGGGATACAAGGATTTCACGTTCCACGAGAAGATCGAGGGAGGCGTCACGCTGGAGAAGGAGGTCCCGCTCCTGGAGGACAGCAGGCCCGCGGAGCCCGCCGCGGCCGGCCCCGTCCGCGTGCGCATCACCTCGACGCCGTCGGGAGCCGCCGTCACGCTCGAGGGCCAAGAGAGGGGCCATACGCCGTGCGACCTGGACCTGCCCCCCGGTGAATACGAGCTGCGCCTGGCCAAGAAGCACTACGAGACGCGGCTGGCGAGGCTCCACGTCGCCAGCCCAAAGACCGAGAGCTACGAGCTTACGAAAATCTGCGCCAGGGTGTCGTTCGATTCGGATCCCCCGGGCGCCTCGGTCGCCGTCGACGGCGTTAGGATCGGGACGACGCCCACGACCGCGGAGACGGTGGACGCCGGCGCCCACACCGCCACGTTCACGCTGGACGGCTATTTCGACCAGTCGATCACCTTCGAGGTGCTGACGAGGGATCCGCTGCCGCCGCTGAGGGCGAAACTCCTGAAGATGCCCCCGGGCCAGCTGGCGGTGGACTGCGACATCAGGGGCGCGGAGGTCTTCCTGGACGGCAAATCCATCGGCAGGACCCCCCTGGCATACAAGCCCATCCCCCGCGGGCGCCACCGCCTGCGAGTGCTCGGCGTGGAGCGCGTCCTGCAGATCGAACCCGGCGAGCAGGCCGTATCCTTCTCCCTCAAGGAGCTCGGCATGACGCGGGTCTCCGAGGGCGAATTCGCCTTCGGCGTGCCGAACCCGCATCTGGGCGAGCTGCCGGTGCACACGGAGAAGACCGGCGCGTTCTACATCGACCGGTTCGAGGTCACCAACGAGCAGTACGCCCTCTTCTACGCGTGGATCTGCGAGACGGGCGACCACAGCCGCTGCCACCCCAACGAAGGACAGCGGGATCACAAGCCGTTCTACTGGGGGGATCCCTCCAAGGCCGCCTTCAACCATCCCAACCACCCGGTGGTGGGCGTCAGCTGGTACGACGCCTACGCCTACGCCGCCTGGGCCGGCAAGCGCCTGCCCACCGAGCGGGAATGGGAAAAGGCGGCGCGGGGCAACACGCGCTCAACGTACCCCTGGGGCAACGACTGGAACGACGGCGGCGAGAAGCGCTGCAACTGGGCGGACCGCGGGCAGTTCGACGGGTGGGAAAACACCTCCCCCGTGGGCGCCTGCCCCGGACAGAGCCCCTACGGCTGCTTCGACATGGTGGGCAACGTGGCGGAATGGTGCGCCGACGATTTCTCGCCCAAGAAGGCGGACAAGGTCATCCGCGGAGGCAGCTACCTGGGCAAGGAATGGAACACGACTACGGCGCGCGAACCCACCGATCCGAACAAGAAGGACTCAACCACCCTCGGATTCCGGTGCGTCGCGGACGAGAAAAAATAGCCACCCTTGACGCGGCGCGCCCTCAGGGCACATCGAGCGTGGCCACCATGGCGTCGACCGCCCCCCTCTCGAGATCGCGGTCTTCCGCGGGACAGTTGTAGGTCAGGAAGACCAGGACCTCGTTCTTGGTCGCCATCCAGAGGCGCCAGAAGGCCCCGTCTTCCGCGACGTACTCGCAGGCGGCCACCTCCAGATCCCGTTCGAAGAATCGCGACGCCCGTATCCCGCCCATGTCCACCCCTATGCCCCTCAGGTAGGCCCGCAGCATCATGAATGGATCGAGACGCTCGCCGGGCCTGAGCGGCCGCTGCGCCTGCGCCGTGACCTGCAGCGCGCCGACACCGTCCGGCCGGCAGATCGCCACGGGATCCTCCCCCTCGGCCACCTCCCAGCCCTCGGGTATCGTGAGCCTGAACCATCCCTTCTTCTCGAAAACCGCCACGGGATCCTCGCGCGGCGGAATTATCGGGCCCTTCCTGGGAGGTGTCAACGCTGATATAATCGGCGGCCGATGATGCTCCTAAAGGCCAGGGAGGTGTTAGGGGCCGAGGCCCGCGCCATCCTCACCGTGGCGGACCGGCTGGGAGATGAGTTCTCCCGGGCCGTCTCCATGATACTAGAGTGCGAAGGACACTTGGTGATCACAGGGATGGGCAAGGCGGGCCTGGTGGGGCAGAAGATATCCGCAACGTTCGCCTCCACCGGCACCCCCTCGATCTTCCTCCACCCCGCGGAGGCCTACCACGGCGACCTCGGACGCGTGCTCAAGGAAGACATAGTCCTGGCGCTCTCCTACAGCGGGGAGACCGACGAGCTGGTTCGCCTCCTGCCGTCGCTCCGACAGATCGGCGGCCGGATCATCGCCGTCACCTCGTCCCGTACATCCACGCTCGGGAGGAACGCGGACCTCGTCCTGGAGATAGGCAGGATCGAGGAGGCCTGCCCGCTGGGACTGGCCCCATCCGCCACGACCGCGGCCATGCTGGCGCTGGGCGACGCGCTGGCCTTCTGCGTCCTGGAAGGGCGCGGCTTTGACAAGGAAAAATTCGCCCTGTTTCACCCCGGCGGCGAGCTGGGCCGCCGGCTCATGAAAGTGTCCGACATCATGCGAACCGGCGACCGCAACCCCGTCGTCTCCGAGGAGACGCCCCTCAGCGACGCGATCGAAAGGATCACGAGGGCCCGCGCCGGCGCCGTCAGCGTCGTCGGCGGCGACGGAAAGCTCTCCGGCATCTTCACCGACGGCGATTTCCGCCGGGCGATGGCGCGCGACCCCTCACTCATCTCCCGCCGCATAGGCGACGTCATGACCCGGACCCCCGTGACGATCTCCCCCGACCGCCTCGCCACGGAGGCCCTGAAGACGCTGCGCGAGAGGAAGATCGATGAGATCCCCGTGGTGAACGAGCTCGGAGAGCCGATGGGGATGCTCGATGTCCAGGATCTCCTCGGCGTGGGGATCGTCTGACGGACCGCCGAGGGAGTAACCATGAACGTCCTGCTGGCGGCGGCGCTCCTGGCGCTCCAACCACAGGAACCGATCAGGAACGGGAGGGTGACCAGGACGGAGATCAATCCCAAGACGGGTCATGAGGAGGTCGTCGCCGTGGTGGAATGGGACGAGGCGATCCCCTTGGACAGGGAGAGGAATTCCCTCGACATCCGCGGCGTACGCGCCAGATACTTCACGGAGCCGACCCCCCGCAACCCCAAATCGGAAGTGGTCGCCTTGGAGGCCGGGCGGGCGAGGCTGGACGGGCCGGCGGGACGGCTCGAGCTGGCCGAAGGCGCCAGGATCAGGCACGAAAACGGCACGACCCTCGAGGCCCCCGAAGGACTGGTGCTCTTCAACAAGAGGCACGTCTGCATCCCCTGCGGGACCGAAGCGCCCGCACCGGGCAAGTGCACACGCTGCGGGTCCGCCCTCAAGCCCAAGACATACACGACCGTCGAGATACAGCCGAATTTCACGCTCGCGCGGCCCGGCATGAGGCTCGCCGGACGGGAGCTCCGCGCCGACGACCGGCTCGGAAGCCTGATCGTGGGGTGCGACGGGGCCATCGACATGGCGGGAGGACTGCGCGCCGCGGCCGGAAAGACTGAGCCATCCGCCGCTCCCCCATCCGACGCCTTCACCGAGCTCAGATGCGACGGCCCCATGAACGTGGATGAGATATCGCCCGACCGCGCGGCGTTCGCGCTGAAGGCGCGGGACAACGTCCGCGTCCGGCGCCTCGACGGGACCGGCGCCGTCACCACGGTCATCGCCGACGAGGTGGAGATCATGAGCCGGCGCAGGATCGATCATCGCACCGGCAGGCCGTCACAGGGGCAGGAGCCCGAAAGGATGACCGCACGGGGCCACCTGTCGCTGGCCGACGACCGGGGCCTCCAGGCCTCCGCCCAAAGCATGGAATGGGAAAGCAGGAGCGACCCGCGGGCCGCCGGAGCGCCGGGAGGACCGGCCGGGGCGCTGCTGGAGGCGCTCGGCGGGACCTCTTACGACACGGCCGTCCTGGCCGGCGATCCCGTGGAGATCAACCACGGCGGCAGCCGGGTGCGGGCCCGGACCGCGAGGATCGACCGGCAGGCCGCCCGGAGCGTCTTCTCCGGGGACGTCTCCGCCGAACTGGCCAACGCCGACGGACGGGGGTCCACGCCGCTGCGCCTTGCGTGCCGCGCGCTCGAGATGACCTCGGCCCGCTCCGAGTCCGGCCTCAGGCCCCGCGAAATCGAGGCCGCCGGGGCCGTGCGCCTGGAGGGCCTCATGCAGAATGAGGGCCAGCCCCCCGCCCGCGCCGAGGCGGACCGTTTCTCATGGAACCTTCAGGAGGAGAGGGGATTCCTCGAGGGCCGGCCCTTCGTGCGCGTGACCCAAGGCCGCAGCTCGATTCTCGCCCCGCGCATCGTCATGGAGGGCAGATCCACGATCGTCCTCCAGGGACCCAAGCGGCTGCGATTGGTCCAGCCGGGGGGGGATCGACACGTCGCCTATTCCGTCAGCTCCGAAGGGGACATGGTCATGAACTCCAGCGAAGGGCGCGCGATCCTTTCGGATCGTTGCTCGGTAAGATCGGAGGACTTCCAGCTCATGGCCGACAGCATGGAGATCGAGTTCTCCCCCGACGGCGGTGGGCCGGCGGCCCTGCGGGCCTACGGGAACGTCAGGGCGCGGCGCGCCGCCGGGGCCGTGAACATCTACGGCGACCTGCTCCGCCTGGCCCCCCGGCAGAAGGCAATCTCGGTGGTGGGCTTCCCCGCCGCCGTGGCCGAATCGGGCGGCCGCACCATCCGGACGCGCGAGATACGCTTCAACGAACGGGACCGGTCCACGGAGCTGCGCGGCGGTGACGCCGGGATCCTCCTGATCATCGACGAGGGGCGGAAATGACCCATCCTGTCCCGGTGGCGGCGTAATGACCCCCGGAAGGGCGCCCCGAGACGGCCGACCGCGGAGGCGCGCTTGAGATGCCGGAGTTCGCGGAAGTCCTGCTGAAGATCCCCGTCGACAGGCCGTTCACCTACCGCATACCGGCTCACCTCGCCGGCCGGGTCCAGCCCGGATGCCGCGTCACCGTCCCATTCCGCGAGGGCCGCAAGGAGGGATACGTCGTGCGCCTCTCCGACCGCGCGGAAATCCCGTCGGTGAGGAACATACTGGAGGTGCGCCAGGAGGCGGCGGTCGACGAAAAGCTGCTGGAGCTGACGCGCTGGGTGGCGGCCCGGTACGGCTGCGCCTGGGGCGAGGCCTTGGAGGCGGCGGTCCCCACCGGCTTCAAGAAGGCCCGGCCAGGCCGCGCCGTCCGCCTCGTCTGCGCCGGCGAGGGGATCCCCCGAACCGGCCGCCAGGCCGCCGTGCTCAAGGAGGCCATGGCGCTCCAGGCGCCGATGCCTCTGAGGGATTTCCGCCGGAGAACCGGCGCGTCTTCGTCCCTGATCTCCTCCATGATCGAGGCGGGGCTCCTCCGCGCGCGGGACGTGCCGTCAGAAGTGGACGCCATGGCGGACGCGATCGCCGAGAAGCCGCGCGAGATCCGTCCGACGCCGGAACAGGAGGAGGCGCTGGCCCTCATAGAGCGCGGCGGCGTCGTGCTCCTCCACGGCGTCACCGGCAGCGGCAAGACGGAGGTATACCTGCGGGCCATAGCCAGACAGGTGGAGCGGGGCAGGCAGGCCATCGTCCTGGTGCCGGAGATCGCCCTGACGCCCCAGACGGTGGCCAGGTTCAAGGCCCGCTTCCCGCGCGTGGCGGTGCTCCACAGCGCCCTCACCGAGAGCGACCGCGCGGCCCAGTGGCGGGCCGCGCGGGCCGGCGAGGTAGACGTGATCGTGGGCGCCCGTTCGGCCGTCTTCGCGCCGGTGCGGTCCCTTGGCCTGGTGGTGGTGGACGAGGAACACGAACCGGCCTACAAGCAGGAGTCCGTCCCGCGGTACCACGCGCGGGACGTCGCCGTAAATAGAGCCATGTCGGAAGGGGCCACCGCGATCCTCGGAAGCGCCACCCCCTCCCTCGAATCGCTGCACCGCGCAGGCACCGGAGAATACCGCCTCGCCAGGCTCCCCTACCGCATCGAGCGGCGCCAGATGCCCGAGATCGAGATCGTGGACATGGCGGCCGAGAGGATGGAACTGAAGCGCTACCCCGTCATCTCCCGCAGGCTCGAACAGCTCATGCGCCTCTCGCTGGAACGTCGGGAGCAGGTGATCCTCTTCCTGAACAGGCGTGGGTTCCTCACCCACGTCTCCTGCCCGCGCTGCCGTTGGATGTTCCGCTGCCGCAGGTGCGACGTCGGAATGACGTACCACCGCGAGGACGACCGCGCCATGTGCCATTACTGCATGGAATCCGCCCCGCTGCCCTCGTCCTGCCCGGAGTGCGGATCTCCGAAGCTCCTGATGCTCGGGATAGGGACGGAAAGGATCGAGTCGGAGATCGGATCCCTCTTCCCGGGATTCCGCGTGTCGCGCATGGACAGCGACTCGATGCGGAGCCGCAGGGACTACCGCGAATCGCTCAGGGCCCTCTGGAGCGGGGCCACCGACATCCTGGTGGGCACTCAGATGATAGCCAAGGGCCTGGACGTCCCCGACGTCACCCTGGTGGGGGTCGTCAACGCGGACACGGCATTCCACGTGCCCGATTTCCGCGCCGCCGAGCGCACCTTCCAGCTGATCACCCAGGTGGCGGGGCGCACCGGTCGCGGGCCCCGCGGCGGACGGGTCGTGGTGCAGACCTTCAATCCGCAGCATTACGCGATACGCGCGGCCGCGGCCTACGACACGGACGGATTCCTGGCCAAGGAGCTGGAGATGCGGAAGGAACTGGGATACCCGCCCTTCCTCTCCCTGGTGCGCATAGTCGTCCAGGGTACCCCGGAGCAGCGCGTGCGGGAGGCCGCCGACCGCCTGGCGCAGAGGCTCAAGTCATCCCTCGAACGGCAGCAGGCCTCGATCCTGGGACCGGCCGCCGCGCCCCTCTACAGGCTGAAGGGCCGCACGAGGGTGCACCTCCTGGTGAAGACCGCCGACGCTGACGCGGCGGTGCCCCTGATCCGCCGCGCCGCTGGCGCCGTCCCCACGAGCCGGTCGCTCCAGGTCATCCTCGACGTCGACCCGGTGGATATGCTCTAGCGGCGGCGGTACCATTCCGCGGTGCGGCGGACCGCCTCCTCCAGCTCGACGCGGGGACGGTATGCCAGCAGCCGCGCAGCCTTGTCTATCGAGAAGTGGTAGTCGCGGCCCCCGTTGGACACCCGATATCTCGTCAAGATCGGCGGGCTGCGGCGGCCCCTCGACCGCCATGCGGCCTCCATCGCCACGGCCGCCGCGTAGGCGGGACCGAAGGGGATCGACAGGCTCGGGGGCCTTGCCCCGATCCCGGCGGCAAGGGCCTCGGTGAACGTCCTCCAGTCTATGTCCAGCCCGTCGGTGATCAGGAACGCCTCCCCCCGCGCGGACGGCTCGAGGCAGGCCGCGGCCACCGCGTCCGCCAGGTTCTCCACGTAGGTGGGACAGGTCCAGCGCCTGCCTCCGTCGATGTACCCCGCGCGCCCGGCTGCCAGCGCGTCGAGGTACGGCGCCGTGAATGTGCGGTCCCGGGGCCCGAAGACGTTGCCGGGCCTAAGGACGACGACCTCCATCCTCCAGGCCCGCGAAGAGGCCAGAAGCCAGGTCTCGGCTTCCTTCTTGGTCTCGCAGTAGTGAAACGGCGTGCGTGCCAGCGGCGCGGTTTCGTCAAGGTTGCGGAAACCCCCGAAGCCGTGGGCAGCCGCCGTGCTCACATGAACGAAGCGCCTGACGCCGCAGGCGAGCGCGGTCTCGGCCACGTTCCGCGTGCCAATCACGTTGACGGCACGGAACGCGCGGTACGGCCCCCAGTCCGATACCAATCCGGCGGCGTGGACGACGACGTCCGCCCCCTCCACGGCCGGCCGCAGCGAGGCGGGATCGGTGACGTCCCCGCGCCGCAGATCGACGGGCAAGCCGGATAGCCCCGAGACATCCGAAGTCGGCCGGACGAGCCCGCGCAGGCGGTGCCCGTCGGCGGCCAGCCGGGCCGCCACGTGGCCGCCCACGAATCCGCCGGCCCCGGTGATGAGGATCGTCGCCATCGGACCGCCGTCAGGTCCCCGCTAGGACGAACAGATCCGTAAGCACTCCCAAGGCCGCGTGCAGGACGAAACCGTACCAGAACGAACCGGTCCTGAGGGCCAGCATCCCCAGCAGGACGCCGGCGGGGATCGATCCCAGTATCTCCCCCTCGGGCTTCCCGATGTGAGCCAGGCAGGAAAAGGCCGTCTGGATCGCTACCGCCGCGCCGCCGCCAAAGGCGTCCCTGAAGGGGAAAAGCAGGAATCCCCGGAAGAAGAACTCCCAGGAGGTGTAATAGAGCGTCACGTAGGCGATCTCGTAGGGGACGACCAGGTCGCGCCGCGCGTGCAGGAGCCTCAGGAGGGGATATTCCTGCCTGACGTCTGGCATCCACGAGCCCGCTAGTGCCGCCGGCAGGACGGCCAGCGGAAGGGCCAGGGCGCACGCCTTGAGGCCGAAGCGGTGGTCGCCGGCACCGAATCCTGCCAGCGACCACGGCCGCTTCATCCGCAGCCGCATGAAGAGGGCCGGCGCGGCGAAGAACAGCACGAAGAAGGACCCGAAGTGCCAGATGACCGCGTGGAACTCGCGCAGGGGGACCTCCGCCAGTCCCAGCGCACCCGCGGGGAAATGAGCCGGCGCGCCGTGATACCGCCAGACGGTGATCAGCAGGGGCGCGCCCAGCAGCATCAGGACGGCGTCGACCCGGCACGCGCGTTCCTCCGATGACGGCTCCGGCCCGTTCACCGCCGCATGATACACGAGCCGCCGCGGTCGCTGAAAGGAAGAAGGAATCGGCCGGCGCGCTACTCCGAAAGCGCCCGCTCCTGCAATTCCCCCAGCCGGGATATCCCCTTCTCCGCGAGCTTGTAGAGGGCCATGAGGCGCGAGGCGTCGAACGGCGTCTTTTCGGCGGTGCCCTGGATCTCGACGATGAGGCCGCGGCCGGTCAGCACCACGTTCATGTCCACCTCGGCGCCTGCGTCCTCCTCGTAGCATAGGTCGAGGAGGTTCTCGCCCCCGACGACGCCCACGCTCACCGCGGCCACGGAATCCCGCACTGGAGGCGCGGGGAATTTCACGCCCTCCTTCTCGACGGACCGGACCGCGTCCACGAGGGCGACGTACGCCCCGGTTATGGCCGCCGTCCGCGTCCCGCCGTCGGCCTCCAGCACATCACAGTCCAGCCAGATCGTCCTTTCCCCCAGCATCTCCATGTCCACCACCGCGCGGAGGGCCCGGCCTATGAGGCGCTGGACCTCGCTGGTGCGGCCATCCACCCTTCCAGTGCGCTCGCGGGGTTTCCGCTCGCGCGTGGATGCGGGCAGCATTCCGTACTCGGCCGTGACCCATCCCTGGCCCCGGCCCTCGAGCCACTGGGGCACCGCGTGCTCCATCGTGGCGGTGCAGAGGACCTTCGTGCGCCCGACCTCGATGAGCACCGACCCCGGGGCGCTGGAGGTGTAGCGCCGCGTGATGCGCACCGGGCGCAGCTGGTCCGGAGAACGGCCGTCAGGACGGCTCACGAGTCCCCCCCGCCGCCCTCCCCGCGCCGGCGGGAGAGCTCATCCAGCATCTTTGTCACCTGGAACGCCTTCTCTATGGACTCGTCGAGCTCGAACCTGATCTCCGGGAATACCCTCATCTTGATGCGCCTGGAAAGCTCCGCCTGGACGAATCCCTGGGCGTGCCTGAGGCCCGCCATGGTCAGCTTCTTCTGCTTGGGGGTCCCCATGACCGAGACGAATATGCTGGCGTGCCGGAAATCGTCGGAAACCTTGGCCCGCGTGACGGTCACGAATCCCAGCCTCGGATCCTTCATCTCGTACAGCAGGATCCGGCTGGCCTCCTTGACGATCTCGCTGGAGAATCGGTCCTTCCGAAACGGCTGCCCCATGGTTAATCGCCGTATATCTCCTGCTCCGAGTCCACCAGCTCCACCCCGCCGAAGAACCGCACGTAGTTCACCACGTTGGTCAGCACGCTTTGGACGAAGGGCGTCTCGGTTCCGACCGTGGCCACCCCGATCTCCGCCGACTGCCACACGTCGTGGTCTTCCGTCTCGGCCACGGAGATGTTGAACTTGTTAGAGAGCGTCTCCTTCAGGCTTCTCAGGACGCGCCTCTTGTCCTTGAGGGAGTGCGACTCCCTCAGCAGCAGCCGGATCTTCAGCGTGCCGACGATCATGGAACCGCGGCGCGGGGGCTATCTCTTCTCGAGCTTGCGGGCCACCTTCTGGATCGCGAAGGCCTCTATGATGTCCCCCTTGCGGACGTCGTCGTGGCCGGCGATCCTGATCCCGCACTCGAACCCCTCGGCGACCTCCTTGACGTCCTCTTTGAACCTCTTCAAACCCTCCAGTTTCCCCACGTGGACGACCTTCCCCTCGCGTATGAGGCGCACCTGGCAGGAGCGGTCGATCTTGCCCTCCGTCACTATGCATCCGGCGATGGTGCCGACGCGGGATATCCGGAACGTGTCTTTGACCGCAGCGCGGCCGACTTTCTGCTCCACCAGCTCGGGCTCCAGGAGCCCCTCGAGAGCCGCCTTCATCTCCTCTATGGCCTGGTAGATCACGGTGTAAGTGCGGACCTCCACGCCGCGCTCCTTGGCCATCTCCTGCGCGCGCGGCTCCACCTCCACGTTGAAGCCGATGATGAGGGCTTCGGAGGCGTCCCCCAGCAGGACGTCGCCCTCGCTGACGGCCCCAACGGAGGCGTGCAGGAGCCTGAGCTTGACCTCATCCGTGGAGAGCGCAGGCAGCGCCTCCTGAAGGACCTCCAGCGACCCCTTGACGTCGACCTTGAGGATCACGCGGACTTCCTTGACGCGGCCGGTTTCGATCCGCTGGAAGAGGTTCTCCAGCGTCACGTGCTGGCGCTCCAGCAGCTGGGCCTCGCGGGCCTTGCGCTGGCGCCCCTCGGCTATCTCCTTTGCCTTCGCCAGGTCTCCCACCGCGTGGAAGGCGTCGCCGGCGTCCGGCACCTCAACCAGGCCCATGAACTCCACAGGCATGGAGGGTCCCGCCTCGGTCAGCGGGCGCCCGCGGTCGTCGGACATCGACCGCACGCGGCCGTAGCCCTTGCCGGCGAGTATCACGTCCCCGCGGCGGAGCGTGCCGTTCTGGACGAGGACCGTGGCGACGACGCCGCGCTCCTCCGTCTTGCGGGCCTCCAGCACCACCCCCGAGGCCTGCCGCTTCGGGTTGGCCTTCAGCTCCAGGAGCTCCGCCTGCAGGCAAAGGAGTTCCAGGAGCTGGTCCACGCCCTGCCCGGTGAGGCCGGAAACCTCCACGCACACCGTGTCGCCGCCCCAGTCCTCGGGGTTGAGCCCGAGCGCCGCCAGTTGGCCCTTCACCCGGTTGGGATTCGCCTGGGGCTTGTCGATCTTGTTAAGCGCCACCATCACCTTGACGCCCGCCGCCTTCGCGTGGTTGATGGCCTCCTCCGTCTGCGGCATCACGCCGTCGGCAGCGTCCACCACGATCACCGCTATGTCCGTGACGCGCGCCCCGCGCGAGCGCATCCGTGTGAAGGCCTCGTGACCGGGCGTGTCGAGGAAGACGACTGCCCGGCCGTCCTTGGTCACGACCCTGGAGGCGCCGATGTGTTGCGTGATCCCCCCGGCTTCACCTGCGGCCACCTTTGTGTTCCGGATCCGATCCAGCAGCGTCGTCTTCCCGTGGTCCACGTGGCCCATGAAGGTGACCACCGGCGCCCTCGGGACGAGATCCTTCGGATCGTCCCTCACCACGACGGCCTCCTGCATCTCCTCCTCGGCCGTCTTCTGCCTGACCACCGTGATGTCCCTCTTGAACTCGTCCGCCAGGACCGCCACCGCCTCCTCGTCCAGCGCGTGGTTGATCGTCGCCATGACCCCCTGGTCGATGAGCTTCTTGATCACCAGGTTCACCTTGATCCCGGTCTGCTCGCAGAAGTTCTTGATGCTTATCGGGACCGCGATCTCGATCTTCCGCTCGCTCATGGGGGTGACGACCGGCCGCGGCTTGGGCGGCTGGACGGTGGGGCGCATCGCCGGGGGCGGCACCC
>FWPU01004374.1_pt1 | contig 33041 bp, 35 predicted proteins | sample 2228361 | NCBI WGS metagenome assembly FWPU01 (sample SAMEA103939777, study PRJEB20133) | metagenome
TCCCCTCTCTCCCACCGCAACTCCTCGCAGCCCTAGCCCCACCCAGCGCCTCATCTCCGTCCTGCTGAAGGTCTCCGCCCTCCTCTCTGCCCTGACCACGGCGGGTTACCTGGTGGTCCATATGGGCACCACCCAGGACATCTGGGTTCCCTTGGGGGTTATCGCCGTCGGTCTATCCCTTTCGCTCATCCAGTGGCGCTTATCCGAGCCCTACTGACGCCTTCCAAATAGCCCCTGGGCCCGCAGTAAAGCGGGCCGCTTTCCTACTGGAAGCCGGGCTGCCCCTTCTCAAAACTGACCCAACGGTCAATAATGACCTGCGGTGTCTACGCTTCCCGCAGGTGAACCCCGTCGCTCGCAAAACCTGGCCATCTGGGAGGGCATGCTGGCCATCCTGTTCATCAACTGGAGCACCGGCATGGTCACAACCGGCTACGCGCTGTGGCTGGGCGCTGCCCCCGTGGCCCTGGCCATCCTGGGGGCTTTGCCCATGGTGGGCCAGATGGCCGCTCCCCTAGCGCTTTTTTTTCGCGGTAGCCGCAAGCGCCTCAGCGTGGCCCTATCCGTGCTGGGGCGCGGGCTGTTTGGGCTGGCCTTGCTGCTGCCCCTCTTGCCCGAGCCCTGGCGCATTCCCGGCCTGCTGCTTATCGCTGCTCTTTCGCAGCTCATTGTCGCCCCAGTTAGCGTGCTTTGGACGAGCTGGATGGCCGACCTAGTAGCGGAAAAGGAGCGGGGCCGCTACTTTGGCCTGCGCAATGGGGTGTTGGGCCTGGTGGGCACCCTGGGCAATCTGGCCGCTGGAGGTCTGATCGATCTGCTGGGTAAGCCCTGGGGCTTTTTGCTGGTGCTGGGCATTGCCGTAGCCGCGGGGGTGGGGGCTACCTTTATCCTGCGGCGGCAGTTCGAGCCCCCAACCGTCAGTACACCTCCCCGCCCGGCAGAGTTTCTCCAACCCCTATCCGACCGGCGCTTCCGGGGGTACCTAGGGTTTGTGGTGCTTTTTTTAGGGGCGGTGAGCGTGGGGGGGCCCTTTGTGTTTCCCCTGTTCCTCGAGCACGCCCGCATGAGCTTTACCCAGGTGGGCCTCTGGACGGTCATCGCCGCCTCGTGTGGGCTGGTGCTCAGCCCCTTGTGGGGCCGCCTGGCTGACCGAATCGGCCACTGGCAGGTGTTGCTTTTTAGCAGCAGCGTGGCCGCCTTGGTGCTGCCCCCCCTTTGGCTGGCCGGGGGGCCCGGGCAGCTCCAGACCATCTGGGCTTCTGCCGTTTGCGATGCACTGGCTTGGGGCGGCATCGGCACCGCCCTAACCAACGTAGCCCTACAAAGCGCACCGGCGGAAAGGCGCAACCTCTACCTGGCCTGGTACTGGATGGCCTTTGCCGTAGGGGGCATCCTGGGCTCGCTTCTGGGCGGGCTGCTGGGCAGCCTGCACGCCCAGCTTAGGCTTTTCCCCAGCCCCTATCACCTGCCCATCCTGGCCTCAATGCTGCTGCGCATGGTGGCAGTGTACTACCTGTGGTGGCGTATCCAGCGCGACAAACGCCGGGCGGCTGGTGGAAGAGGCTAGCCGGCGGGATGCCTTTTTTCGTTGAATCCTTGGCCGCCAGAGTATGAGGATATGGGCCTATCAAGGGTGCTGCCCTCACCCTAACTCCGCCAGGCCTGCAAGGGCCTCAGCGTAAAAGGGTATCGGCCCAAAAAAGAAGGCCGCGCAGCGGCGGCCAGGTTCAGGGGTGGGACTTACTCGAGGCCCGCCAGCTTGCGGTTTTTGGCAATGTAGTCGTGCCACTGCTCGGGTACATCTTCCTCAGGGTAGATGGCCGAGACCGGGCAGGCCGGCACACAAGCACCGCAGTCGATGCATTCGTCGGGGTGGATGTAAAACTGGTCTCCCCCGTCGTAGATGCACTCTACCGGGCAGACCTCCACGCAGGACTTGTCCTTGGTACCGATACAGGGTTCCGTGATCACGTGGGGCATGCTTTCCTCCTCAAGCCGCCAAACTGCTCTCTATTGTAGGGAATTCCGGGAAAAGTCAAGGGGGCCTATCCTTCAAGGCGTGCTATCCTTGCAGAGTAGTAGGGCCGCTAAGCGGCACAGAAACCCTATGACCACAGACCCCATTGAATTTCTCCGCGGGGCCCTCGAGATTCCCTCGGTCTCAGGGCAGGAGCGGGCCGTTGCGCAGTACCTGGTCGAGGGCATGAAACGGCTGGGCTATGCTCGGGCCTGGGTTGACGAAGCCGACAACGCTCGAGGCCAGATTGGCTCAGGGCCCATACAGGTGGTCCTTCTGGGCCACATCGACACCGTGCCGGGGCTGGTGCCGGTACGGCTCGAGGGCGACCGGCTTTTTGGCCGGGGCTCGGTGGATGCCAAGGGCCCCTTCGTCACCTTCGTGCTGGCCGCGGCCAGCCTGGCCCCGGAGGTCCTGCAAAAACTCACCCTTCACGTGGTGGGGGCCACCGAGGAGGAAGTGCCCAGCTCCAAAGGGGCCCGCTACGTAGTGGACAAACTCAAGCCCGATTTTGTAGTAATTGGCGAACCCTCTGGCTGGCAGGGCATCACCTTGGGCTATAAGGGCCGCCTGTTGGTGCGGGTACGGCGGGAAAAGGACAACTTCCACTCCGCCCACCACGAGCCCAACGCGGCGGAGGAGCTGATTAGCTATTTTGTCAGCATCAAGGCCTGGGCCGAGGCCATGAACCAGGGCCAGGGGCCTTTTCACCAGGTGCAGTACAACCTGCGCGACTTTCGTGTCGAACACCCCGACAACCGCCAGTTCGCCGAGATGAGGTTCGACCTGCGCCTGCCCCCCCGCCTTCCCGTAGAGGAGGCCATCCGCCACCTGACCGCCTACGCCCCACCCATCCTGGACCTCGACTTCTCCGGACGGGAGGTGCCCTATGTGGGCCCCAAGGACACCCCTCTCACCCGGGCTTTCCGCCTGGGTATCCGCCAGGCGGGGGGCCAGCCGGTCTTCAAGTACAAAACCGGCACCTCCGACATGAACGTGGTGGCTCCCCACTGGCCCGTGCCCATGGTGGCCTATGGGCCGGGGGATTCCACCCTCGACCACACCCCCAACGAACACCTGGAAATCCCCGAGTTTCTCAGGGCCATCGAGGCTTTGCGCCATGCCCTAACCCACCTGGCGAAACAGGCCGTAGCCCCCTGGCAAGGCTAGGCACTAACCAAGGACGCGGCCCCAATCCATCTGCCGCAGGGCCTCGTAAAGGCCCACCCCTACCGCCACCGCCAGGTTGAGGGAACGCCCGCCCCTGCCAGGCATGGGGATGGTCACCGCGGGAAAGCGCTCGAGCACCTCTTGGGGCAAGCCCTGGCTCTCCGGCCCAAAGAGCAGGTAGTCGCCCGGCTGGTAGCGAACCTCGGTGTAGAGCCGGGAAACCTTGCTACTAAAAGCCCAGACCCGGCTTTGGGGGGGTAGTTGGGCCAAAAAAGCCGACCAGGAATCGTGTAAGTAGTAGTGCACCTCAGGCCAGTAGTCCAGTCCGGCCCGCTTGAGTTTGGCGCTGTGCCACTGGAAGCCCAGCGGGCGCACCAGGTGCAGTTCGGCCCCGGTAGCCGCGCAGGTGCGGGCAATGTTGCCTGCGTTCTGGGGAATTTCGGGCTGATAAAGCACCACCTTGAGCATACCGCCAGCCTCAGCACAGGCAGGACAGGCCCTCGCCTTATCTCCTCAGCAGCCGCACCACCTCGACCAACTGGGCTGGGTCGGTTCGCTCCAGGTTAGCCTGGCAGCGGGCCAGGTAGGCCTCGAGGATTTCCTCGCCCACCGAGTCGAGCGCACTGCGCACCCCGCTTAGGAGGGTCAGAATCTCCTTGCACTCCCGATCTTCCTCCACCATCTTTTGTAGCCCTCGCACCTGTCCTTCCAAGCGGCGCAACCGGTGGAGAATTTTGGTTTTGTCCTGCAGCGCTGCGGTCATGTTCCCCCCTCTAAAGGCCCTAACGGGCAACCGCAAAGCCGCGGGCATACCAAGCCTGGATGCCCCCTGTCACCAGGCGCAGGTCCCGGTAGCCTTTGGCCAGCAGGTACTGTACAGCCACCCGGCTGCGGTTCTGGGTGTTGCAGTACACGTAGACCATCCGGTCCTTGGGCACCCGGGCCCACCACTGCTCGATCTGCTGTAGAGGCCAGTTGACCGCACCCGGCACATGCCCCTGAGCGAACTCCTGAGGAGTGCGCACGTCGATCACGAAGTTTTTGGGGTTGGCCAGGGCGCGTTTAAGGTCGTCCACGCTCACGATGGTATAGCCCTGCGCCAGCCCCAGCGAGGCCAGCCAAAAGAGGACCAGGCCGAGCCATCCCCTCACGCCACCACCCCGGCCCCAGCCTTAAGCACCGCCTCAACAAAGACCCGGTCGGGCTGCCCGCCCAGCACGCGCTGCTGGGTGGTTCCGCTGATGATGGTATCGGGCACCCCGGAGATGTTGTAGCGCCGCGAGAGCAGGGGAAACTCGCTGGCCTCCACCCCTTCGGCCACCACCTTGGGGTTGTGGTAGGCCATGCGGTAACCGGCCAGTACCGCCTGGGGGCAGTAGGGGCAGGTGGGGGTCACGAAGGTTTGCAAGCGCACCGGCGAGGCCAGCTTTTGCAGCTCGGCCTGCGACTGCTCGCCCAGCTTGCTCTCACCCGTGCCCAGCATCCGCAGGGTCTCGATCAGGGTGCTGAACTCGTAGCCCGCCGGTAGCCCCAAAAAGCGGATGTTGCTACGCTGGGAACCCTTTTCCCGCAGCAGGATGGTGGGAGCGTAGTTCAGGCCCAAGGCCTGGGCTTCCGGATCGGAGTAAAGCGAGCGCTGCTCCACGCTTAGGTGGGGGTTCAGCGCCGCCACCTCTTTGAGCAGGCCCAGGGTCTCATCTTGCAGACCCACCTCCTGGCCGGGCAGCTCGAGGCCAGCCGTGGTAAAAACCACCATCTCCACCGGTTTTTGGATGGGGGCCAACATCTCGCGCACCTGGTTTTGCACTCTTTCGTCTAGAAACATGGTCCTCTCCTCCGGGCCAAGGGACAAACCCCTACCCGCTGACCCCAGTATACCCCCTGGGGATATATTGCGCAAGGCGGCGGTCGGTTAACGCTGGAGATCGCCCTTCTTCACCGGAAAACCCGCGGCCTGCCAGGCCGAGAGGCCACCCGCCAGGTTGTAGACCTCGAGGCCCTTGCTCTTTAAAAACTCGGCGGCTTGCTGGCTGCGGCTGCCGCTTTCGCACAGGCAGATGATGGGCCTATCCTTAGGCAGGCCTTCCCAACGCTTGGGCAGCTCGGCCAGGGGCAACCCCTGAGAACCCGGCACCTTGACCAGCTTGCGCTCCAAGGGGGTGCGCACATCAATCATAAGGGCCCCAGCCTTGAGCTTTTCCTGGGCTTCCCGGGCGCTAATCCGGGGTACCCGTACCCCAAGGCCCAGCCGGTTTTTCCACCATCCCCACATACCCGTTAGTCTAGCCGAGCCCGCCTTTGCTGCAACAGGGCCCGCACCGCCTCGGGGGTGGTGGGCGGGCCGTGGCCTACGTAAATGGTCGCGACCTCGAGGGCCGCTATCCGGCCCAGGGTGCGCCAGGCCTGGGGGGTATCGTGGTTGACCAAAGGCGGCGGCACAAAAGGCCCGCGCCGCCCCACCCGTAGGGCGTCCGCAGCGATCAGCACGCCCTCCCGTAGCAACCCGACCTGGCCTGGGGTGTGACCGGGTAGGTGCACCACCCGCCAGCCCAGCACCTCCGCCCCCTCCTCCACTGGAACCAGGGCTTCCTGGGGTACCGGCCTAGGGCTATTGGCCAGCCAGTCCCCCAGCCAGGGTAGGGGGGGAAAAGGTGGGCGGCGCCGGGCCCCGCTGATGTAGGGGATGTCCAGCGGATGGGCGTAAATGGGTAGGCCCCACCGCTCCCACAGCCGGCGAGCCCCGCCCACGTGGTCGAGGTGATGGTGGGTCAAAAAAAGGGCTACCGGCCTGGCCTGGCCTAGATAGCGCAGCAGTCTGGGGTACTCCTGGGGCATCCCCGCATCTACCAGCAGGGAGCCCTGGGGGGTATCCAGAAGATAAGCCTTGGCTAGCAGGGGAATGACCCGCATACAGGGCTACCGCCGGGCCACCGGCCCACCCACCCCCATCTCCCGCAGGGCTTCTCGGATGCCCTCAGCGTCGATGCCGGCCTGGCGATGCATGCGGGGAATGGAGCCATGGTCGAAAAAGACGTCGGGCAGGCCCAACACACGGATATCGGGTTTCAGGCCCATCTCGTTGAGGGCTTCCAGCACTGCGCTGCCAAACCCACCCATGCGCTGATGGTCCTCGCTGGTCACCAGCTTGTAGCCTTCCTGGGCCAGCCAGCGGAGCATCTCCCGGTCCAAAGGTTTGATGAAGCGGGCGTTGATGACGCCTACCTCAGGGTCGTCCTGGGCGGCCTCGAGGGCGTACTTCAGGGTCTTGCCAAAGGCCAGGATATAGGCCTGGCGGCCCTCTTTCAACACCTCCCAGCGGCCCCACTCGATCTCGGGCCAGGCCCCTTCGGGGGCTTTCTCCACGTTGTCGCGGGGGTAGCGGATGGCGATGGGAGCTTTGGCATTCACCGCGTATTTGAGCATAGCCCTAAGCTCGAGGGCATCCTTGGGGGCAGCGATCTGCACGTTGGGGATGGTACGCAGGTAAGCGATATCAAAAACCCCATTGTGGGTGGCCCCGTCCCCCCCTACAATGCCGGCCCGATCCACCGCAAACACCACCGGGATATTCTCGATGGCGATGTCGTGAACAATCTGGTCAAAGGCCCGCTGCATGAAGGTGGAGTAGATGGCCAACACCGGCTTCAGGCCGCGCAGGGCCATGCCTGCCGCCACCGTGGCGGCCACGTCCTCACAGATGCCGGTATCTAGGTAGCGCTCGGGGTGGGTCTGGGAGTAGCGCACCAGGCCCGAGCCCTCCCGCATGGCCGGGGTGATCACGTAAAGCCGGGGTTCCTGAAAGGCCAGCTCCGTCACCGCATCGCCGAAAGCGCTCGACCAGGAGTAGCCCTTGCTGACCTTCTGTGGGTTCTGGGGGTTGAAGCCCGGCGGGCCGTGCCAGTAGATGGGGTCTTCCTCGGCCACCCCATAGCCCTTGCCCTTCTTGGTCACAACGTGCAGCATGGTGGGGCCATCCAGGGCCTTGATCTGCTCCAGAATGTGAACCAGGCCCGGTAGATCGTGGCCGTCTACCGGCCCCACGTAGCGGATACCCCAGGCATAGAAGGGGTTTTCCTGATGCAGCATCAGCTTGGCTGCCTCCTTAGCCCGGTCCACCAGGTTGAACAGCCTAGGCGAGATGCCCTCCAGCACCTGCCTGCCCCACTTCTGGGTATCCTGCACCCACTTCTTGACCTGGTATTCCTTGAAGTAGCGGTTCAGGGCCCCTACGTTCTCCGAGATGCTCATCTCGTTGTCGTTGAGCACAATGAGCAGCTTGGGTTTGCGCTCACCGATGACGTTGAGAGCGGCCAGGGCCATCCCCCCGGTAAGGGCTCCATCCCCGATGATGCCGACGATATGGTAGTCCTGCCCTAAGGTGTCGCGGGCGATGGCCATGCCCAAGGCGCTGGCCAAAGAGGTCGAGGCGTGGCCCACCGTGGTGGCGTCGTGCTCGCTCTCGGAAATTTTGGTAAAGCCGGAGAGGCCCCCTTCCTGGCGGATGGTGTGGAAGAGCTCCTTGCGCCCGGTAAGGATTTTGTGGGCGTAGGCCTGGTGCCCCACATCAAAGATGAGGCGATCCCGCGGGGAATCGAAAACCCTGTGCAGCGCCACTATTAGCTCTACCGCACCTAGTGACGAGGCCAGATGACCACCATTTTGCGCGCAAACCCGGATAATCTCACTGCGCAGCTCTTCGGCTAGCTGCAAGAGTTCATCCTGCGAGAGGGCTTTGAGGTCTTGCGGTTGGTTGACCTTGGATAGAATCACCGGATGCCTCCAAACCTGCCCCTAACTGTACGGCTTTGCCCGCCCTATGCCGTACGCCAGAGAACAAATCCGCCCTAGGCGAATTACCGGAAGTTGCGATCCACTAGCGAGAGCCCACCTTGATCGGTGAAGTTCATCGAGGTAAAGACCTCCCCCACCCCGGGGAAGAACCATACCTCAAAGTTCTCCCGCAGGCTAGGGTTGCGGGGGTCGAGGTACTCTAGCCCAATGCGGTAGACCTCGAAGCTCCCCGCCGGCACGCTGACGTTGGAACGCCCCAGCACGGTGTAGGTATAGTCCAGCAGACGATCCACCACCCGGGTTACCTGATTACCCACACGGAGTTCGATCACCTCGCGGGTCTGCCCTCCCCAACGGGCCCCCACGGTCAGGCTGGCCGGGGGGGGGTACTCCTGGATGGGGGGTGTATAGCGGGCTACCTGGAGGCGGTCGAAGTCCTCGATGCCCAAAAGCCGCACCCCACTGGCGTCGATCTGGCGGTAGTAGGAGCGCTCGAGGCCCCGTCCGCTTAGGCGAAAGCGGATGGCCGGCTGGCCCTCGAAGGTGGCCGGGCCCAGGATGGAAAGCCGGATAGGAGGGTCGCCTAAAGGGGCTCGGGGTGGTAGATAGACCCAGTCCAGACCAGGCTGGGCCGGGTAAAAGCCCACGGGTCCCTCGATCAGGGCGGTATTGGCGGGGGGGGTGGTGGTGCGGGGGGCACAGGCCGCCAACAGCAAGAGCCCTAACAACAGAAAAACTCGCTTCATCGCCTTCTATGTTAACCCCGGCGGGGCGCCAGTAGGTTCAACGCCTCGCGCAGCTCCACAATCCGCTGGGGCAGCTCGGCCAGAGCCGGTGGCTCCTGCTTTTCCACCACCAACAGTAGCTCGGCCCCCAGGCGCTCGAGGTACTCTACCCCCTGCAGGAAGGTACGCTTCAGGTCGTTGTGGCGGGCCAGCAGGCGGATGCGGGTATCCTCCCCCAGGCCCGGCTTGGCCAGGAAGCGCTCGAGCTCGGCCATGCGGGGCAGAAGCCGGTACAACGCCCGCCCATACCGACTGGCCTGCTTTAGCGGCTCGCGCAGGTGGGGCAGCGCCTCCCCCTGCCGCCAGAGCTCGGCCAGGGCTGCTTGCAAGCGCTGGGCCTGCTCGCTTTGCCCTTGCGGCCCACGGCCACCCGCCCCAAAAGCCCATAGCAAGAGGCCCACCAGCAGCAATAGCAACATGAGTTCCACTAAGGCAATGCCCGCCATCCCGCTTGCTATGCCCTCGAGGTTCCTAAGCCAGTCCCAGCTCGCGCTTGAGACGGGCCAGGTCGTCCTCTATGGCCTGGTTGCTGCCTAGGTTCTGAAGCTCTTTCTCGATGTCGCTTTTGTCTAGCTCGCTCAAGGCCGCGTGCTTGTCCTCCAGCGCCTCGATGCGTTGTTCCATCTCTTCGAAGGCCTGCACCGCGCTGTGGGCGTCTATTTTGGACTCGAAACGGCGCACCGTCTCAGCGGCCTCCACCCCCTTCTTGCGGGCGATGAGTAGAGCCTTTTTGGCCTCGGATTCCTGGATTTTGCCCTCCAGGGCCTTGAGCTGGATGGAGAGCTGCTGCACCAGGCTCTGCTGCTGGGCCACCTGCTGGGCGAACCCCTCGGCCAGGGCCAGGGCCTGCTGCTTGCGTTTGAGGGCCTCGCGGGCCAGGTCCTCCCGCCCGCCCTTGAGGGCCTCGGCCGCTCGCTCTTCCCAAGCCTGGGCCTGCTGGGCGTAGCTTTGCTGTTCGCGCTCGAGCTTGCGCAGCTCGGCCATAGCCTCGGCCACCTCCATGCGGGCTTCGCGCAGGGCGGTGCGCATATCCTCCAGAGCCTGTTCGATGATTTTCTCGGGGTCCTCGGCCCGGCGGATTAGGTCGTTGAGGTTGGCCCGAATCAGGCGGGAGAGCCGTTCTAGAATACCCATAGTTGCTGCCTCCTATCGGACCTCAGTCTAGCGCACCCCTGCGGGGGTCACAACCGCACATGGCCCCAAACCCCGGAAAAGAAAAGCGGGTTAGTATCTAGCCATGACCACCCGCCTCACCCCTGGCCAGGTGCGCCAGGCCATCCAGCAATACCTGTTGGACGCCCTACCCCAGCCCGAGGCCGCCCCCCGCCCTGAGCTGGCCGAGTACGCCCGGCTGCTGCGCGACTACCCCGAGCGAGGCGGCAAGATGCTGCGCGGGGCCTTGCTGGTCTACACCGGGCTGGCCTTTGGGGCCCGCCTCGAGGCCCTGCTGCCCATTGCCGCGGCCCTCGAGCTCTTCCAAAACTGGGCCCTGATCCACGACGACATCGAGGACGCCTCCGACGAACGTCGGGGCCAACCCGCCCTGCACAAGCTCTACGGGATGCCCCTGGCCTTGAACGCGGGCGATGCCCTACACGCCCGGCAGTGGGCCCTGCTCATCCAGGCCGGGGCCTCGCGGGAGGTGCTGCTGGAGTTCGCCCGTATGGTAGAACGCACCGCCCAGGGGCAGCACCTGGAGATCAGCTGGATGGTGCAAGGGCGCTTCGACCTGGAAGAGGCGGACTATTTGGAGATGGTGGGCCAGAAAGCCGCCTACTACACCGCGGTGGCCCCGCTGCGCTTAGGGGTGCTGGCCGCCGGGCAAAGGCCCAAAGCGGTGCTGGAGGAGGCAGGCATGAAGCTGGGCATCGGCTTCCAGATTGTGGACGACGTGCTCAACCTACAAGGCGACCCCGCCAAGTACGGCAAGGAGATCGCGGGGGACTTGTGGGAGGGTAAGCGTACCCTGATCCTCTTGCGCTTTCTACAGCAAGCCGACCCTACCCAGCGGGCCCGAGCCGAGCGGCTTTTGTCCACCCCCCGGGAGCAGAAGCCAAAGGCCGAGGTGCGCTGGCTACACCAGCAGCTTTTACAGTCGGGAGCGGTGGCCTATGCGCAGCAACGGGCCGAGCAGATGCTAGCCGAGGGACTGGCCCAGCTCGAGCCAGAACTAGGGGCCGCCCCAGAGCGCGCGATGGGCCAGATGGTGCTGGAGCTGCTTAGGCGTCTGGTGCAGCGCGAGGCCTAGGCCAGCGCGGCCTCGAGGCTGCCGTAGAGGGTCCACCAGGGCTTGGCCCCCTTGGCCAGTACCTGGTTGAGAAGCTGGATATTCTTCACCCCCTGGTCGGCCAACCAGGCCTCGAGGGCCGCCAGCCCCTCTTTGGCATAGACCGGAATGCCGTCCTGCCAGGTGGCCCGGCCACACAGCACCCCGCTGAAGGGCACCCCGGCCTCGGCGGCCATCTCCAGCGACTCGCGGAAGACCGCATCACTGACCCCTGCCGAAAGGTAGATGAAGGGCTTGCCTGCCGCGCTGGCGGTGTCCTTGAGGAACTCTAGGGCCTGGGCCCGGGTGTAGGCCGCCTCACCCTTGAAACCCAGGGTACCGCTGGTATAGGCCACGTTGAAGGGAAACTCCACCTTGAGTACGTCTACTCCATAGCGCTCTTTGGAGAACTCCTCCATGTACTTGGCCACATAGCGGGGTTTGGCCTTGGCCATCTCCAGCCCTTCACCCAGCCGGTCGTCGTAGGCGATGGGCTCGAGGAAAAAAGGCATCTCCAAAGCCTGGCACTCCGCCCCTACCCGCTCGATGAAGGCGTGCTTCACCGCGTTGATTTTGGGGTCGTCCTCGGGGTTGTAGTACAGCAGAATCTTGACCGCATCCCCCCCCAGCTCGCGGATGCGCCGCACGCTCAGCTCGGGTAGCAGGTCGGGCAGGCGGCCCGGTACGCTGGTGTCGTAGCCCGATTTCTCGTAGGCCAGCAGCACCCCGGTGCGGGGGGCTTTGTGCTGTAGCGCCGGTAGGCCGTACTCGGTATCTATCAGGATGGCCGAGGCGTAGGGGGTCAGCGCCTTGACCACGGCGCTTTTGAACTCGGTGAGCTCAGCGTCTTTCACCTCGTCCCCCCGGGCCTTGGCAATGGCCTTGCGCAGTGAACCCCTCTGATCCATGGCCGCTGCCGCAATTACACCCTTACCGTCGGCACAAGCCTGTATGCGTTCTACTTTTCCCTTGCTCAGACCCATACTTGTCTCCCAGCCAAAGTCTACCTCAAGGCCCCCGCGCAGGGATATAAACTGGGAGCATGCTCATCGTGGCTGGAGAAGCCCTCATCGACATGACCCCGCTGGCCCACCAGAGCCGCACGGTGTATGCCCCCCATCCCGGCGGTTCACCCTACAACGTGGCCATAGGCGCGGGCCGCCTGGGCACCCCCACCCAGTTCCTAGGCTGCTTTTCCCAAGACGCCTTCGGACAGCTTTTGCGCCAGCACCTGGCGGCCAGCGGGGTTGGCTTGGACTACGTGAGGGAGCGTACGAACCTGACCACTCTGGCCCTGGTCAGCCCCTCGGCCTCGGGGGAGTTGTTCTCCTTTTACTGCGAAAACACCGCCGACCGCATGCTCTACCCCCAGGACCTGCCCCCCACCCTGCCCCCCGAGGCTGCTTTGCACTTCGGCTCATACTCGCTGGTGCTGGAGCCGGCGGCCTCCACCCTCGAGCTTCTGATGCGGCGCGAGGCCCGGCGCCGCCTGATCTCCCTCGACCCTAATGTGCGGCCCTTTTTGATTCCCGATAAGGAGGCTTACCTCGAGCGCTTGCTGGGCTGGCTCGAGCTGGCCGACCTGGTCAAGGTCAGCCAGGCCGACCTGGCCTGGCTCTACCCCGGGGAAAGCCCCGAGGAAATTGCCCTGGAGTGGCAAAAGCAAGGGCCGGCCCTGGTGGTGGTCACCCTAGGCGGCCAAGGGGCTTTAGCTCTGGGCCCGGCGGGCCTGGTTCGGGTGGCGGCCCCTGCGGTGGCGGTGGTGGATACCGTGGGGGCGGGGGATGCTTTTATGTCCGGCACCCTGAGCTGGCTCTGGCGGGCTGGCCTTTGGTCGCGCTCTGCTTTAGAACAGCTCTCCGCCGAAAGCCTAGAGGCCCTGCTGCACTTCGCTGCCCGGGTAGCCGCCCTCACCTGCACCCGGCCTGGGGCCGACCCGCCCTGGCAGGCGGAGCTGGCCTAAGCCGAGGCCAGGGCCAAGGTCTTTTCGTAGACCTCGAGGTAGCGCGGCACAATCACCTCGGGGCGGAAGTGCTGGATGGCCCGCTCGCGGGCGGCCTGGCCCATGCGGCGGCGTCGGGTGCGGCTGGTGAGGATTTCCAAACTTGCCGAGAGCATCCCCGCCACATCCCCCACCGGGCACAAAAACCCGGTCTTTCCGTCTTCCACCAGCTCCGGCAGCCCGCCCACCCGGCTGGCCACCACCGGCACCCCGCTGGCCATCGCCTCCAGGGCCACCAGGCCGAAGGATTCTTGCTCTGAGGGTAGGAGGAAGAGGTCGGCCACGCTCATGAACTTCTCCGGGCTGGGGGTGGAGTCCAAAAACTGCACCCGGCCAGCGATCTCTAGCTCGTGGGCCAGCTCGAGGCAGTCCTGGCGCAAGGGCCCATCCCCTATCATCAGCAGCCGGGCCGGCATCCGCTCCAAGACGCCGGCGAACACCCGCAGCACATCCTGAGGCCGCTTGACCGAGCGGAAGTTGGAAACGTGCAGCACGATGGCCTCTTCCGGCTGGGCAAACCGGGCCCGGAAGGCCGGGTCGTGGTTGGGCTTGAAGCGCTCCGCATCCACCCAGTTATAAATCACCTCGATCGCGCGCTCCACCCCCAGCTTTTCCCGGGCGTCCCGGGCTAGAGAATGGGAGACCGCCGTTACCGCATCGGAGCTGCGCACGGCGTGCCGGGTGGTCTTGGCGAAGGCCGGCTCGAGGCCCACCAAGGTGACATCGGTGCCGTGCAGGGTGGTCACCACCTTCACCGGGTGGCCCATGTCGCGGGCCAGGATGGCGCTGGTGGCATGGGGAATGGCGTAGTGAGCATGCACCAGCTCGATTTTGTAGCGGTCGATTAGCTCGGCTAAGGAATTGGCCGCGGTGAGGGGGGTCAGTGGCTCCTGGAACAAGGGGTAGTCGGCACTCAGAATCTGGTGGAAGTGGAGCTGCCCCCGGCCAAGGGGCTTGCTTAGCCGGCCCAACCAGCGGGCCACACTCCTGCGGGAGGCCTGGAAGATGCGACCCAACCCCCCTATAGGGGCCGAGCCCGTAGAGACCGGAGTAGCCTCGAGCAGGTTGCTGCCAAGGCCCAGCCGGTTCAGCCGCTCCTCGGTCAGGCGAAAGGGCTTCTCGGAGGCCACCACATGCACCTGGTGGCCCAACCCGGCCAGGGCCAGGGCCAGCTCGGTGGCCACCACCCCCGACCCCCCCGCACTGGCATGACAAAGAATGGCGATGTTCATCCAAACCTCCTTTCCCATCCTGCCTGGCCTCATCCTGGGGCTAAGCGGTCAGGCCAGCTTCAGGTCTTCTTTCCCTTAGGGCGCATCACAGGCTAAGACCTAAGGATGAGAATCTCCTCAGGGCTTTCTTTAGCCCCTTCATGAAAATAGGGGTGGACTGGTTTTCCAACCGTGAGCGAAATCGTCTTTGGCCAGCCGGCTCGGCTGGCAGGGCTAGGGCCGCGGATAGAGCGCCAGTCCGCTCACCACCGGGCGTATCCCCAGGGGGGTGGCCGTTGGGCTGCGGAGCTGGCCCCGCACCCATAGCTGGGCCGAGCCGCCCCCGTCCATGCGGATAGCCCCCCACAAGCCCTGCTCGTGCAAGGCCCGGGCCAGCCGTTCAGGGCGGGTAGGCTCGGTAACGATGAAATAGAGGTCCCCCTGCTGCGACCAGGCCACCGCCGACTGGGCCGCGGTGGCACTGATCGGGGCCCGGTCGCGGAAAGGCTCCGCATTGGGGTTGAAGACGTTCTGACCGGCCTGAATCAGCAAAGGCCCGGCCTCTAAGGCGTACTCCACCGGCGGCTCGAGGCTGACCAAAAGCTTTAGGGTTTCGCCGGTGCGGGCAATGGGCTCCTGGGGAGGGAAGCTAAGGGCCCACAGCCCTTCCGGCAGCGCGTAGGGGGCTGGGTAGGTAGCCACAATCCGGTCGCCCTGCACCAGGTGCACCTGTTCCCCGGCTCGCCCCACCGGCCCGGCCAGGGTGTGTGCGGTGTAGCGGGCCCGCTCCAGGTTGAGGCCCACCCGGATACGCCGCCCCTCCTGGGTCTCTACCCAGGCCGCAAAGCGAGGACGCCCAGCAAACACATTTCCCTCCTGCCAGAACAAGGTGCTGCGCCCGTAGGGCAGGCTCAGGGCCACCCCCCCGCGCACCCACAGGCCGATGGGGGTGCCAGTGCGCCCGTCAAAGTAGCCCCCGTTGAGCAGGGCCAACGCCCCCGGGGCCATCTCTGGCAGCACCCTGCGCTCGCCAGGGCGGCCCACCGGCTCCATGCGCCAGCGGCCGGCCTGGGCCTCGAGCCAGTACATCCGCAGCGGTTCGGGCGTCCAGGCCCACACCTCGCGGTAGCGGAAGCCCGGCGCCACCTCCTCCTCGCGCTCGGGCTCGAGGTAGTAGACGTCCAGCACGTAGCGGCTGGGGTCGCTCAGCAAAAAGCTGCGGTAGCGGTAGGTTCGGCCCGGGGGGGCCTGCAGCCTAAGTAGGGTGCTCTGGGCTTCGTAGCGCGCGGCCACCTCCACCCCCGGTGGGCGCACCCCCTCGAGGTCCGGCAGGAAGTAGGGCAGGCTCAGCTCTAGGTGGCCCGGATAGGGAGCCAGCTCGCTGGGGCTGGGCCGAACCGCGTCCCCTTCGGGCAGGTCCAGCACCAGGCGCATTCGGTAAGCATCAGCAGAGAAGCGCACCCCAGCCTCCGGGGCGGTCACCAGGCCCACCGCGCGGATGACCGCCACCGGCAGCCGCCCGTTCTGGGGCGGGGGCAGGCCGGCCTCCAGGGGCGGGGCCCAGCCCAGGCCCTCCACGTAGGTGAACTCGAGGCTCTCCTTGCGGAAGGTGGTGGCCTCCCCCTGCTGCTCCACCTGCAACCCCAGCCTCGAGGCCGGCACCCACGGCTGAGCCCAGGCCAGGGCTAAAAGCCAGAACCAGACCAAGACATACCGGCCCATCACTCGGATTGTACTGGGGGCACCGGCGTGGGGCGACCATCCGGCCCCAAAGCCACCATCACGAAACCCGCCCGGCAGGCCAGGGTGCGCTCCTCGCGATCGGTGGGCTCAACCCACATCTCGACCTCGAGGTACATCGAGCTACGGCCGGTTCGCCTAACCCAGGCCACCAGCTCCACTATCGAGCCCTGCGGCACCGGGTGGCGAAAGTCAATGGCGTCGCTATGCACCGTCACCACCTTGGCCCGGGCGTGCCGGGTGGCCGCTACAAAAGCCGCCTCGTCCATCCAGGCCATGGCCGTTCCGCCGAACAGGCTGCCGTAGTGATTGCAGTCGCCTGGCCGCACCAGGTGCACCGTATGGGTTTGCCCGCTCACAAGGCCCTCCGTTCCTTGCGCCGCTCCTCCCGGTAAAGAATGTAAGCTTTGGCTACCGCCGGGGCCAGCCGCATCAGACCCTCCTCCACCCGATCCTGGATTTCCTCAATGGCCAGGCTCTGGGTGCGGGCCAGGGCCTTGATGGGTTCTACGATGGCCCGCTGGATCTCCTCATAGGGGATGCGCTGGCCTACGGCAGTCTCGGCCTTTTCAATGGCCCGCACGATCCTTAGCTCATCGAAGGGCACCACCCGTCCGTCCCGCTTGATGACCGGCTTGCAATCGAATTCTTCCTCCGGAAAGCGGAAGTCTTCGTCGGAAAGGGGTTCTACCCGGATGGCCTTGACGTAGCCGTTGCCCTTGGTGGAGAAGAAGTCGTGGTTTTTGGTTCGGGTGGAAAGCCCGGCCAGCACCACCGGGCTCACCTCCTCTTCCCGGGTACGGAAGTAGGGGGACTCTCCCAGGTTCATCAGGGCTTTATCCGCGTTATAGCGCACAAAGGCCAGCACCGCTTCCTCCAGGCCGAGGGGGTGGTATAGCTCCCGGGTGTAGACCTCCTCGAGGCGGTATAGGGCTTCCACCAGGGCCATGAGTTCCCGGCGGGCGGCGTTCTGCTCGTGCTCAGGCAGGGTATGGGCCACCTCCTGGGCCAGAAGGCCCACGTATACCCCGTGGATGGCCTCATCGCGGATGATCAGGTTGATGATCTCCCCTGAGTTCACCATCCGCCCGCCCCCGGCCAGCAGGAGCGGGTAGAAAAACCCGGAGTAGAAGAGAAAAGACTCCAACAGCACGCTGGCCGCCAGGCCCAGGTAGAGGCTTTTAGGATCCTCTACCCCCAGGTAGTGTTGCCGGATCACGGCGAGCTTTTGCTGCAGGATGGGGTGGCGGTTCACCCAGTCAAAGATTTCCTGGATCCGCTCTTTAGTGCATAGGGTGGTAAAGATGGAGCTATAGCTCTTGGCGTGCATATGCTCCATGGCCCCCATGAAGCCCAGCACCGCCTTGCGCTGGGGATTCTCGATGTACTGGGACAGAAGGGGCATCCCCACCCCACCCTGCAGGGTATCCAGCAGGGTAAGCCCACCCAGGACGTGCTCGTAGGTGCGCTTTTCCTCCGGCAGGAGGGTCATCCAGGGCAGCTTGTCGTCGGCCAGGGGGATCTCCTCGTCCACCCAGAACTGCCGCACGTTCTGATCCCAGAACATCTTGGTGTAGGCATCGGCGGGCTGGTTCCAGTTGACGGCAGGCAGAGCTCTGCTTTGCTCGATAATCAGCATCGCTAACTCCTTTTACCTAGACCGCGCAGCTCAGACACTCCTCCACCCCTAGGTTGCGGGTACGGGTGTAGTACAGCGACTTCAGGCCCTTTTTGGCGGCATAGACGTAGAGCCGGGCCAGCTCGCGGGTGCTGGTCTCGCTGGTCACATAGAGCACGGTGCTGATGCCCTGGTCTACGTGTTCTTGAATCTCGGCTACCAGGTCGATGACCCGGTACATGTCCATGTGGTAGGCCGATTTGTAGAAGAAGAGGGTCTCAGGGGAGAGGAAAGGCACTGGGTAGTAGGTGGTGCTGTTGGCGTAGGTGCGGGTCTCGATCAGGTCGACGATGGGCCCTATGGAGGGGGTGGCGTTTTGCACATAGCTGATGCTCTGCGTGGGCGCTATAGCCAGGCGGTAGGCGTGGTAGAGACCGTACCGGGCGACCTCCTCCTTGAGCCGGGCCCAGTCAGCGGGCCCCGGCAGGGGAATACCGTGGAAGAGGGCCTGCACCTGGGGATGGGTGGGCCGATACTCGTTTTCCAGGTACTTCTCGAAGTAATGGCCATCGGCGTACTCGCTTTGCTCGAAGCCCTCAAAGGTCTCTCCCCGCTCGCGGGCGATCTGCATGGAGCGCTTTAGGCTGTAGTAGTTCACCGCCATAAAGAAGGCCCGGGCGAACGCCCGGGCCTCCGCCGACTCGTAGCGGATGAAGTTCCTGGCCAGATACCCGTGCAGGTTCATGGCGCCTAATCCCACCGAGTGAAAGGCCTGGTTGGCCCGCCGGACCCCGGGGGCGTTTTTAATGTTGGAGAGATCGCTCACTGCGGTGAGGGCATCCATGGCCACATAGACGCTCTCGGCCAGGTTCTTCTGCTCCATGACGTTGGCGATATTAAGCGAGCCCAGGTTGCAGCTCACGTCGTAGCCGATCTCGTCCGGCTGGCCATAGTCGTGGATGATCGAGGTGGTCTGGATCTGAAAGATTTCCGTACACAGGTTAGACATCTTGATCTGGCCCAGGGCCTTGAGGGGGTTGGCCCGGTTCGCGTTGCTCCTGTAAATGATGTAGGGGTAGCCCGACTCGAACTGGGTCTGGGCAATCCGGGTGAGCATCCCGCGGGCGCTGATGGGCCGCTTTTTGACCTCGGGGTGGGCTACCAGGGCCTCGTACATCCGGTCCATGTCCATATCATCGAGGTGTTCGCCGAAGGCCATCCGCACCGAGTAGGGGGCAAACACATAGAAGTCCTCCCCTCGCTCGGCCAGCTCAAAGAACTTCTGCGGCACGATGAGGCCTATGGCCAGGGTCTGGATGCGGCTTTTCTCGTCGGCGTTGATCTTCTTGGTGTCTAAAAACTCCTCCACGTCCCAGTGGAAGATGTTGAGGTAGACCGCCCCAGCCCCCTTGCGCTGGCCCATCTGGTCGGCGTAGTTGAAGGCGTCCTCAAAAAGCTTCATCACCGGCACCACACCCTTGGCCGCGTGGGCCACCCCCTTGATGGGTTCGCCCCGGGCCCGCAGCTTGGAAAGGTTGAGGGCCACCCCGCCCCCGATCTTGGAAAGCTGCATGGCGGTGTTGAGGCCGTAGCCGATGGAGTTCAGCGAGTCGTCCAGCTCGAGCAAAAAGCAGGAGACCAGCTCGCCCCGTCTGGCCCGGCCTGCGTTCAGGAAGGTGGGGGTGGCGGGCTGGTAGCGCTGCTCCATCATGGCCCGCACGTAGGCTTTGGCCCGGGCCACATCGCCCTGGGCCAGGTGCAGGGCCACGGCCACCACCCGGTCGGGATAGTCCTCCAGATAGAACTTCCTGTCGTCGCTCTTCAGCGCGTAGTCCTTGTAGAACTTGGAGATGGCCATGAAGCTCTGGAACTCGAAGGGGTAGTTATAGGCCAGGGCCACGATCTCGGCCAGGTCTTCCTCCCGGTATGATTGGAAGAAGTCCTCGTAGTAGCCCTCGGCGATGAGGGCGCGCAAACGCTGGATGGGATTCTGAAAGACCCGCTTTTTCCGCTGGACCTCCTGGGCAAAGGCTTGTATGGCTTCCTGGTCCTTAGCCAGATCGAAAAATTCCTCCGGGGTGCGCCGGATGAGCTGGCTGTTCAGCTCCAGATAGTTGGGGATGGTGGTCGTCATGCTTCCTCCATGGTCGACAGGATTTGCTGGAAGCGCTCGAGGTCCTCGGGCCAGCCGGATAGCTCAAACTTCAGCAGCACCGGCACGCCCAACAGTTCGCTCAGGGTATCGGCAGCGCGGGCAAAGTTCGGCCCCCAGTTGCGGTTGCCGCTGGCCGCCACCCCACGGATAAACCTCCGGTGGGCCTGGGCAAAGGCTCGTACCTCCGGGGGCACCTGGCCGAAGCCGGTGGTGTAGGTTACCAGGACGCAGGGATGCTCGATCCTCTCCTGGCCACTCTCAATGCGCAGGGCAGGGTAGCCCAGCCTTGTGACGAAGCGGGCCACGTTACCGGTTTTGGAAGCATAGGCAATCAACATAAAGCCTCTTTACCCGCGGCACTGTGGGCCCACAGGTTCTCGCAAAAAGCCCTTTCATTTAGGAGGCGCCTGGTTGTGGGGAATGTGTCTTCACCGAAACCATCCTTTCCGCCCTTGACGCGAGGGCTAGGGATTCAAGCTAGGGCAGGCATTCGGGCTTGTGGGCCTAGTGCCCCATCACCGTTGCGCGACAGCCGCGGATTCACACCGCACTTCCCCTGTCACCCGCTTGCGTGTCCACATCTTGTGGCCACTGTGCAAAACAATACTATAGGTTGTAGTAAATGTCTAGGGAAAAGGGCTTAACCGTAGCCGCAATAGGCTTGGTAAGGATACCCCGGCTTCAGCGCACCACCGTTCCCACACCGGCCAGCGCCGCCGAGATGGGCCGCTCTATCCGCGCATCGCCGAACACCACCCGGCCCACCCCGCCCCGCACCGCTTCTACTGCGCCCAGTACCTTTTTCTTCATCCGGCCCTGGGCCACGCTCATGTACTGGGGGTCGCTGACCCGGGCAGCGGGAATCTCCTTGATTAGGCTCGACTCATCGGGGAAGTTGGCCAGAAGCCCGGGAATGTTGGACAAGAGCAGCAACGCCTCGGCCCGCATGGTCTGGGCTAGCAAGGCGGCAGCGGTGTCGCCATCGGTATTGATGGCCTCGCCCTGGTAGGACACTGCCGGGGGGGTCAGCACCGGCAGATACCCCGCCTCCAGAAGCAGGCTCAGCAAAGCCGTATTCACCTTTTCCACCGAGCCGGTGTAGTCGCCGCGGTGGATTTTGATTTTGCCGTTTTCAACGTATTTCACCGCGTCCTTGCGCCTGCCTTCAAAAATGCGCCCATCCAGCCCGCTCAGGCCCACCGCGTTCACGCCCTCTTTTTGCAAAAGCTCCACGATGCGCTTATTGACCAGGCCGCAGTAGACCATCTCGAAGATTTCCAGGGTCTTGCGGTCGGTGAGGCGGCTGGTCAGGCCGCCGGGGTGGGTCAGGAACTGCGGCGGGTACCCCAGGGCCTCGGCGATTTTATTGGTCTCGCTGCTGCCGCCGTGCACCAGGATAAGCCTCTGGCCCGCTTTCCATAAAGCTGCCGCATCCTTGGCCACTGCCTCGTAGTTGATGCCTTCCGAACCGCCTACCTTTACAACAATCATCGGCCAACCTCTGGCCTGCCATCATACCGATTTTTTGTAGGCCTCGGGGAAATGCCGTTCCATGAAGCGCTCGGGAGCGGCCAGGGGCCTGAACCCGTAGCGGGCATAGAGCGCGTGCGCATCGCGGGTAGCCAGCATCCAGCGGCGCAGGCCCTGTAGCTCCGGGTGGGACAGGATGACCTCCATCAGCCACTGGCCCAGCCCAGCACCCCGGTGGGCCTCCAGCATATACACATCGGCCAGATAGGCAAAGGTGGCCCGGTCGGTGATGACCCGGGCCCAGCCGACCTGTTCTTTGCCCTGGTAAAGGCCAAAGGCCAACGAGTTCTGGAAAGCCCGCGCGACCACCTCAAACGGAATCCCTGGCGACCAGTAGGCTTGGTGGGCCAGGTGGTGGTGTACCCGGGCCAGGTCGAAGCGGGAAAAATCGGTGCTGATGGTGTAGGGGCCCTTTTGCCACTCCATCTCTACTCCAGAGTATACAGTTCCGGGCGCAAAAAAGGGGGCAGGGCCAGCTCTATGGTGTGGCGCCAGAACTCAAGGCGTTCGAGGCGGGAAAGGGTCAGGATACCCACCGCACCAAGGCCCTTCTTGGTGTCTTTCTTGCCCACCAGCTCGTCCATAATCAGGCCCAGCTCCTGGCCCAAGCCAAGCCGCTCGCCCACCACTGGCGGCAGCAAGACCGAGCCTCCCCGGGCCATACCCCTACGGCCATCGGCCCGCAACAGCACGGCAATGTTGAAGAGCCAAGCCCCATGTCGGTTGAACTCCACCCCGGCCTCGAGGCCCACCCCCCAGGTGGCCCCCGGCTGGGCCAGTGCGGCTTTGGCCCGGTTTTCCGCGCCCAAAAAGGTCTCCTCGTAGTCCACCGGCTGGTCGCGCACCCCGCTCGCTACCGCTACCCCCTGAACCTCCAGCCCAGGGAAAAGCTCGGCGAAGACCAAACGCACAGGCTCGAGTTTGGCCGGATTGGTGCTGCCCACCACTACCATAGGCCCTAGACTATCGCATTAAGGGGCCTTTGTAAGCTGGCTTGAGCCTGGCCTACCCGTGTTGCTAGAATGTGCAACACGGGGGCAGTGCTGTGAAACTAATCGACAACTACGGACGCCTCATCAAGGACCTGCGTATCTCGGTCACACCGCGCTGCAACCTGCACTGCCTGTACTGCCACCCCCTGGGCTGGGAGCAAAGCGAGCCTCCCGGCACCCTCTCGGTGGAGGATGTGCGCCACTTCATGCAGGCCATGCAGATGCTGGGCCTGGAGTCGGTGCGCTTTACCGGCGGTGAACCTTTGGTGCGCAAGGAGCTCCCTGAGATGATCGCGGCTGCCAAGGAGCTGGGCATCCCCGACATCGCCATCACCACCAACGGCCTATTGTTCAAGCGCAAGGCCAAAGCGCTGGTGGATGCCGGCCTGAAGCGCATCAACCTCTCCATGGACGCGGTGACCCCCGAGGTGTTCCGGGCCATGACCCGGGGCGGTGAAGTCAAGAAGGTCTGGGAGGCCATCGAGACGGCCTGGGCGCTGGGGCTACACCCAGTGAAGATCAACGCGGTGATGATCCGCGGCATGAACGATGGCGAGGTAATCCCGCTGGCCGCACTTTCCCTGGACAAACCCCTCGAGGTGCGCTTTCTGGAGTACATGCACCTCGACAACTCCAACCCTGAACTCTACCAGCAGCGCTTCATCCCCGGTGCCGAGACCAAGGCCCGCATTGAGGCCCACTTTGGCCCTCTGGAAAAGGTAGACCACGACCCCACCGCCCCTGCCCGGGTCTACCGCATCCCTGGAGCGGTTGGTCGCATCGGCTTCATCAACCCGGTAGCCGAGCCGTTCTGCTCCAAGTGTTCCCGCCTGCGCCTGACCGCCGACAAGAAGATCCGCCCTTGCCTGCTGACCGACTTGGAGATTGACATCGGCTGGGCCTTTGCCGCGCCCAACCCGATCGAGGCCCTGGTGGACGCCATTCTGCTGGCCACCCAGCGCAAACCTGCGTTTGGCAACACCTTGCCCACCCTGCGCCAGCGGGTCATGGTGGGGATTGGGGGCTAGACAACCCCGTAGTTGTAGGTCTCGTTGCGACCGTTTTTGTCCACAATGGCCCACCAGCGGTGCTCGGAAAGGCTGGGCATCTCCAAGAGAAACACCCAGAACTTCCGTGGGTCTTCCCCCCCATCGGGCTGGATGGGGCTTTCGGGGGTGATGAGGGAAAGCTGCGAATCCCCAGCATTCATGAAATCCTTGACCGCGTTTTGTAGCTCTTCACTGTCAGGCTCATCGGAAAGGTCGTAGGCCGAAGGGTCGGCTTCGATCAGGCCCCGGGGACTTTGGTCGTCCTCGCCATCCTCAATGAAGCTGCAGAGGGCAGCCTCCAACGCCTCGAGGAAAGCCTCCTCGTCGCTTACCTGGGGTACTTCCACGTTGAGATCGGGCACCCCCAGGGCTTTCAGTAGGGATTCGATTCGCTGCTGCAAGGCCATACAAAGCTCGTTTTGACTACATAACCACAAAGGCCCCCGGCGGTCAAGCCGTCGGCGGGCCCATTCGCTGTTTTATTAGCCGCCCTTTTGGGCTTTGAAACGCTCGAGGCAGGCCTTGACCTCGGCGATGGCCCCGGCCCTATCCTTCCAGCCTGAGACCTTGACCCACTTGCCCTTGTGGGCCTCGAGGGCCTTGTAGGTCTCGAAGAAGTTTTGAATCTCCTCCTTGAAGGCCTTGGGCAAATCAGTCAGATCCTGGATGTGATCCCAGCGGGGGTCTTCGGCCACCACGCCGATGATCTTGGCATCGCCCCCTTTCTCGTCCTGCATGTCCACCATGCCCACAATGCGCACGTCCACCACCACCCCAGGCAGCAAAGGGTAGGTGGAAAGGATAATGCCATCCAAAGGGTCGCCGTCCTCGGCCAGGGTGGAGGGGATAAAGCCGTAATCGCCGGGATAAAACTGGGCGGTGGGCAACACCCGATCCAGCTTGATGGCCTCGAGGTCGGGGTCGTACTCGTACTTGTTGGCCGAGCCGCGCGGTACTTCAATGACCATATGCACGATCTCAGGAGCTTTTTTTCCTGCAGGCAGGTTCTTGAGGTTCGCCATAGCGCCCCTATTCTGACACTCCCCGCTCCATTCGGGTAGGCCGGGCCCAATGTGATAGCTTGGGGCCATGCAACGCTTCTGGCTGCTCTTCGGGCTGCTTTGGGTTGGGGGCTGGGCCGGGGCTCAGTCCCTCACCTTTGGGCTTTATGGCCGCCTGGCCCCCGAGTATCTGACCCCCACCCTCGAGGCCACCCTCCCACTGGGCGGTTTGGATATGCAGGCCCGGTTTCAGCAAGACGCCCTGGGGGTCGGTTTGGGGAGCGCTCTGGAGTTTAGCGCCCTGGGGCGGGTAAGCTACCGGGTGCAGGCCAGTCTGGGGTTTGCAGGTTGGGGCGTACAGGGCAACGCCAGTGGGACCTTTGGGCCGGTCGCAGCCCGTGTAGAAGCCCTTTACAGCAATACCCCACGCAACCGCCTGTGGGTCGGCGAGGAAGCCGAGGGTGGATTGAAGGTGGGGCTCTTGGGGCGCTACCGCCTCGACCCCCGGCAGACTTTGGGCGGGCAGGTGGGCTTCACCCACAACCTGGCCGGCATGGCCCGGGGCATGGCCGAGCTAAGCTATGCCCTGCGCCAGGCCCATACCTACACCTTTGGTCTGGGAATAGAGGACTCCCGCATCTACGGCCTGCTGGGCTGGCGGGGTGAACTAGATGAAGCGGGAACCCTGCTCGAGGCCACCCTGCGGGCCGGGCAGCTCAACCGCCTGGAGGCGGCCCTGACCGCTCCTCTGGACGACGAACTGCTCAACAATCTTAAGCTGCGCCTAACCGCGTCCTACCCCTGGGCTGCTAGCCTGGGCATAGAGGCCTATGGCTTCCGCGCCGATGCCGGCTACGATGGTGGGTTTTCCCTATGGCTGCGCTACACCCTCAACCTTGGAGGCAACGAATGAAGAAGCTACTAGCCATTGCTGTTCTCGCCCTTGGCCTGGTCGCGGCCCAGTCCATCGCCGAGATTACCCGCCAGGTGCAGGCCAACCTGGATCGCTCCCCCTGGGAAGCGACCCTCACCGGCCGGGTTCAACTGCCCGACGGCAGCACCCAGGAGGCCGAGTTCCGCTTGCAGGTCATTCCGGGCCGGGGGCCATTGGCCCGAGTGGAGTTCAAAAAACCCGCCGCCCTGGAAGGCAACTTTGTGGTCATCTCCGATAAAGAGGTCTGGAACTACCTGTTCCTGACCAACCAGGTGATTATTCAGCCTCGAGCCAAGGCCCGGGTGGAGGGCCTGGGGGTCAACCTGACCGACCTGGGCGACTTCAACCAGCTCGCTGAGCGGGTTACCCTGCGGCTACTGGGCGAACAAAACACCCCTGCCGGCGCGGCCTGGCGCATCGGGGGCACTCCCAAGGACGCCTCGCTGGGCTTTGCCAGCTTGGAAATCCTGGTGCTCAAGGCCGACCCCCGGCCCATCGCCCTCACCCTGCGCGATGGCCAGAACCGGGTGCTGGCCGACCTCAGCTTCCAGAACTTCCGCCGGGCCAACCTGACCCCCCAAACCCTGCGCAAACGGCCCGCCGATGCCGAGGTGTTGCGGCGCAACTGATACCTTACAAAAAGAAGGTCGTCCAAACCTAGAACCTCTTGAGCTCCTCCAGTACCCCGGCGGTACGGCTGGGCGACTGGGTGGGCTGGTTGGGCCTGGCGGGGCTGGTGGGTTTTGCCCTGGCCGACCCCCTCAGCAGGCGCAGGCGGCCATCCCGTTGAAGCGCTGGCGAACGGCGCCCGCGTCTTCTGGGGGGCCTCGAGGCGCTCATGTTAGGCACCCCATTCATGCGAACGCCCACTCCGCGGAGAGCAGCGCCGCCTGCTCCAGCACCGTCTGCGTTGCCTTCTCCTGCTTGTCCGGCGGGTAGCCGTGCTTGCGCAGGATGCGCTTGACCAGCACGCGCAGTTGCGCGCGGACGTTTTCGCGCAGGGTCCAGTCGATCGTGACGTTCTTGCGCACCGTCTCGACCAGCTCGCGGGCGATCGCCCGCAGGGTCTCGTCGCCCAGGACCTTGACCGCGCTGTCGTTCGTCTCCAGCGCGTCGTAGAAGGCCAGCTCGTCCTCCGAGAGACCCAGCTTCTCGCCACGCGCATTGGCCTCCCTCATATCTCGAGCGAGCTGGATCAACTCCTCGATCACCTGCGCCGCCTCGATTGCCCGGTTCTGGTAGCGGCGGATCGACTGCTCCAGCATCTCGGCGAAGGAGCGCGCCTGCACGACGTTCTTACGTCGGCGCTTGGCGATCTCGCCCTTGAGCAGTTTCTGCAGCAGCTCGACCGCGAGGTTCCGCTGCGGCATGCCGCGAACCTCGGCCAAGAATTCCTCCGACAGGATCGAGATGTCCGGCTTCTGCAGCCCGGCCGCGGCGAAGATGTCCACCACCCCCTCGGGGGCCACCGCACGGGAGATGATCTGGCGCACGGCGTGGTCGAGTTCCTCCTCCGGCCGTGCGTCGCCCGGCGCGCGCTTGGCCAGCACCACCTGCACCGCCTGGAAGAAGGCCACGTCGTCGCGGATGGCGAGCGCCTCCTCGTGCGGCACCGCCAATGCAAAGGCTTTTGAGAGTTCGCGAACCTCGCGGATGAGGCGATCCTTACCGTTCTCCTGGGCGAGGATGTGCTCCTGCGCAGCAGGCAGCAGGCCTAGGCGCTCCGCGGCCGTACCCACGGCCCAGCGTGACCAATCGAAACCGTGAAAGAGCCCGCAGCACACCTCGTACTTCTCCCGCATCAGGGCCACGGCTTCATCCTGATCCAGCGCCGTGCGGCCGGTGCCGCCGCTCTCGGTGTAGGTGGCGAGCGCGGCCTTTAGCTCATGGGCCAGGCCCAAATAGTCCACCACCAGCCCACCGGGCTTGTCCCGAAAGACCCGGTTCACCCGGGCAATGGCCTGCATCAGGCCGTGCCCACGCATCGGTTTGTCCACATACATCGTGTGCAGACTCGGCGCGTCGAAGCCGGTGAGCCACATGTCGCGCACGATCACGATTTTGAAGGGGTCGGCGGGGTCGCGAAAGCGCTTGGCGAGCGCCTCGCGCCGCGGCTTGTTGCGGATGTGCGGCTGCCAGTCCGGCGGGTCTGCGGCCGAGCCGGTCATCACCACCTTGATGACCCCCTGCGCGTCGTCCTCGTGGTGCCACTCGGGGCGAAGCGTCATCAGCTCGCGGTACAGCTCCACGCAGATGCGGCGGCTCATGCAGACGATCATGGCTTTGCCGTCCATCGCTTCCAGCCGCTTTTCGAAGTGCTCGACAATGTCCTGGGCCACCAGCGCTAGCCGCTTCTGTGCGCCGACGATGGCTTCCAGTTGCGCCCACTTGGTCTTGAGCTTCTCCTTGCGCTCGAGCTCCTCGCCCTCGGTGGCTTCCTCGAAATCCGGATCGATCCTGGGTCGCTCAGCCTCGTCCAGCGCAAGTTTAGCCAGGCGGCTCTCGTAGTAGATCGGCACCGTGGCGCCATCCTCCACCGCGCGCTGGATGTCGTAGATGCTGATGTAGTCGCCGAAAACTGCCCGGGTGTTGGCGTCTGCCTTCTCGATCGGTGTACCGGTAAAGCCGATGAACGAAGCATTCGGCAGCGCGTCGCGCATGTGGCGGGCGAAGCCGTCGATGAAGTCGTACTGGCTGCGGTGGGCTTCGTCGGCGATCACCACGATGTTGCGGCGCTCGGAGAGCGTCGGGTGCCGGTCGCCCTTCTCCTCGGGGAAGAACTTGTGGATGGTGGTAAAGACCACGCCGCCCGCCGCGACCGACAGCAACTCGCGCAGGTGCGCGCGCGAAGCGGCCTGCACCGGCGGCTGGCGCAGCAGCTCCTGGCACCGGGAAAACGTGCCGAAGAGCTGGTCGTCGAGGTCGTTACGGTCGGTGAGCACGACCACCGTGGGGTTCTCCATGGCCGGCTCGCGAATGATGCGGCCAGCGTAGAAGACCATGGTCAGGCTCTTGCCCGAACCCTGGGTATGCCACACCACGCCGATGCGCCGATCGCCGGGTTTGCCCCCCGCTTCATAGCACCCGGACATCTCAGCTATGCGCTCCACACGCACCAGTTCGGCCGCGCGCAGGGTTTCGCCCACGGCCACCTGCACCGCGTGGAACTGGTGGTACCCTGCCATCTTCTTAACCAGCCGCCCGCTCCCGTCATCCTCGAAAACGATGAAGTCGCGCACCAGCTCGAGGAACCGCCGCGGCGCCAGGACTCCCCGGATCACCACCTCGAGCTGGGGCACGGTCTCGGGCGCCAATGCATCGCCCGCGATGGTGCGCCAGGGCTTGAACCACTCCCGCCCAGCGCCGATCGCCCCCACGTGGGCCTCGAGGCCATCGGAGATGACCAGCACTTCGTTCGAGGCAAACAGCGATGGAATCTCGGCCTGGTAGGTCTGGAGCTGGTTATAGGCGGTCCAGATGGTGGCGTCCTCGTCCGCGGCGTTTTTGAGTTCCAACACCGCCAGCGGCAGGCCGTTGACGAACAGCACCACGTCCGGCCGGCGGCTGTGCTTGTTCTCGGTCACGGTGAACTGATTCACCGCCAGCCAGTCGTTGTTGGCCGGTTCGTCGAAGTCGATCACCCGCGCCTGTGCGCCGCGCACGTCGCCCTCGCGCGTGCGGTATTCCACCGTCACGCCGTTCACCAGCAGCCGGTGCAGCGCGCGGTTGCGCTGGATCAGCTCCGCCCCTTCGGGGCGCGTGAGCTTGCGGAAGGCGTCCTCCAGCGCCTCGGCGGGAAGCTCTGGATTGAGCCGGGCCAGGGCATCGCGCAGGCGTTGGGCGAGCACCACCTCGCGGTAATCGCGCCGCTCGGCCAGCGGCTGATCCGGCGCAATGTCGGGGCCGTGGGCGATGGACCAGCCGACAGATTCCAGCCAGGCAAGGGTGGCCTGCTCAACAACGGATTCGGTGACACCGTGCTCCGTCATGGCGCGGCCTCCGGTGCAACATCCGCATGGTCTGCGATGTCTTCGGTGTCCTTTTCGAACTCGGCAGCGTAGATCCGGTAACTCTCCGGCTCCATCTGGAAAAGGACCTCGCTGGCCCGGAGCTCGATCTCGAAGATGCGAATCGGGCCATGCGTTTCGTCGACCCAGTCGTTGAATGCGGTGTTTTCCTCGTACAAGGCCCGCGGCGATGGTGCCGGCGTGCGGTCCTGGCGGTGTACGCGATGCAGAAAGCCAACGATCGTGTCGGCAGCCTCCGCGACCATCAATGCCTGTACCGCTTCCATCGCTGGGCGTGGTTTGTCCGACCCGTGAGAGGCGAAACCACATTGATTGCGGAGTTCGCAAATGCCTTGGATCGCCGTGCTCAGACCGTTGAGCGTCTGCTTCAGGCTTTTGCGCACCCCCGCCTCGCCGCTTGCCGCCGGGGGGAGGAAGGGAAGGTGCTTGCTCGCGGTCTTGAAGAGTTTGGGCAGGTCATCGTCTTCGCTGTAGGCGATATTTCGTTCCCTGAGAATTGTGCGGCATACCGTCTCGACAAGTGTCCGTGCAAGGTCAAACGCAAGAGCGGGATTTTCGACCACAGCCTGCTCGATGCTTCGCACCTGCTCCTCAATGTGCGCCAACCCCTTTTGTATTGCCTCGCGGGCGCCGTGCATGACAAAGAAGGAGGTCGGTTCCGGCATCGTCATCAGGTGACCCTCCCGATGAATCTCTCTGCATCCTTCACCCGCAGCTCGCCGCTGATGAGCTTGGGCAGCAGGGCATCGCGCAGGGCGGTGAGCGTGCGGGATTCCCGCTCGTTGTGAGCGATCTTCTGTAGTTGTGCACGCGCAAGGCGAGAGAACGCGCCTAACACGCTTTCGCTCGGGAGCACGGCCGGCGTGGCCGCGACAACCTCGGGGCGAACCGCAGGGTACGCGGCGCCATCAGCCAGATGCGCTAAGGCTTCGATGTTCTCGTGAGAAGTCGCCGCGAGGTAAACCAACTCCGTGCAGTTCGGAGCTTTCGGCCTCAGCACCGCAAATCCCGTGCTTCCGGTTAGTCCAGGTTCAGAAATCAACGCGTACGAGCCATTGCCAGGGCGCACGGTTCCGACAATCGTGTCTCCAACCCTTAGAACGCGCTGGGCACGGCTCGGCGCATCGATCGAGCTATACAGTGTTACCGCTTCGATTCGGCCCCACTTTGTGTTAGAGAGATCGACGTACCGAATCTCAGCGGGCCGTGTGTCCTTCGTCCAGACCTCGGGATTCAGCACTGCAACGCGTTCGAGCGTCGCCGCCTCCCACCCCTCCGGAATCTCGCCCAGCTTTGAATCCACCAACCGGTCGGGGAAGAGGTCGTAGAGGTGGGCAGGGAGGCCGGGGAGGGACTCGCCGCGGCGCCAGCGGCCCTCCATTTTGGCGCGCACGGGCTCGAAGTCCACGAACCAGGCCTTGAACAAGGCGCGGGCCATCGCTTCCAGCGTCTCGCTCATCCGCCGGTTCAGCTCGATCTTGTCGTCCAGCGTGCCGAGGATGTGGGCGATGGCGCGTTGTTCTGTAAGAGGTGGGAGATCGCACTCAATGACCTTGAATGTGTCTCGGGTTATGGTGTCAAACACCCCACCGTGAGCTACCTGCCGCATTTGAATCACTGCGTACTTCAGCAAGTAATAAATAAAATCCGTTTCGGCCATTCCAGCCTTCGCCCGAACACCGTAGCAAGACTGATTGAAAGCCATTGGCCTTGCGACCTGAGCGGTAACCCCAACGGTGCCACGCGCCGATATCACAATGTCGCCTTTTTCAAGCAGAGTCGTTGCACTTTCTGCCAAAGCCTTTTCTGTTATGTGTTTCTCGGTATCAGACACCCAACGATAGCCCGTATTGAAATCGGCAACCGAAAGCCAAGGTATATTGCCATTCCAATATTCGGGCACAGTCGTTTTTGGGGTTCCTCCACCTAGCACATCTACGATGTCTGCTAGGGTGACGCGTCGCCACTCACCCGCCATACCCCAACTCCTTCAAGTTAGCGGCGATGGCCGCATCGAGCTTCGCGGCTTCGGCCTGCTGTGCGCGAAGCTGTGCCACCAGCCGCGCCATTTTCTCCGCGAACGGCTCGTCGTCGTCGTTCTTCGCTTCCGCGCCCACGTAGCGGCCCGGCGTCAGCACATAGCCGTGCTTGCGGATCTCCTCCAGCGTGGCGCTCTTGCAGAAGCCGGGCACGTCGGCGTACTCGCCGGCGTCCTGCTCGCCACGCCAGGCGTGGTAGGTGTTGGCGATGCGGGCGATGTCCTCGTCGGTCAGCTCGCGGTGGATGCGGTCCACCATGCGGCCCAGCTTGCGGGCGTCGATGAACAGAACCTCGCCGCGGCGGTCGCGGAACTTGCCGTTCTTTTTGTCGCGTGCTAGGAACCACAGGCAGGCGGGAATCTGCGTCGAGTAGAAAAGCTTGTCCGGCAGCGCGACCATGCAGTCCACCAGGTCGGCTTCGATGATGTTCTTGCGGATCTCGCCCTCGCCGGACTGGTTGGAGGACATCGAGCCGTTGGCTAGCACAAAGCCAGCAACACCCGTGGGGGCGAGGTGATGGATGATGTGCTGCACCCAGGCGAAGTTGGCGTTGCGCACCGGCGGTACGCCGAACTGCCAGCGCTTGTCGTCGCGCAGGCGCTCGCCGCCCCAGTCGGAGACGTTGAAGGGTGGGTTGGCCAGGATGAAGTCGGCCTTCAGATCCGGGAAGCGGTCGTTGTGGAAGGTGTCGCCGTGCGCGATCTGGCCCTCGATGCCGCGGATGGCCAGGTTCATCTTGGCCAGCCGCCAGGTGGTGTAGTTCGACTCCTGGCCGTAGATCGAGATGTCGGCCTTGGCCTTGCCACCGTTGCCGTTCCCCGTGGCATGGGCGCGGATGAACTCGACCGACTGAACGAACATGCCCGACGAGCCGCAGCAGGGGTCGTAGACGCGGCCGTGATAGGGCTCGAGCATCTCCACCAAGAGCTTCACCACGCAGCGGGGCGTGTAGAACTCTCCGCCCTTCTTGCCCTCGGCGCTGGCAAACTGTGAAAGGAAATACTCATAGACGCGCCCCAGCACATCCTTAGCGCGGGCCTCTTCGTCGCCCACTTTGATGTTGCTGATCAGATCGATAAGCTGACCCAGCCGCGTCTTGTCAAGCGCGGGGCGGGCGTAGTCCTTGGGCAGCACGCCCTTGAGCGCGGGGTTGTCGCGCTCGATGGCGGCCATGGCGTCGTCCACGAGCTGGCCGATGGTGGGCTGGCGGGCCCGGGTCTTGAGGTAGGCCCAGCGTGCCTCGGGTGGCACCCAGAAAATGTTGACCGCGCGGTACTCATCCGGGTCTTCCGGGTCGGCGCCCTGCGCGCGTTCGGCCTCGAGCTTCGCGTGCTGCTCCTCGAAGGCGTCGGAGATGTACTTGAGAAAGATCAAGCCCAGGACGACGTGCTTGTACTCGGCGGCGTCCATCGAGCCGCGCAGCGCGTCGGCCATCTGCCAGAGCTGGGCTTCGTAGCCGACGGTGGCGGCGCTTGTCTCGGGATATTGCGCCGCGCGCGGCGCAATATTCGTGTTGTTCTTTCGCTTCGCCACGTTCTACCTCAAGTGATCATTGCTGCGCGTGTGTAGGGGAGCGCCAAACTAAGTAGTTATACCGCTTGTGCGGTATAACAAACTCAACATGCTCTGTTGCAAGGTTTGTATAGTAGAGCCAGATGAGTCATCAACGCTCCCCAAGACATTCTTGCCGGGCGGGTAAGGCAGCCCAGTCAC
>FWPU01004375.1_pt1 | contig 33040 bp, 25 predicted proteins | sample 2228361 | NCBI WGS metagenome assembly FWPU01 (sample SAMEA103939777, study PRJEB20133) | metagenome
AAGTGACAAAGAGAAGGAAGAGGTCCTGAACTTTCTGAATAATATACTTGACCATACAAAAAAAGACGTAAAAGATGATGTAATCACAATAGTGGAAGAAAAATTTGAGAAGAGATTAACTGAAGAAATATCAAAGGTAAGGATAGAACTTGGTAAGGAAATAGCTGAAGTTAAGACTGAGCTAATTGAAAAGATAGCAAACAACGAAGTTAAGATAGAACAAACAAAATCAGAATTAGTAAAATGGATGTTTATCTTCTGGCTGGGGAATGTAATAACAATTATTGGTGGGATAATTGGGATATTGAAGATAGCAAGGGTGTTGTGAATACTTATAATAATGGCAACAAAAGCTACAAATCTTCCTTTTAAATAATCTGAACAGCTCGTCTAAAAATTTCAATACACATTGAAAATAAATTTCTTTTTACATTCATCTTACTTCTTAACCTATTTACCTTGTTCCATATCAAAAAGCATGGCGAAAAGCAAAAATTGAAATCCACTGATCAATAAAAGTGCGTCAAAAATGGCTCTGGGACCTGTTACATTAGTACCACCAAAAAACAACTTGTCTATCACAAGATAAAATCCATAAATTAACCCAAGAGGAATACATAAGAATGAAAAGTAATAAAAAAATACAAGAGGGTGAAAATCAATATACAAATATTTGAATTTTAATCTCCAGAAAAAGCCTTTTATTAACATCGGAGTAACTTTTATTGCATAATTAAAACCCTTTATTTGAGACTGTCTTTCCCCCGGCAAATAAATAGCAGTTCTTGGAATATCCATAATTTTAAATCCATAGGCATTAAGACGAATAAGAAAGTCCATTGGATAACCATATTTTTTCCAGGCTTTTGACCAATCGATTGTATCTATCGCTTTTTTACTTATCGCAGTATAACCATCAACAACATCCATCACCTTATAATATCCGGAAGCAATTTTTGTTATGGCTGTTATTAACCAATTTCCAAAGAAACGTATCTTTGGCATCTTTTTAATGGTATCCTCATATCTTTGTAAGAGAAACCTATTGCCTTTTGTATAATCCACTTTTCCATCAATAATCGGATCAAGAAAAAGTTTAACCTCCCCAAGGTCCATCTGAAAATCACCCCCCACAACAACAGCTATATCATAACCATCCTTACTTGATTCTAAATATCCGGTAATTATTGCACCGCCAGGACCCTGATTCTTTTCATGTTTTATTAATTGTATTCGATTATCAGCTTTTGCACATTCCATTACTCCCTCATTCTGATTATCAGTACTGCAATCATCAACTACGTATATTTTATCTATAATTTGTGGTATATTTTCGAGGGTATTTCTTATAAGTCTGGATTCATTGTACGCTGGAATAACCAATGAAATTTTTTTTCCTCTATACATCAGGAAGCCTCCATAGTAATCTTGTTTATTTGACTGCAGATAAATTCAATATCTTTATCCGGTAGCTCCGGATAAAGAGGTAAAGTCAATATTTTTTCAACTATATTTTCGACTACAGGAAAATCTCCCTTTTTGTAATCCAAAAACTCTAAAGCAGGTTGTAAATGTAATGGTATAGGATAATGAATCGAACTGGAAATTGAACTTTTCTTTAACTCTTGAATTACCTTATCTCTCCTGTTTATCTGAATCACGTAAAGATGATAAACATGTTCCCCGTTTTTTGTGGCTTTAGGTAATACAACATTTTCATTATTTTTCAGTAAAAAATTATAAAGCTCTGCTTTTTCCTGCCTTTTCCGTATCCATTCATCTAAGTATTTTAACTTGAGGTCAAGAATTGCTGCCTGTAAACCATCGAGCCTAAAATTATAACCAACTATTTCGTGGCAATACTTATCTATTCTTCCGTGATCCACGAGCTTTTTTGCCATTGTATAATATTCTTCTTTATCTGTTACTATTGCCCCTGCATCACCGAGAGCTCCCAGATTTTTTCCCGGGAAAAAACTAAAAGTAGCAATATCACCAAAAGTTCCCACATTCTTACCACCAAATTTGGCCAAATGAGCCTGTGCACAATCTTCTACAATCTTAAGGTTGTACTTTCTGGCGATATGAATGATTTTTTCCATATCTACAGGATTTCCATAAAGATGAACCGGAATTATTGCCTTCGTTCTTTCATTTATAACATTTTCTATAGCATTACAATCAATATTATATGTTTCAGCATCTATATCAACAAAAACAGGCTTAGCACCAACATGACAGATAGCCTCAACCGTGGCAAAAAAAGTTAAAGGAGTCGTAATAACTTCATCCCCCTTACCAATTCCCAATACTTCAAGGGATACAGAAAGTGCTGAAGTTCCATTTGAACACCCCACACAGTATTTTGTCCCAATAACTTTAGCAAAATTCTTTTCAAACTGCTGTACGTACTCCCCCTGAATAAAGGCACTTTTTTCAACAACTTCCTTTATTTTTCTTTCCATTTCATTCCATAAAGAACGATGTTGGGCGTATAAATCAACCAAAGGTATCATAACCTATTCCTAATAATGAATATTTCTTATAAACTTTGCCGGGTTTCCCGCTACAATGGAATTGTCAGGTACATTTTTTGTAACAACAGAACCAGCACCAACTAAGGAATTTCTACCAATTATTAATCCTGGAAGTATAGTAGAATTCGCGCCGATTTTGGCTTTTTCCATCACTATAGCTCCTTTTAATTCATTTTTAACATTAGGTGACTGAGGATACTTTGCATTTGTAAAAACAACATGAGGGCCTATCCAACAACTTTCTTTTAACAAGGTGTATTCAGGAATAAAAGCCTGAGAATGAATTCTCACATTATCTTCTATAACAACATTATGTTCTACTGTGGTCAATGTACCAATACTGACATTATTTCCAATCGTACATAGCTCACGAATATTTGCTTTATTGCCACTCCTGAAATTTTTCCCTATCTTTGTCCCAGCATAGATAACAGTATGAGAGCGGATAATAGAATCATCACCTATAATGGTAACTTCCTCCTGTTGTTGTCCTTCATAACAACAACCGATTATACAATAATCTTCTATTTCAACATTATTTCCAAGAATAACCCCTGTGTAAATAACAGCAGTTTTTGATATCATTTATGCCCCAATTTGCATTTATTTGGTTTAAATCTTAAAAAGATTTCTTTACCTGTTTCTATAGATTCATAAATTGCAGTAATTAATTCAAGACTTTTTCTTCCCTCAAAACCATCCACCAAGGCTTTTTTATTACTAATAATACAATCAACTACATTTTCATAATAAGCTTTATGTCCAAAACCGTAAACATCTGGAGGATTAACAGAAAATTTTTCGATCACCTCTTTATCAGATTCTCTGAAATCGGAAAATCTCCATATCTTTATCTCATTTACAGCAAGTCCACCAATCTCAACGGTACCTTTTTCACCGAGTATCGAAATTGAGCCTTCTATATCCTTTGGCCTTGCTGCTGTTGTGGCTTCTATAACACCCAGTGCCCCATTCCTGAATTTTAACAAAGCAATCCCTATATCTTCAACTTCTATATTTACCAGAGCAGTTATACTTTTAGCAAAAACACTTTCCACATCACCCAACATCCATTCAAGTAGATCAATATGATGACTTGCCTGGTTTGTAAAAACGCCTCCATCGAGTGCCCACGTACCTCTCCAATCATCTGAATCGTAATAATCCTGTGTTCTACACCACCTGACCCTGACTGTTCCCAACACCAATTTTCCAAATCTACCCTCTTCAATAGCTTCTCTCAATTTCTGTACTGGAAGATTAAACCTGTTTTGCTTCACTACAAAAAGCTTGCATCCATTCAAATCACATTCTTTTATCATTTCATCTGCATCATCAAGGGTTAAAGCCATTGGTTTTTCTACAACTATATGCTTTTTATACTTTGCTGCCTTTATAACATGTCTTGCATGAAGTCCACTTGGGGTTAAAATCGAAACTACATCTATGGGTACATTTGAGGAAAGCATTTCATCAATATCAGTAAAAAAAGGAACATTATACTTTTCTCCAAATGATCTTGCTCTTTCTTCCTTAATATCACAAACCGCAGAAAGCCTGGCTTCCTTAATACTTCCAGTTCCCAGAAGTTCAGCATGTTTTTTTGCGATTCTACCACAACCAATAAGAGCAAAATGTAACATAACAATTTCCTCTCTCAAACTCAAACGAGCCTTCAAGATATTCTAACTGAACTCAGCGTAAAAAATCACTTTTAACTAAAAGAATTATTCCACAAAAAACTCAAATTTACTTAACTTATTTTTTACAAATTCCAAAGCGAAAATTTATTAATTTGAATTATTAGTATTATTATATATCAAAAAGAAAAAAAGTTTCAAGAAATTTTTACTTCCTTTCAAAAATAAAAATGACATTGTAATATTGCCACTTTGGTCTTTTTTTTATATTTTTCATTTTTTTTAGCTCATACATAGCAATTGAATTAAAAAATTTCTCCGGAACTAAACCATATCTGATTAAATATAAAACCCACCATCTACTTGCCCTTATTGGTATCCTATTCTTTAGTTTAAAACCCTCTTTTTCAATCAACCCAACTATTTCATTCTCCGGAAGATAATTGGGATGTCCATCTCGAATATTATCAACCACAATAATCCACCCATCTTCAGTAATATAATTCCCAATGCCATTAACAACATCAAGCTTACCCAATAATAAAAGTGGACGTAATAAGTTAAAGAGAACCATTAAACTTACGGACCTTTCCTTTAATGGAAGGTTAGGTAAACTACCAACTAAATATTGAGGACTAGGGTAATTCTTTTCTGCAAAATCAATCAAATTTTTACATGGATCAATACCAATAGTTTTCCACCCTTTTCTAAGAATAACCGGGGTAAGTCTACCATACCCACATCCCAGGTCAACAGCAATTTTTTTCCCATTTCCTTCTGGAAAGTACAACTCTATTGCCTTACATTGCAACGTAGTTATATAATTAGATTTAAGTCCCAATTTATCATTAGGATCAAGTATATTCAGCCCATTCAGATCATAAAATGGTGGTGAATCAAAAAGTGAGTTTTTTAAAATTTTTGCAAAAGGAACACTTATAAAAAAAAGTAAAAGATCTATTATTATTAGCCAAATTCTAAAAAAAACAGAAAAGAAAGGCAAATTTCTAAATCCATCCATTAGAAAAGAAGAAAGATTAACAAAACACCATTCCCTTATTCCCAACCCTCCCGGAGTTATCATGGTTATAAAACCAATAGCCCATGAAATTGTGTAGATAGAACATAACAATATAAAGTTTTCTCCATGATAGTTAGGAAAAACATATTTGAAAAAATACCATGCTAAGAAATAAAAAACCCAGCTAACAGTATACAACATAAAAATTATAAAAATGTCTTCTAAAGAAAACCTTTTGAAATTTTTGATGTCTTTATTAAAAAATTTGAACTTTAGAGGAAAAAACTTAATCACATTTTTAACCAAAGTATAGAATATATTTAACTTTAAATATAAAAAAATCACAACAAAACAAAAAATAGTAAAAAAGAAAAAGGAAATAAAATTCACCTTAAATAAAAGGAGGGTAGAAACAGACACTGTTGTGTTAACCAACAATGATAAAAACATAAACTCCACATTTGATTTTAACACCGAAAAGGCAGAAATATTTCCCATTGTTTCTCCTATCTGATATCCTATGCCAAAAAATCTACCAGGTAAATATCTGACAATCTGACTTTTAAAAAAAACTTTTATTAAGTAAACTAAAGGAACATACTTATCGGAGTTTTTGTTAATTATTCTGTGAAATACAAATATTGTCAGAAATATCGAAATTCCACCCAAAATGAGAGAAAGAACAAAAAAAAGCATATTCAGGAAAGTAAAGTTAGAAAAAATACTGGATATTTCTTTTCTATCAGAATAGATGAGGTAACCAAGCCACATAAATGAAAATAAAATAAGAACTAATGAAATAAGTTTCTTTATTATTTCTCTTTTGTCAGCTGATTTTTCTATTTGTTTGTTTTTACTGGGTAAATTTTTCTGCATTAACTTTTAACCCCTATTAAAAATTTTGGCAAGCATCCTACCTATCCATCTGAACTTAATTTTAGGAAGATAAGAATCATAAATTACTTTACAAGTACTTGTAAAAATACTTTTGAGTGCTTTAAGTAATAAAACAAGTCTATTTCCATATTCTCCTGATAATGCTGATAAAACTAATCTTTCAATGTTTACCCATCTACTTGATTTAAAGTAAATTTTTTCTGTCAGGGAGAAATTCAGTTCTTTCCCCAATAAAAAGTTATAGCACAAATAAACTACAGGAAAACCAGCCCTGAACGGCAGACCCACCTGTAACCATGGTCTTGGATTAAGTTCCAGCATTCTGAAATTATAATTTCTGTCTAGCAAAAAAGGTATTTCGCAAATTCCAGCAAATCCTAGCAAATTAAGTATCCTTTCAGCTATTCCCTCCAATTTTAAAATATGACTTGTTTCCACCAGGCACGCTGTTCCGCCCATTCGAGGATATTTGAATTTTTCATATGCTGTTATTCCTAATATTTTTCCTTCTGTATTCCTTATTCCCCACCATAAAGCTTCACCCATTTCACCAGTATCCAGCTTCTTTTGGGCTACCCACTTCTCAGAAACGTTCCAGGCTTCCTTTAGTCTTTTATAAACCTCATCGTAGCTTAAAAATTCGTTACTCTCTATAACTTTTGAACCCTTGAGAAGACTCAAATTTATGGATAAAGGTTTTAAAGAAGGTTTTATAATAATATCTTTTCCCAAAACTTCAAATGCCTTAAATATATCAGAAGGTTCACTTAAAATATAAGTCTCCGGTATTAAGTCAGTTGATTCTTTCTTAATCAAAAATTCAAAGAGTTCAGCTTTATCTAGCCCATTTAATTTTAAACGGGAAGATGGTATTAAAAGATATTTACCTAAAACGTCCCTGTTTTCAAGAATAAACCTCAAGCTCGCATCACCCGTAGCAAAAACTGGAAACAATTTTCTCTCAAATACCTTTATTTTTTCAAAAAAACTGACAATATCGTTTAGAACCTCGTTATCCTTATTTGGTGGCCATTTAAGTTCCTTGTAATTTATAACTCCTTTCAATCCATATAAAAGGCTCTTTTTACCAAGGGAAAAAAGAATTATTGGAATCCCAAATTTGAATAATTCTTCTGCAATTGAAACAGTAATAATTTCAGCTCCTTCCGAAAACACAACAGCAGGAATAGAACTATTATTAATTTTAATACTTTCTTTAAACACCTTAAATTTTCCCATATATATTTCTTAACCAGCTTTCCACACTTTTTCTAATGTCAAATAGTTGAGAAACTTCTTTTACACCATCAAGATATGGACTTTTACCATTCTGTATGACTTTAATAATGACCTCTGAAAAGGATTTAGCACTCACTTTATCTGAAACAAGTCCGCATTTGTATTTATTTATCAGATATGGCAAATCTCCCACTGGTGTCGCAACAATAGGAACACCTTTTTGTACAGCTTCAGAAAAAACTACAGGGATACTTTCTCTCCTTGAAGGTATAACTAAAAAATCTACAAAACTAAAGTATGTTGAAAGAGTTTTTGCGTCCACAGGACCCGAAAAGCTTACTGTTGTTTCCAGATTATTCCTTCCAATAAAGTCTCCAATAAAGTCGCTAAGAGAACCAATTCCAAACATGAAAAGATGAATCTTATCCTTTACACTATCAGGTAAAATCTTAAATGCTTTAAGCAAAATATCAACTCCCTTTACGAAATGATATCTTCCAACAAATAATAAATTAATCTTCGAATCATCATAATCAATCTTTATATATGCTGGTGGTGGCAATATCCTGGAAGAAGCCAGAAAATCACATTTTCTACCTGTGATTTTCTTAACATCGTCACATAGTTTGAAGCCATCAGCATAAACATTTTTTGCTTTACTAATTACACTTTTTATAAAAAGTTTGCCTATTATTGGTATACCTCCGATTTTATAAATATCGGAACCTAAACACCAAACATCATACTCTATACCAAGTTTCTTTTTAACATAGTATCCAAAAACACCGGAAGGTATTGCCCACATACAAAAGATACGATCTATTTTCCATTTCCTTACAATTTTCATAGCCCTATTTTTTCCCTTAATAAAAAATTCAATTATCCTTAAAGCAATAAATGGATTGAAAAAATTTAAAGAAGCAAGTTCTTTATCACCGCATTGCCAATCGAAAAACTCAAGAGTAACTTTGGGAATTTCGTCATATCTTTTTTTTCTTGGAACAGTAAGTACAACTACATTTTCATTTTTATTGGTGAGTTCAATTACAAAATCTTTTATAAAAGCACCAGCAGGATCATTTGAAGCTGAAGGAAAAGAACTTGTAATTATCATTATATTCATATTTGCATCTTCCTGTGATAAAGATTAAGTTTTTATCTCTTTTCTAAATGATTTAACTCTGGTTATCATCTCTTTAACTCAATCTTTGTAATAATAATTCCCAATTCTCGAACATCTCCACTTCTGGGTCTGAAGGTTTTATTAAGTCTGATTTTAAATCTAACAACATTATTTAAATCCTTTTTAAAAAATATATCAATTGTAAAGCTTCCTTGATTGACTATACTTCCTTCATAAATCTTTTCGCCCTCTACTGAAATTTCTATCTTTATTTTCTTAAAAATATATTCTTCCAGATTTACCCATCCATTTATCATCAATTTCCATTCATTTCCTGAAGATGGCTTCTTAAGTACAAATTCCGCTTCCCTTCCCATCCAGCGGAAACCTTCTTCAAGATCATACCATCCTTTCCCGAGTTGATTTTCAAATGGTCCCTTAGAAAAGTCAATCACAGAATATATCTCTTTATTTGTGTCAGAAAGTTTTATATTAAAATCAGCGCCAACCATCTGAAAAAAGTTTGTAGGAGATTGAAGTTTAAGCAAAGTAATTACCTTTGTTTTTCCATCTTTTTCGTAAAAATTGGTAACTATTTCTATAACACCTTTGTTATTACTTATATAATCAACAATTGTTTTTCTAATTTCCCCATTTGAAATTAGATAACTCCTCAAATTTTCATAAAAGGGAATATATATATCTCTTATTCTATCTTTCATCAGGTTGACAAGATAATACTTTACACTCTCTTCAATTTTTTCTTTCTCCCTTCCCATCAATCTGAAAACGCATTCATTTATATGGAAATTCCCTTTGTTAAGAAAGTATAGTTGTGGATACATTCCCCACTCAAAAAATACAATATCTTTACTATCAATATTGCTCTCATTAATAAAGGAATTTAAATCAAAAATTGTAGGTGAAAAGTGCCCTGTACCATGAGTTTTAAGAAAATTATTCACTTTTTTATTTGAAGTGACAAAACTCACTAAAAACAATAGTAACAAAAGGGAATTCAAAATTATATTTTTGATTCTAATCTTTTCAAATAACTCACCACACAAGTAAAATAAACTTAAAATACTAAATATAAAAAATGGGATTGGGTAAACATAATGTCCTATTCTTGTAGTATTAGGGCTTATTAAAATGAAAAATAAAATTGATAAAAAGCAAAAAAAAGAAAAAAATATCAATCTGTAAGTTTTAAATTTTTTATCAATCAAGACTTTTACAAATAAAAAAGTGTATGTAAGAAACATTAAAGCAAATAAAATAAAATACAAAAACCAAAATTCTCCAAGGAAGTTAGATAAAAGCTTTAATTTAATCTGTATTTCGTTTAACAGTGGCATAGCTTTCCTGTAATCAATTGGTGATTTATTATATAAATGCGGGAAAAATAACTTGTTTATCAAAATTGAAAAGGTGGGAAACTTATTAAATAGATTGTATAGAAAAAAGTTAAAAAAACCACATAAAAACCCCGCAAAAACCAAAATAACCTTTTTAAAATCCTTAAAAATACTAAAAGTTTCCTTTGGAAAAAAGAAAACAAAATAAAGTATTATTGCTCCGACTATCCAGATTGAATAGAGATGTCTATTTGCTTCTAAAAAAAGTAAAAAAACAAAAAGAAAGAGATATTTATTTTTATTTGTTTCAGAAAATTTATTAAGAAAAAATAAAGAAAGGTGCAAAGAAACCAGAAACAGATTCGAAGCAAAAGCGAAACGCACCTCAGGATAGAAGAGTGGAAAAACCGCCAAAATCAATGAATACAAAAAGACAAAGAATGCCCATTGTTTTTCTGATAAATTTTTAAAAACAGATTTAAAATTAAACTTTAACAAAACAAAAAGAGAAAAAAGTATTGAAAATGCAAAATAAAAAAGATGAAAAAATCTTAACCCAAATCTATAATCTCTAAAAAGAAAAATTGGAAAACTAAAGACAAGTCCAAAATAAGAGCCATAAACTTTATACACTAAAGGAACTTTTAGACCAAAAATCTTCAAGTCAAAAATGCTATGATTGTAATATTTTGCCTCTTTGTTTACAAATGGAATTAAATCATTTACCCTGAAAACCTCATCAAAATTCATTCCATCGTAATAACTATCACGAAATAAAAATACAATCAAAACTAACAAGAAAAAAACTAAAAAGAAAAATACTTTTTTAAGAGAAATTAGACTTTTCCACTTTTTTATAAGTTCATAAACAAAAGGAAGCATTTTTCTCTCCTACTAAATTATTATATAAAATTTTGAAATCCACTATAAAAAACAATATCAATTTTTCCCTATTCTTAAAAATTATATACCAAAAAATCAAGAAATGCAAATTATTAAAAATGTTATTTTTGTAACTTGAGTAAACACAAAAACTATTTTGATAACAATTCCCATAGTTTTAAAAAATTATCCTATCTTAAAATTATTTTATTTTTTCTAAAAACCACTCCGAACTTATTGCAAATATTTCTTTCTAATGATAAACATATCATTTTCTAAATTAAGCGAACTTTTATCATATTCTACCCAGTTAAATTTTGTTTGCTGGGGAAGCCCATAATAAAATTTCATCCAGTATTCTATATACTTCCGATCCTCCTGATATGGCATACATTCGGAATAAAAATCATCTTTTAATTTAAATAAATTTACCATTAAAATATCTTGTCTTATTTTTAACTTTTTTAAAATTTCAAAATTCTTTTTATTAGAAAAAGAATTTTGGTAATAACCATAAAGAATCTTTGTAAATTTAATTGAACTGGTTAAGATGACCGATGAAAAAATAATAGTTAATGTAATTTCTCTCCAAATGCAACATTTTTCTGAAATAATTAACTCAAAAATTAATCTTACAGACAAAAAGATCAGAACTATCATAAAAGGTAAAGAAGCTCTTGAGGGAAAACCACACATGGTAAATAAAAATAACTGACTTAATGCTCCAGAAGTAACCAGAAATATAACATAATAAAGCTTTTTTTTAATGAAAAAAATAAAGGCAGAAATGGAAAAAATGGTAAAAAATATAAGAAAAATAAAAAAATTAATGGAATTTGGTAAAAACCTGTTTTTAACTATTACAATCTCAAGAAAATAAGTGGTTATCAAAGCTAATAGTAATGATAAAACTTTTCCATAACTCTTTTTAAAGAAAATTTTATCTTTAACACTAAACAAAATTAGTAATGAAAAAGAAATTAAAATATACCAAACTAAAATTTCCTCATTAAAATAATTAAAAAACATACCTTTTACTGTACTTATTATTCCATTAAGAAGTGTAACACCATTCTGATGATGAAAGGCAAATCTCTTTATATTTCCAGGTGCCAAAAAGAGAAACATACTACCTGAAAGACTGCAAATAAAAATAATAAACTCTATTTTGGATTTTCCTTTTTGGTAAAGTTTTTTATGCAAAAACACCAGGGTAAAAAAGAGAAATGTTATTATTGAAACAACTTCGTGAGAGAAGGAAGCTATAAATACTGAAAAACAAACAATTAGAAACCAGAATCTATTAAAACCTGTTTTTTCAAGCTTAATATAAAAATATACTGCAGAAAACAAGAATAAAAGAGGCCATAGGTAAACAAAAGAAGCCGTGGCCCAGCATATACTTTCCCTCAAAATATATGAAGGTAAAAAGCCATAAAAAAGACAGGTAGTTATTGAAGTAAGAATTTTTTGGTTTAAGGTAATTTCTCCATTAGTTGCTAATAAAGTTATTTTATAAATTAAATAGAATAATAATGTAATAATTAAAGATTGCAAAATCCTGAAAGTCCATAAGCCACCTCTCAATACAAGAATTTCAAAAAAGAAAAATAAAACTCTACCACCCCAATTTTTATACTGCCACACAAGAAAATCGATAATATGGTAAAAATTATATTCCAGCCCCGGCTTTACACCTTCAGGAACATATCCGTAAGAAAGACTTGCATATCCAAAATCATCGTGATAAAAATAAACGAATGAATGTTGGAGAAAGATGATTAAGAAAAATAATGTGAAAACGAAAAAAATTATCAATCTTTCTTTTAATTTGAAAACCATTTTTGCAGTATCTTTGAAATTGTTTAGGAACATTTTTTTTCTCCATTATTCTTAATTAAAAATTCTATTTCTAAAATAAATGAATACTTAAGTTCAAACTATTTTTCTCTTCCAATGATCTTTTCTATAGCATTTCTTACAGTTTCAAAGGGCAAATTTTTTAGATATTCATCATATTGTATTATGATTGCATTTTCACCTTTTTTATACTTCCCAGAATAAGGTATATATTTTCTAAAAGCCCTGTAGTATCCAAGTAAAATAATTCCCGGGACATTTAAAGCATTGGCAATATGAGCAAAAGCACTGTCTATTCCTATGAAAAGAAAAGATTTTTTTATCAGATAAGCCAGTTGCTGAAGAGAATGCTTTCCACACAAATTTATGTATCCATCTCTTTCATAATCAAATTTTGATTCAAGTCCAATCTCAATAACAAAAAAGCCCTTATCTATAAGAAAATCAAAAGTTCTTATCCAGTTTTCTCTTGTCCAATGTCTACAAATCTCATTTGAAGAAGTGTGAACTACAATGTATTCTTTATTTACCCTCACTATTTGTTTGATTTTTGGAGAAAAATAAAAAATCGGACACAAATCAATTGGTTTCAATCCCGCTGCCATCATAAAGACTTCCAAAAGAGAACCGTAAGAGTAATAGTTTTCTATAGTTATTCTATATAAATTCGGATTATCAAGCTTAACCCTAAATGCAGTACATTCTTTACCATGGACGTGAAGATCAAATATTTTAATATCTTTTAAAAAAGTCAAAATAAATTTCTTAATTAAAATCCATTCAAAAAGACATGTCACGCAAATAACCGAATTTATATTTGGATTAAATGCAACCAATTCTTTGTACCGGTAAGAAGTCACCCATATAATTGGGGTTTTCTCAAAGGATTCTTTTAATAATCTTGAAACAGGTTCACATGCTACTATATCTCCAATATGTTCTTCAAGATTTATCAATATCAAATTTTTATGTAAAAGTTTATTGATTAAAAATAAGACAAAATTTTTTAAAAGAGAAAAAATAAACAAAGGTTTTTTAAAAAAACCTTTTGCAAATCTAAAGATACTATAATATTTAAACTTTAACAAATTTATAAAATAACTTAAATTTACTAAAAAAGATGAATTATCTATTACAACATTTATTTTCATTTCATAATAACCATCCCTCTTAGAATTAACTATCTTTATAAAAAGTTCATATTCATCATCTTTCAAGCTTGAAACATCAAGCTCACATCTAAACCCAGAATTATTATACTCAAAACAATTATAATAATATGAAACATCATATCTTGGGAGCCCATATTCAGCTTCTTTTCTAATATTTCCAATTTCTACTAAAACTTTACTAGCTATAGTCTTAGAAACTACATCTACTGCCCACCCCTCCATGTAGATTTTTCTGCAAGCCCTACCTAAAAATAAAGAAATATAATCAATATTTCCGAGTGCAGGTACATTAATTTTAATCATTTAAGATAATATCCTCTCTACATCTTAATATCTAATCCGAAACACAAAATTTCTTAATCGCTTTTGAAACAGCTTCAAGGTACATCCTTCCAAAAATTTTGTCAGGTTCCAAATAATTCCCCTCTGCCCATTCATTCCAGGCATTTATGAAAACAATTCTTTCACCAAAGTTCTGTTCTAAAGTTTGTTGAATTATTTTTTCCAGCCAGACTTGAAAAGCTTCTGGGTTGGCACCGTCAAAGATACAAGAATCATTTTGCCTCCTTGGAGTATTGTCCCATCTTGGCATAACCGTTCTAAATCTTGTAAAAGGAGGTAGTTCTTTCGTAACATATTTGATTACAGCATCAGAATAACTATAGGTTTCACCTTTAAAGTCTGGATTGATTATCATTTTAGTTGAATTAATAGAATTTAAACAGGCCTGATGAGGAGGAAATTCAACACTGGCGTCAAAGCCGTAATTACGAGGATCTTCCATTCTTATTGCTTGTTCAAAAGATTCTACAAAACAAAGATAGATCTCGCCAATTCCTTCTTTTCTACACACGTCTCTCCAAATTTCAGTGGCTTTTTTTACATCAGGGAAAAGCCTATACAAAAGAAAAAGTGGTCTGTCATTTATTTTGATGTAGTTAGGATGATGAAAGAATTTTAGCAGATCCTTTATGATTTTCTCATGGTTTTCTTCTGAATACTCTTGCCGCATTAAAATTTCATTTTCTAATCCATCCCATCTTCTTGTCCAGTTTTCATTTGCCCAGCAGAGGCAAAATGGAATATCAGGGATATTCTTTTCAAGAATTCTTTCAAGAGGCATATCAAGTAGTTTTTTTCCACCAAACCAGTAATAGTAAAAACAAAAACCATATATTCCATAATTTTTTGCCAATTTTGCCTGTTCCTCCAAAACCTTTTCAACTCTCAGGTCATAAAAACCCAGATCTGCAGGTAGATTTGGTTGAATATGCCCTATATAGTTTGGTTTTGCTTTGGTAACATTAGACCATTCGGTAAAACCCTTTCCCCACCAGAGATCGTTTTCAGGTATGGGATGAAATTGTGGTAGATAAAAGGCAATTAACTTTACTTTATTTAATTCTTTTAGTTTTGATGACCACTTTTCCAGAAACTTCTGCCGATTTTTAGAAATACATTGTAACTTAAATTCTTCATTTATCTTATTTGAAGTATAACTTAAGTGATGAATGATTATGGAATTAGGGTTATAGCATACTTTATGTCCAAATTCTCTGACTTTAAAGCACAAATCAGAATCTTCAAAATATGCAGGGTAAAATTCTTTACTGAATCCACCAACCCTCTCAAAAATTTCTTTTTTTACCAATAAACAAACACCTGAACAATATTCGACTTCTCTTATATAGTTGTATCGAGGCAAAGAAGGATTATCAAACAATCCAATCATTTGAGAAGTCCCATCAATATTCATCCTTGCACCACTTTCCTGAAGTCTTCCATCTGGATAAATTACTTTGGGACCAACAATGCCCACATTTTCAAATTTTTCAAATATGTCTATCAAATTTTTTAACCAGTTTTCATCTTTTACCTGCACATCATTGTTTAGAAAAAGTAAATAATTTCCCCTCCCTTCTTTTGCTCCCAAATTACAAGAATAACCGAAACCGCGATTCTTTGGATTTCTAATGTATTTTATACCTTTAATTTTTTTTAATGTTTTAGAAACTTCATTTTCAGAACCGTCATCTACAATTATTAATTCATAAGCTACGTTTTTAGTGTAAGATTTAATGGAAATTAAACATTCAATAGTTACAAAGAGATTATTTAATACAGGAATAACTATAGAAACTTGTGGGGTCGGATAGATTTTGAAAATTAAGTTTTTGATTATCTTTTCTACATTTTCTTTTTTTATTTTAATCAAGTTTAAAAATTCAGGATGAAAATTCTCAATTCTTTTTCTTTCATAAGAATCTAACAAACTCGACAACTTTTCATATTCTTTGTAATTTTCACTTTTATAGGAAAATTCAGGGAAAATAAGCTTATAGAAGTCATGAATTTTTTCAAGGTTTAAATTTCTAAAAGCTGAATCTTCATTGAGGGTAAAAACTTCTGTTTTACTTGTGGGGAAAAAATTCTTTTTACCTTTGTTTTTGACAAATCGAATTATTTTTCCTACCGCTTTAGAAAAAGCAAACTTAACTCCGTAATTTTTAAACAGAAAAAAAAATCTTTTTGCTAACTTAAACACTTTAGAAGAAAAGTCCTTTGAATGGGAAAATGTCTGTACAATAACAAAATCCTCTCCTCCTCCACACCTTCTTCCCTCCTTTTTCCCCCATTTTATATAATGAACAAGAGGATTAATTTTAGCTTCTTTTACATCAGAATAATTGGAAAGATAAAAAGAGGTATCAAATTCCTTTGAGGGGTTTCTTCCTTCTTTCCAACCATAATTTACAAAATGTTTCAATGGATCTATGTCGGCCTGTCTTACATCAGGATATGTTCGAAGATAGTATTCTTCATCAAATAAATTACTCTTTTTGATAATTCTGTAATCCTTTTTTATCCCCATCAACTCCTCCTCAAAAATCTTACTAAAAATCTTTTCAACATTCTCAATGGCCTTGTTATTTTCCAGCTATTACTTGTAACGTATCCTATTATCTCATTTTCTAATTGGCTAATTTTTTTCTCATTGTTTTTTATAGTTAAGTTTAAATTTTCTATAATACCTCTTAACTCTTCTATGATTCCTTGCCTATTTTCTAACTCTACTTCTTTATTTTGCAAACTTGACATCAATTTATCATTTACTTGTTTAATTTGCCTAAATATACTTTGCAAAGCAACATTACCAACATGCTGATAATAGATTTCAAACTCAACACTATCAGCTTTATTTAACAACTCTTCTCCCAGGTTTTTAAAATATATCTGGGGATCGGCTGTTTCAAACAAAAAAAAGTTATCGTAGTTCATTATAGCGTTTGTTGTAACTTTGTCCAGTACACTTAATTTATTCTTTCCTTTTATTAAAAAAATACTTTTTAATTCCATAACAACAGGGGCCGAAAGAGGATCGAACCTGATTGCTTTTATTTTTCTTTCTTTATTTAAACTAAAGCTAAAATTTTGTGTCTTTTCATCAAGAATTAAAAATCTTTTTTCAGAATCCCTTTCGTTAAAACCTTCTCCGTAATCATAAAAAAGCTGAATCATGTGGAATTTTTTATTTTCATCCAACAACTCTTCTGCCCATTTATTGTTAAAATCAATATTCACAGAAGAAAAAAAAGAAGAATCTATTTTATTATCAGACGAAATACTGATTAAATAATTAAACTTATTGATGTTCTTTTTTAAAGGTTTATATTCATTATTCCTGTTTTCAATTCCATAAAGCTTAAAACCATCATTTTCAAAAACAATCACAGAAGATGGATAAAAATGCTGTTTTCCCAACTCATTATACCGAAAATAATTTCTTAGAAAATTTAGATAATCCTTCTTATAAAATTCTTTTATGTGAAATTCATTCTTATAATTGTTTAAGTCGCTATAAAAATATTTATCTGGAGTAGAGCATATAAAAACTCCCTCCTTTTTCAAAATACGTTTGACTTCCTTAAGAAATTTATGTTGTATATCTTCCGGGACATGTTCGATTGTCTCAAATGACACAACTACCTCAATTGATTGATCTTCCAGTGGGATTTTTGAAACATCCCCCACTATAAAATTAATATTTTCTTCTGAATATTTATTTTTTGCATGTCTGATTGCCTCTTCTGAAATATCAATTCCGTAAACTTTTTTTGCCACTCGGGATAGGTAAAAGCTACCATACCCTTCTCCACAAGCAATATCAAGAACAATCTTATCCTTGCAAAAATTGGCAGCAAAAAAGTATCTATGCCAGTGTTCTAAAGCAATTTGTGCTCCAAAAGATTCAGGAATAAAACGCTCACCCGTAAATTTCATCATTCACCTCTTCAAACTTTGTATTTTTAAGACATAAGCTCCATCCAAGTCTTTGATCTTCATCAGGAGAAACTATTTTAAACACAATTGCATCATGAACCCAGTGTTGCTGGATATGAGTTTCCTGAGTTCCATTTGCAATGGCAGGGGAAATAAGATATTCTCCATTTCCAAAATAGGGCATTTGAAACTCTGCTTTTACTATATATTTCCCTGTACCAAAAAATTTAATATTTGAATTTCTTCTATATACAAAACTATTTGCTCCGGTTATTGTATTCCCATTTTTGTCTTTTATTATAAAACCGACTATAGGATTTTCTAATTTTTCTTTAAATAAAATTTCGTAATAAAGATAAACTTTCTCTCCACCTTTTAGAATATCCAAATTATTTTGGGAAGTATCTGTTAAAGCCACATTTTTTATGATAGCTTTTTTTTCACCAAAACTTTCAAATTTTTCTGTGGAAATCCAGTAAAATTTAGAAGTTTTAGTACTTTTTACCTCTTCAGAATGTGAAATTTCAATGTCCTTTTTCATTCCATAATACATAAAAGAAATGAAATCCTTCGTAACAACTTCAGGAGGCCCATTTTCCTTTATCTTTCCTCCATCAAGCCATATGCAATTTTGACAGAAAGAATTAATTAAACCCACATCGTGTGAAACAAAAATTATGGTTTTTTGAGCGTTTCTAAACTCTTTCAACCTTCTGAAACATTTCTGCTGAAATCTTATATCCCCCACAGCAAGTGCTTCATCTATTATCAATATATCAGGTTCTACATTTATAGCAACAGCAAATGCAAGCCTTACGAACATACCACTTGAGTAGGTTTTTACAGGTTGATAGACAAACTCACCTATATCTGCAAAGGAAAGTATATCATCAAGCTTTTTGTCGATTTCTTCTTTTGTATATCCCATAAGCATTCCCTGGAAATATACATTTTCAATACCAGTAAACTCAGGGTTAAACCCAGCACCGAGCTCAAGAAGTGCCGAAACCCTGCCATTTACATATACATTCCCACTTGTTGGAGTTAAAACACCAGTAATGATTTTAAGAAGGGTGGATTTTCCAGAGCCATTCTTTCCTACTATCCCTAAGGTTTCTCCCCTTTTTACCTCAAAGCTTACATTATTTAGGGCATAAAAGTCCCTGTGATAAGATTTTTTAAAAGGATTTAAAGACTCTTTAAGCCTATCAATCGGTTGATCATAAAGCTTATAAATCTTTGTCAGATTTTCTACTTTTATTGGGATGTCAACCATATCAATTCCTAATAAACCTAAATATTCAGTTCTTTACCATTCATAGCTTTGGACTACAATTATTCCTTTATTTTCAGCTTCTTTAATGAAACTATTTGTTGCAAAATGACATACAACTATTTTCACTATTTCAGCTTCTCCAAATTCATTCTTTACAATTCTAACTTTTTCTTCAAGATCCTCAAAAATATTTTCCTCATCTTTTTCTCTTCTTAAGTCAAGTCTTAATTTTGCCTCGCCTACAACAAAAACATCCCGCCCTTCCTTTTCTGCTTTACCAAAAATATTAATTTCTTTACCTCCAACCTCTAATCTTAACATTCTTTCTTTGATGATTATTCCATATTTCTTACTCAAAACGTGGGGGATGTTTCTATATGCCTCATTTTCAAAGGCATAACCCATTGTTCTTGCCATACCGCCCAGCTCAGCCCTTGTTTCTTTTAAGCCCCTTGCTAATATTTTAATCTCTTCTTCAGTTCTCTTTTGTGCCTCTGCCAGTTCTTCAACTCTTTGTTCAGTTTTCTTTTGTGCTTCTGCCAGCTCTTCAACTCTTTGTTCAGTTTTCTTTTGTACCTCTGCCAGCTCTTCAACTCTTTGTTCAGTTTTCTTTTGTGCCTCTGCCAGCTCTTTCACTATTTGCTTCAAATCTGAAAATTCTTCTCTAGAAACCTTTGTTGCTTCAATAATTGCTTCCACCAGATGTGCAACCGGTAATTGGAGTTTCTCAGGAAACTCTTTTATTACATTAATCACTCCCACTTTTACCCCCTTTTTTACAGCACATCACCAAAATGTGGTCTTAATCTCCTGAAAACTACAGCACTCAAAACAAAAATAATACTTACAATGCACCAGAAAAAAAGAGCCCACTTCCATCTCTGCCAGAACCATACTTTATAGATAAGACTATCCCTGTAACCCTGTATTATATAATAAGCCGGATTTAATTTCAATAAAAAATGAAACCTTTCTGGTATCATCTTTGTTGACCAGAAAATTGGGGTAAGCCAGAAACCAAACTGTAAAATAACATTTATGAACTGTCCAAGGTCTTTAAAAAATATTACAATTGATGAAGTAAACCACCCTATACTTAATACCATTACAACTGCTCCAAAAAGATAGTATGGCAATTGCAACCAGTAGAGTGTGGGCATCTGTCCATAGATTATATACATTAAAAACATAAAAACTATGAAGAAAAGATGAATGAATAACGCAGAGATTACCTGAACAATTGGAAGTAACGAAACTCTAAATACCATCTTTTTCACAAGAAAAGATTGATTTATTATAGAACCTGTAGCGCTGTTTATACTTTCGGAAATAAAAAACCATGGAATCATTCCCGAGATAAGCCACAAAACAAAAGGGAAATTATCAACTGGTATAGCCTTAAATCCAACCTGAAAAACAAACCAGAGAATTAAAATCGTAACAGTCGGCTGTATAAAAGCCCAGAGAACACCAAGATAATTTCCTACATATCTCTTTTTGAAGTCACTTTTTGCAAGTTCCCAGAGAAGTTTCCTATTTTTTAAGATGTCTAAAAGAAAAAAACAGAAATTTTTGGCAAGCAGAAAAATTTTCATCAATGATATACCTCATAATTAATTCTTTTATTGTTAAATAAACTTTCCAGATTATTATAAAATGAATGGGGGGTAAAATCAAATTTTTTATTCACTCTCAAACTTTGAGTTTAATTCACACTCTCATTGTTTTAACAACAGAAGGTTAATTGACAGCAATGCCAAAAAACACTATAAATTGCCTTAATCTTCATAAATTGAGTTTTTATCCAAAAAATATTATAATTCTTGTGTTGTAAAATTTAAAGGGGTTTGTTATGTCGATTTTATCTGCAGAAGAACAGATGAAAATTTTATCAAGAGGAGTTGTAGAAATAATTCCAGAAGAAGAATTAAAAGAGAAGCTCGAAAAATCCATAAAAGAAAATAGACCTTTGAAGGTAAAATTGGGGGCAGATCCATCTGCTCCTGATCTACACCTGGGACATTCTGTTCCACTTAGAAAATTAAGACAATTTCAGGACTTAGGCCATGAGGTATATTTTTTGATTGGTGATTTTACAGGGATGATTGGGGATCCTACTGGCAAGTCCATTACCAGAAAAAGGCTCACAAAAGAAGAAGTATTACAGAATGCTGAAACATACAAAAGGCAGATCTTTAAGATTCTGAATCCCCTAAAAACAAATGTAGTATTTAATAGTGCATGGTGTGAAAATATGCATTTTGCCGAGGTGCTTGACCTTACTTCTAAATATACTGTAGCAAGAATGCTTGAGAGGGATGACTTTTCAAAAAGATATAAGGATGGAAAGTCTATTTCTATTATAGAATTTATGTATCCACTTATACAGGGGTATGATTCTGTGGTATTAAAAGCTGATGTGGAGGTTGGTGGAACTGACCAGAAGTTTAATCTCCTTGTGGGTAGAGAGTTACAGAAAGAGTATGGGCAACAGCCTCAAATTGTGATGACCTTGCCGTTACTTGAGGGAATTGATGGGGTTAACAAAATGTCAAAATCTCTTGGTAATTATATAGGTATTTCTGAATCACCGGACCAGATGTTTGGAAAAATCATGTCAATTCCAGATAATCTGATTATAAAATATTTTGAGTTATTGACTGACGTGTCACTTGAAAAATTAAAAGAATATGAACAGCGAATTAAAAATGGGGAGAACCCAAAAGATTTTAAGGTAATTCTTGGTAAGACCATAGTAAATCAATATTATGACCACCTTACTGCTGAAAAAGTTTATGAAGAGTTTGAAAGGATTTTCAAAAATAAAGGATTGCCTGATGAGATAGAGGAATTCACTGTCGAAAAAAATATGAAAATTATAGATATTTTGCTGGAAAGCAAGTTGCTTTCTTCAAAGAGTGAGGTTAGAAGAATGTTACAACAAAATGCTGTTTATGTGAATGGTGAAAGGATAACTGATGAAGACTTCTTGATTTATGGAGGAAATGAAACTATAATAAAAGTTGGGAAGAGAAAATTTTTGAAAGTTAAGTGAAAAAGAGGACAAAATGAGGCTTGAGGCTTTTGATATTTTAATGGAATTGATAGTAAAAAGCAATTATATAGTAGCATTAACAGGTGCGGGTATCTCAACAAATTCTGGAATTCCAGATTTCAGAGGACCAAAAGGCTTATATTCAAGAGGGGATCTTGCTTTTGAAAAACTCTTTTCTATAGAGTATTTCAGAGAAAATCCTTTATTTTTTTACTCTAATTTTGCGGATATTTTAAAATTAATAAATGAAGCAGTTCCAAATAAGGGGCATCTTTTTTTGAAGAAGCTCGAGGATCTGGGTAAGCTGAAAGTAGTTATTACCCAAAATATCGATGGTTTGCACAAAAAGGCAGGAAATTCATATGTTATAGAACTCCATGGAAATCTTTCAAAATTTATCTGTCTTTTTTGTAACTATGAGATAGTAAGGGATTCTGATGAATATCTTAAAGTTATCGATATTGCCCTATCAAAAAACGTGCCACACTGTCAAAAATGTAATGGTGTTTTAAAACCTGATGTAGTATTTTTTGGAGAATATGTACACGAGCTTGAAAAAGCTTTGACCGAGGTTCAAAAGGCTGATTTGCTTTTGACGATTGGTACATCCTTAACTGTTTATCCCGCAAGTACTTTACCCTCTTACATTGGTGAGAATTCAAAACTAGTAATCATAAATAATCAACCCACCCCTTACGATGAAAGAGCAAAAGTGGTTATAAACGAAGATATAGATACAGTTGTTGATAGGTTAAAGATCTTATAGATTTGCGATTTTTTAATTTATTGTTTGAGGTGAAAAGTGAGTAAGAAAATACTTTTTCTTGGAGATAGAGAAAATACATATCATCCCTTGAGTGAATTTAAGGGTATATTTGAAAGTATAGCAAGGGAAATTGGGGCTGAAATACTTTTAACCACTGATAAAAATTATTTAAGAATGGAAAATATCATGGAGTTTAACTTAATAATTTCTTCTCTTACAGAAAGTAAAATAACAAAGCAGCAATCAGAAGGTTTGAGAGAGGCAATTATTGGTAATCCATGGGGAAGAATTGGAAAACCCATCAATTTTATTGGAATCCATGGTGTCACCACTTCATTTAAGGGTGAAGAGTGGTACTATAGAATGCTTGGTGCCAGATTTTTGACTCACCCACAGATTTCAAGTATAGAAGTTATCCCGGTTAAAAATCACACTTTTACAAGAAATCTGGAAAAATTCGAACTAAAAGACGAACTGTATATGATGGAATATTATCCACCATTTCAGACCCTTTTATATACAATTCATAATGCCATTGAAACTCCGCTTGCATGGATAAAAAATTACGGACTTGGTAGAGTTTTTTATTTTGCACCGGGGCACAGTAGAAAAACTTTTGAGGAACCAAATGTTAAGAAATTAATCAGTTCGGTGATAAGAGATTTTGTTAGTTGAGGATTAACTTGACTATCCTCTAATTTAGTTTTTTAAGGATAATAGGGATCTCCTCAAAAGGGAAAAAGTTTTCGGTTTGTTCCCATTGAGAGTATTTCAATACAGCACACCTTAAGTGAAAACTTTCTTTATTTAATAATAAGAATGCCCCTTTTTTTACTAAAATTAGAAATTTGACAAAATTTATTATATGATTTAATATTTCTTAGGTTTATAAAGAAAGTGGAAAACAAAATGTTTTATGAAGGAAAAACCCCAAAATATCAGAAAATAAAAGATACTTTAAGACAGATGATTTTAAATGGTGAGTTTAGAGACAGGATACCGGGGGAGAGAGTATTAGCAAGGCAATTCAACGTTTCATATATGACCATGAGAAAAGCTATCGAAGATCTGACAGATGAGGAGCTTCTTTATAAGGAAGCTGGGCGTGGTACATTTATATGTAAAAAGGGTCACATATATAAGAAAACTTATAATATTGGTTTTTTTTTACCAGGGTGGATAGGTGGAGGAATTACAGGACATTATTATTCAACATTGTTTAATCAAATAGAACATTTTGCACATCTTAATGGATATAACGTAATCTATTTTTCAAATATTAAGGATATTTTTCCGTATAGCGAAAAAAGAAAAGTAGATGGATTGATATGTGCTCTTTTTCCTGAAGAAGAAAAATTTGTAAGGGAAATTTCTTCCTTTGTTAATATTGTGACAGTTGAAACAGCTCTGGAAAATTCAAATGTTCCAGCAATACTGATTGATAATTTTTCCGGAAGTTATCAGGCAACAAGCTATCTTATAAGTCTGGGCCACGAAAGAATAGGCTATATAACCGGGAGATTAAATAACAGACTTTCATTTGATAGACTTAATGGATATAAAAAGGCTTTAAGTGATGCAAACATAAAAATACCTGATAGTTATGTCATAGAAGGGGATTTTTTGTTTGATACAGGATTTAAGCTTACGGAAAAAATACTTTCTCTTTCTCCTCTTCCAACAGCAGTAGTAACAGGAAATGATCTTATGTCACTTGGTTTAATGAAAGGTTTGCAGATTTCAGGATATCGTGTCCCTGATGATATAAGTTTAGTTGGGTTTGATGATGTAGAGGCTTCAACACAGTCCCATCCAGCTTTAACGACCATTCATGTTCCTCATGACGAGGTTGCAAAGTCGGCTATTGAAATTCTCCTTGAACTTATTAATAACAAGCCTATAAATCTAAATGCACATTATCCTTTGATTAAAACTATTCCTTTAGAGATGGTAATAAGAGATTCCTGCAAAAAGATTTGATACTTTAAGTTGAGAAAATTTTTTTATTTGATTGTATAATATTAGAGACCAGAAAGCAACGCTGAAGCCGTTGCTGTCCGGTCTCTATTTCTATTACTCTTCTAAAAAAATGTTCGATTAGGTTACAGGTGAGCTCTTTAAGATTTGATAAAATTCAAACTTTGCAATATAATTAAATGAAATAGAATGGAGAAAGGGTTATGGTGAATGTAGATTTTTATGATGTAGGTATAATTGGTGGTGGACCGGCCGGGATGACTGCTGCCATTTATTCATCAAGAGCGATGTTAAAGACTATAGTTTTTGAGAAATTTGGGACTGGAGGGTTGGCCGCAATTACTGATCATATTGAGAATTATCCGGGTTTTCCTGAAGGAGTTAATGGGTTTGAACTTGCCCAGAGGATGGAAGAACAGGCAAGAAATTTTGGGAGTTATTTTGAGTTTTCCGAGATTACAAATATTGAAAAAGATTTTAATAAAAATTGCTTTGTACTGTATTCAGGAAATAAAGGATTTTATGCAAAAGCTGTGATTATTGCTACGGGAACAACTCCTAAAAAACTTAATATTCCCGGCGAGGAAAAGTTCTGGGGGCATGGTATATCAAGCTGTGCAACCTGTGATGGTGCATTATATAAAGACAGAGTTGTAGCAGTTGTTGGTGGGGGAGACTCAGCATTGGATGAAGGTTTATTTTTGACAAGATTCGTAAAAAAGTTATATATAATTCATAGAAGAAATGAGTTGAGGGCTGTAAAGATTTTGCAAACAAGGGCTTTTAAAAATCCGAAGATTGAATTTATACTTGACACTGTGGTGGAAGAGATACTTGGGGAGAATAGAATAGAGAAATTGAGAGTAAGAAATGTAAAAACAAATGAAACCTCTTTTCTTGATATTGATGGTTTATTTATTTATATTGGACTTCAGGCAAATACTACATTTATTACTGACGTTAGAAAAGATGAAAATGGATATATATTTACAAATGAAAATCTTGAGACAAATGTTCCGGGAATTTTTGCAGCTGGGGATTGCAGGGTTAAAACATTGAGACAGATTTCAACATCTATCGGGGATGGTGCGCTTGCTGCATATAATGCTGAAAAGTATATTGAAAAACTTGCCTGTAATTTATAATAGATTAAAGGAGAAGATTGATGGTTGCAGATCAGATACGAGAGGATTTTCTTGAATTTTTCAAGAGTAAGGGGCATAAGATTGTTCAGAGTGCTTCATTAATTCCACAAAATGACCCGACACTTTTATTTACGAATGCTGGAATGAATCAATTTAAAGATGTATTTTTAGGACTTGGCAAAAGAGAGTATACAAGAGCGGCGGATACGCAAAAGTGTATGAGAGTATCAGGAAAGCATAATGATCTTGAAGACGTGGGAAAAGATGGCTATCATCATACCTTTTTTGAAATGCTTGGTAACTGGTCCTTTGGAGATTATTACAAAAAAGAAGCGATAGAGTGGGCATGGGAATTGCTTACCAGGGTTTGGAAATTGCCCAAGGAAAGACTTTATGCAACTGTTCATCACACAGATGATGAGGCTTTTGGATTATGGGAAAAAGTTACCGATATTGACAGATCTCACATACTTAAGTTTGGTGATAAGGATAATTTCTGGGAAATGGGGGCAACAGGTCCCTGTGGTCCATGCTCAGAAATACATATAGATAGAGGAGAGGCAGCCTGTGATAAAAAACATTTTGCCGGGCATAAATGTGAGGTCAATGGCGGATGTGCAAGATTTATAGAGCTCTGGAATCTTGTTTTTATCCAGTACAATAGAAATGAAGATGGTAGTCTTACATTGTTGCCAAGCAAACATGTGGATACAGGAATGGGTTTTGAAAGAATTGTAAGTGTGCTACAAAACAAGATTTCAAATTATGACACAGATCTGTTTGCTCCGATTATAGCCTCAATCGAGAATCTTTCAGGTAAGAATCTTTCAGAGGAAACCCTGGTCCCGGTGAGGGTGATTTCTGACCACATAAGAGCTCTGACTTTTGCCATGGCTGATGGTGTAATGCCATCCAATGAAGGTAGGGGATATGTTATAAGAAAAATTTTACGGAGAGCTATAAGATATGGTAAGTATCTCGGTTTTGAAGAGCCATTCCTTTATAAAATTGTGCCCTCTGTTGTTGAAAAATATGGCAGTGTATTTCCTGAGGTAAGAGATAAAAGTGAGATGGTAAAATCTTTAATTTACTCAGAAGAAGATGCCTTTTACAGAACCTTGGAGAGAGGACTTGACAAACTTAATGAGATAATAGACAGGCATCATAGTGAGAACAAAACTGTTATTTCTGGAAAAGAAATTTTTATGCTTTATGATTCTTTGGGATTACCACTGGATTTTATTCAAAGTATGATAGAGGATGAAAAACTCAAGCTGGATAAAGAAGGTTTTGATAAACTTATGGAGGAACAGAGAGAAAGAGCAAGAGCACACTGGAAGGGTGGAGCTGTAAATATTCAAATCCTTAAAGGAAGGGGTTTAAAAACGGAATATACGGGGGAGAATAACAATACAGTTGAATCCAGTTTGATTATGTTAATTAAGGGCGATGGAGAAGTAAAAACATTAAAGACCGGTGAAAGTGGTATTTTGATTACAGACAGAACTCCATTTTATGGGGAAAAAGGAGGGCAGGTTGGAGATAAAGGTGAGATAACAAAAGGCAAAGAGAATATATTTAAGGTTAATGACACAAAAATATTTGAGGATATATATCTCCATCTGGGAGAAGTTATAAAGGGAGAATTTAATATTAATGATAAGGTTTTTCTCTCTATTGATGTAGAAAGGAGAAAGTCAACTGCAAGGAATCACACTGCCACTCATCTCCTTCATAAGGCTTTGAAGGCAGTTTTAGGGGAGCATGTAGTTCAGGCTGGTTCGCTTGTTGGTCCTAATGGTTTAAGGTTTGATTTTACTCATTTTAAAGCAATGTCAAAAGAGGAAATCGAAAAGGTAGAGAATGAGGTAAATAGGGTAATACTTTCGGCATTGCCTGTAAATATTTTTTATATGCCGAAAGATGAAGCAGTAAAAAGAGGTGCGGCCGCTATATTTGAAGAGAAATATGGGGATATTGTAAGGTTGGTTGAGGTAGAAGGTTATTCAAAGGAATTATGTGGTGGTTCACATGTTAAAAATACGGGGGAGATAGGGCTCTTTAAAATTGTAAACGAAATGTCTATTTCTGCAGGGACGAGAAGGATAGAAGCCATTACAGGAATCTCATTTCTTGAAAGTTATAGGAAAATTTTCTATATTATAAATGAGGCTTCAAATATTTTGGCTGTAAATAGGGAAAAGATTTTAGAAAAAATAACCGCTATTTTAGAAAGCTTAAAAGAAAAAGAAAGAGAAATCGAAGAATTAGAGAAAAATTTTCTTGAAAAAGAACTTGACAACCTTATCCAAAAGATGGATAATTATAAAGGAGTGAACCTGCTTATTATGAATATTGATAAAACTCCAGAAGATCTGGTTTATCTTGTTGATGTGTTTAAGGAAAAAATAAAAAAGGGAATTATTCTTCTGATTTCAAGAGTGAATGGAAAAGCAAGTATAGTCTGTGGAGTTACCAAAGATTTAACTGATGTGATAAAAGCAAGGGATGTTGCTGGAAATGTTGCCAGATTTCTTGGTGGAGGGGGTGGTGGAAGGGATGATTTTGCACAGGCTGGAGGAAGAGATATAGAAAAAGTTGAGGATGCACTTTTTCTTGGCAAAGAATTGATTTTTAAAGCTATTGGCTAAATTAGGTTTAAATCAAGAAATTTGATATAATTCCGATAACAATAAAAAATAGAATTTCTAAGGAGTAAAACAATGCCAGAACCTGAAGAAATCCAGGTAGAGGAAGAGGCGCCTGCTCAGGAGGAGCAACCAAAGCCGGGTTTTTCGATCGGCAAGTTGATAGAATGGCTTCTTTCAAATATGATTCCGATAATTATTGCTGTTGTATTATCTACAGTGGTAGCATTTTTAATGATAAGAGGAAGCCTTGCGAAAAAGAGTGAGGAGGTTTACAAAACTGTAAAGCTTGCTCCAAAACCACAACCACTTGTAATATTTAAACTTGATGAGTTCAGGATAAATACTGCCGATATAGATGAGGTACATTTTGTAAGACTGAGGGTAAATTTGGCCTACAATGGTAAAAATAAAAAGCTTGCTACTGAACTTGCCCAGAGAATTGAACAATTGAGAGATATAATTATAAGGGTATTAAACTCAAAAGAAAAACAGGATATTGATGAGCCAATAGAAAAAGAGGAATTGAAAGAGGAATTAAAAAAACAGATTAATAATATTCTTTCCTCGGGAGAAATCGAGGATATTTATTATGACGAATTCGTGATTTCATAATTTTTAAAGTAAAAGAAGGTAGTTAAAACATGACTGATATACTTTCTCAGGATGAAATTGATGCATTATTAACTGCAGTTTCAAGTGGAGAAAGTTTTCCTGCTACACCTGAAACCACGCAAAAGTCTGTAACAGCAGTAAAGAGAGAAAAGAAAAGGCTTAAAGTTTATGACTTCAGAAGGCCAGATAAGTTTTCCAAAGATCAGATAAGAACTCTTCAAATGATGCATGAAACCTTTGCCCGTTTGACAACAACCTCTCTTTCTGCCCAGTTGAGAACGCTTGTGCATGTGCATGTGGTTTCAGTGGATCAGCTAACTTATGAAGAATTTATAAGGTCTATTCCTTCTCCAACCACACTCGGTATAATAAATATGGATCCACTAAAGGGAAGTTCTGTTATAGAACTTGATCCCAGTATTACTTTTGCAATAATTGATAGATTATTTGGTGGAAAAGGGGAATCATTAAAGACAAATAGAGAATTAACGGATATTGAGCTTTCGGTTATAGAAGGCATAATTGTAAGACTGTTGGGTAATCTCAGAGAATCATGGGCGAACGTTATTGACTTAAGGCCGAGACTCGGAAATATTGAAACAAACCCGCAGTTTGCACAGATTGTTCCCCCAAATAGTATGGTGGTGCTTACAACTTTTGACACAAAGGTTGGTGATGTAGAGGGTATGATGAATTTCTGTATACCATACATAACTATAGAACCTATAATAAATAAACTTTCAGCTCAGTACTGGTATTCAAGTATAAGAAAGGGTATTACTACTGAAAATCTGGAATTAATAAAAGAGCAGATAGAGGACATACCAGTTGAGGTTGTAGCAAAGCTGGGAGAGACAGAGCTTAAATTTAGAGAAATTTCTCAAATAAAAGAAGGAGATATTATAAGGCTTGATAATCCTGCAACCTCTCTTGCAGAAATAATAATCGGGAACAGTATAAAATTTAGAGGCAAACCGGGCGTTGTTGGTAAAAGAAGAGCTTTACAGGTTCAGGAAGTTATATCAACTATTACGGAGGATATGCTGCAAGATATTTTGATGGGAGAACAGGAGTAGTTTTGCTAAAAATAAAGTTTATTTATCCGATAAGGTTATTGATGTTCAGATATAATTTTTTGTCTTCGCGTTTAGATACCAGGTTAATATAGCAGGAGGATTTTATGAGTGATGGAACTCTTTCACAAGATGAAATAGATGCATTATTGCAGGGAACTGATGAATTGATGACTGAGAGTCTTGGTGATGCTTCAATGGGTGGCTTTGGAGGTACAAAAACTGTTTCTGCTGAAACTTTGACGGACAGTGAAAGAGCAAATATTGGTGAAATTTTACATGATATTGGACAGGCACAGGCAAATATAATTTCTACTCTTACGAGTCTCAATTGTACTTTTGGTTCGCCATTTGTTGATACTGCTTCCCTTGATACTATAAAGAAGGATCTCAAAGGAAAAATACTTGTGGCAAAAGTTTCATTAACCGGCGGAATAAATGGGGAGTGGGCGTTTGTTATTCCAGACAAAAGTGTTCTGTCAATTGCTAATGTTTTAATCGGACAGGAAGATAATACTGAGTTAACAGATCTTGTAAAGAATACCTTTTCAGAGGTTATTACTCAGATGGTGGGTTCGATGGTAACTGTTATTTCTGAAAAGCTTGGTAAACAGGTTACGCCGGGCAGCCCGAATGTAGATGTCCTACCAGACTCTTCTTCTTTAACACTTACGGGTGGACAATTTTTTGCAAGATTGAGTAATCTTTTTAACTTACAGAATAAAGGAAATCTTAAATTCTTTTCTGTTGTTCCTATCGGAATGGCAAGAAATATATCCAATCTGTATAATGCTGCTAAATCTGCTACTGCAGCTCAGTTTACGGGCCCTGCTACTCAACAGTCCGGTGTTCCGGTTAAGAGTGTGGCTTTTGAACCATTGCAAATGGGTGTTGCATCGGAAGGAATGGGAAATATTGCCCTGCTCCTTGATGTTCCGATGCGTGTAACTGTCGAACTCGGCCGAACTGAAATGACCATTAAGGAAATTCTCGGACTGGGAGAAGGTTCTATCATTGAATTGAATAAGCTTGCTGGTGAACCAGTTGATATTCTTGTGAATGATAAGCTTATAGCACAGGGCGAGGTCGTGGTTATAGATGAAAACTTTGCTGTTAGAGTAACCAAGATAGTAACACCTATGGAGAGAATATTTGAAGGTAGCGAAGGTAAAATTTAGGCTTTATGTATAGAACTATATATGGGCCTGTCCCTTCAAGAAGACTGGGAATTTCTCTTGGGGTTGACATAATACCCTATAAAATATGTTCTTTTAACTGTATATATTGTGAATGTGGCAAAAATACCGAGCTTACTATAGAAAGAAAGGATTATGTTCCTGTCGAAATTGTGCTTGAAGAAATTGATGATTATTTAATTAAAAATCCACCCCCGGATTTTATAACGATATCTGGTTCAGGGGAACCTACCTTACATTTGAAAATTGGAATTCTTCTTGATGAATTGAAAAAGAAATATCCAGCGGTAAAAATTGCAGTTCTTACAAATTCAAGCATCCTTTATTTACCGGATGTAAGAAAAGACCTTTATTCTGCTGATTTAATATTACCATCCCTTGATGCAGCTTCAGAAAAAGCCTTCAAACACATTAATCGTCCTTTCCATTCTTTAAAGATCGAAAAGATTATTGAAGGTATTTCACTTCTTAACAGGGAGATGAAATCCATATCAAATAAGAAAAAAATGTGGCTTGAAATTTTTATAGTTGAGGGTATTAATACTGACGAAAAAAATATTTCCTTGCTTAAAGAAGCCTGCTTGATTATAAATCCAGATAAGATACAGCTAAATACTCTGGATAGACCCGGTACTGAGGAGTGGGTAAAACCAGCCTCAAAAGAAACCCTTGAAAGAGTAAAAAGGGAACTTGGGCTTCCTGATGTAGAAATAATCTCTAAGTTTAAACACAGGGATGAGATAAAACACTACCGAAAAGATATAGAGAGTACAATTCTTGAGGTTATTGAACGAAGACCATCAAAAGCAGAGGATTTGTCGGAAGTACTGGGCATTGCAGAAGATGAAATAATGAAATATATTGATATTCTTCAACACGAAAATTTAATAGCCCCAAAAGTTGTTCATAAAAATGGAAGTAACTTTATTTTTTATTGTTTTAACCGAAAAAAAAAGACCCTGAATTTTTAAAAGACTATTCGAGAATAAAGTTAAATTTATGTTAAGATGTTGCATGTGGTAAAAATAGAAATGTCACATTTAGGTTAAAAGTAAAATGCATTCAAATTTTTGTGATAAAATATTTTTTCAAAAATTTAAACTTTTTGGTAAAAAGTTGGGCTAAAACTATTTGCCACCTTTCTTTTGAGTGACCAAAAGAAAAAGAGGTGCTGACAGCCTCAGCACCTAAAAAAACATAGCCGCTATTGGAGAGCAGAAAGTCAAAAAACAATTCTTTAGCATGCTAAGAAAAATCAGAAAAAACTCGGCATCCTGCC
>FWPU01004376.1_pt1 | contig 33040 bp, 19 predicted proteins | sample 2228361 | NCBI WGS metagenome assembly FWPU01 (sample SAMEA103939777, study PRJEB20133) | metagenome
GGCTCGGGAACACCCCTTTTTTGAGTCCACCGGGCTGTTCCAGCAGCCCCGCGCCCCCGCTTCGGTAGCAATCTTTTTGAGTCAAATCGGTCACTCCGCTTTTTCCGCTTTTTCTGGCCTGCTGCCGGGTTTCCCGACAGACTACCGGCCATGCTCAAAGCCGGTATCGTGGGGCTTCCCAACGTGGGCAAGTCCACGTTGTTCAATGCGCTGACCCGCACTCACAAGGCAGCGGCGGAAAATTACCCCTTTTGTACCATCGAACCGAACTTTGGCGTGGTCCCCGTGCCGGATGCCCGCCTGGACGCGTTGGCCGAGGTGGCGCAGGTTCCCCGCAAAGTCCCGGCCACGATTGAATTTGTGGACATTGCCGGCCTGGTCAAAGGCGCGTCCCAAGGGGAGGGGCTGGGCAACAAGTTCCTCAGCCATATTCGGGAGGTGGACGCCGTGATCCACGTCGTCCGCTGCTTTGAGGACGCCGACGTTCATCACGTCACCGGAACCCTGGATGCCGTTCGCGACATTGAAATCGTGACCACCGAACTGGTGCTGGCAGACCTGGAAACCGCGCAACGACGCGCGGAACGGGTTTCCAAAGATGCCAAACGCGGCGACAAGCAGGCGCAACTTGAAATGCACTGCCTGGAAAGGCTGATCCCGCACCTCAATTCCGGGCAGCCGGCCAACCTGTTGCACTTCACCGGCGAGGAGGCTGCGGCGGTGCGCAGCTTCGGTCTGGTGACCGCCCATCCTACCCTCTACGTGGCCAATGTGCGAGAATCCGACCTGGCGCAACCCGACGCCAATACCCAGGTGGTCTGGGTGCGCAAGTACGCCCGGGTGCATCAGGCTTGCGACACCGTGGTGGTGTGCGCCCGACTGGAGAGCGACCTGGCGGATCTCACTCCGGAGGAAGCCGCGCAGTACCGGGCCGAACTGGGCGTGAGCGAAAGCGGCGCCGCCGCCCTGATCCGCGCCACTTACCGGCTGCTGGGTTTGCGCACTTTTTTCACCTTCAACGAAAGCGAAGTACGCGCCTGGTCCGTCCCAGCGGGAACCACGGCCGCCCGGGCAGCCGGGCGCATTCACACGGACTTCGAGCGGGGGTTTATCAAGGCCGAACGGGTGAGGTGGGACAGCCTGGTGCGCAGCGGTTCGGTGGCCCGGGCGCGGGAACACGGGCACTACTCCCACGAGGGACGGGAGTACGAAGTGCAGGACGGCGATGTGTTGCTGTTCAAATATCACGTCTGAGTCCCCCCCCGCGCCGGGCGGCAAGAGCCGGCTCCGGTCCGCGCTTGCGCGGATCGAATTTCCGGGTTTACAACCCAGCGACCGCGCGCTAGTGCTTGAGCGCACCAGACCCACACCATGAATCGCTCACACCAGATGGCCAGCCTCGCAGCAGGGGCCGTCTGGTGCCTTTTCCTTCCCACGGCCGGGCGCAAACCCGTTCGCGGATGATTTCGACACCGATACCTCCGCGGCCTGGACGGTTTTCACCTCCCAGGCCGATACAGCCGTGGTCTTTAGTTACGATTACAGCGCGGATGGCATACCCCCCTCGCCCAACTCCAGCGGCACCGCGCGCGGGGTGAAGTTCACGGCCAATATGGTGGCCGGACAATCCCCGGAAGCGGCCGGACAGAACATCGTTCCCCTGGGGCAGAATGTCAGTGGTGATTATGGGCTGAAATGCGATTTGTGGCTAAATGCCAATGGTCCCTTCCCCGCTGGCGGTACCGGCTCCACGGAATTTGCCTCCGCGGGCATTGGGTTGGCCGGGGATGGCGCGCTGGTTTGGTCCGGCGCGGCGCCGGCCGGCCCGGCGTGGTTCGCGGTCTCCGGCGAAGGCGGCGCTTTGCAGGACCTTCGCGCGTACGCGGGCATCACCTTGCAGGGTGAGGGTCCGGTGTACGCCGCCTCGGGCAGCCCGGAACGCGACAACAACCCTCCGTACTACGCGACCACCTTCCCCGGAGGCCAAACCCCGCCCGTCAGTCAAACGGTGGCTCATCCCCAACAAACCGGCGCCCTCAGCGTGAGAACCATTGGGTTTCGGTGGCGCGCGGTGGAAATCAGCAAGCTCGGCGATGAAGTGGTCTGGCCTATTGACGGCCTGCCCATTGCCCGACTGACCGGCAGCGACCACGGCATCTCTCTGACCGGCAACATCACGGTCGGCTACTTCGACCCGTTCAACTCCGTGTCCGACAACGCCGCTTTGAGCTTCGGAATCGTGGACAACGTGCGCGTGGAAGTCATCCCCGAACCCTCGCCGGTGGCGCTGGGCTTGCTGGGCGGTGTTCTGCTACTGGCCATCCGCCGCCGTTGCTGAGCCACTTCCGCAACTGGTTTTTCCACAGCCGGTACTCAAGCCGGAATCCGCCGCTTCAGTTCGGCGGGTTGGTTCTGGCGGGAGACAACCCCGGGGGGTGTCCGCCGGCGATTCCGACTTAGCCCCATTCAGTCTGCCTCTTCTCCCTGACTTGTTGCGCCAACCTTTCACCATTGTTTTCCGTCAGCATTGTGGTGAAATGAACCGGTGAGAACAACCGGAGCCCCCCGGCTCATCCTGGCAGGATCCGAGCGTTACCACCTCCCCTCCCGGTTGACGGGGGGCTCGGCGGCGGGCCTCGCGCGGCCTGGCGCGGCGCGCTGGAGAGTTCCATTTCTGTTCCCACCGGGGGGTGTTTGTTGTCTTGGGCTGGGAGCACTGGTTGCCCTGGGGGTTGAGGGAGCCGGGGCGGAGCGCGACGGGGCCTCTGCGGACCTCGCGCCTCCCAATCACGTGTTGGAATTGCGCGGTCCGGGAGCCCATGCCGAGCTGCCGGTGGCAGTGGTTCGGGACTTGAGCAACGCCACCGTCGAGTGCTGGGTCCGGTGGGACGAGTTTGGGAATTCCCGTCGCGTATGGAATTACGGCCGCCCGCGGCGCGACCTGAGCCTCATGGCCCGCCTCGGCAACGGGCTGGCGCTGGTGGCCGCCGATGCCGCAGGCAGGCTGCACTGGGTGGAGGCCCCGGGCAGCCTCCGGCTGGGGGAGTGGCATCACGTCGCGGCCGTGTTTGGGGCCGCGGGCATGCAACTGATGCTCGACGGTCAGCTTGTGCCGCAGACGAACGACCACCGCGGCGCCTTTGCGGTCGCCGCACCGGATGGCGTGTTTTACCTGGGCCGCTCGGTCACCGATGCCGACCGGGAACCGCTCTTCAAAGGCGCTGTGGATGCGTTGCGCATCTGGGACCATGCCCGGGAGGTGGAAACCATTCGTCGAGACTTGTTTCGCCGGGTCCTCCCCGGGGAACCCGGTCTGGTGTGGGCCAGCGACTTCGAGCCCGGAGAACCTCCGATGGGCAGCCGAGCCGCCCCGCTGCAACTCCGGGGAGCCGCACGGGTGGTGGAAGAATCCCGCCCCGCCCCGAATGATTGGCTGCATCGGACCTGGCTCGAGGGACGGGTGGTGCACGCCGACGGACGGCCGGCATCCGAGGCGCTGGTGGTGGCTGTTTCCGGGGCGCAGCGCCTGGCGGCGGCCACCACCGATGAGCAGGGCCGTTTCCGGATGCGGCTTGTTACCCCAGAACCCCGGGCGGTTCGGCTGGAAGCGTGGCACCCAGAAGGGATTTGCCCGGACGGCGGCACGCTGTCGGTCATGCCCGGAGAGGGAGACCAGGCGGCCGAGCCACTGCGTTTGAGCCCGGTGGGAATCGGAGGGGTTGCCCTGGTGCGCGACCAGCTCCTGCGGCTGGCCGGTTCGGATAATCCCCTCGTGCGTGAGGCATCGGAGCGGGCGCTGCGGCGCGTCCCCTCCGTTCTGCCCGGAGCGGAAAGAGGGAGCGGAGTACGCGCCGGATCGGGATTTGTGGCGGGGATGTTGGCGGCGTTTTGTGTCATGCACGCCCTGCTCTTTGCCTTTCAGCCCGCGGCGCGGAATCACCTGTTTTTTGCCCTGGTCACGGGACTGGCCGCGGCCCTGAGCTGGCCCGCCCCGGGAGTGGACCGGCTGACCCAGCATGGGATGGCGGTGCTCGGCGTGCTCACGCTGCGGCTGTTTCAATTGTTGTTCGAGCCGGAGGCGCCGGCACGGTTGCGCACCTTGGCGCAGGTGGCCGGAGTATCCGTGGCTTTGCGGTTGGTGGATCAACTGGTGTGGACCCTACCGGGGTTGCTGCGCGGAGCGGCCCAGTTGGCGGGGGCATTGGTCCTGGCCGTGTGCGCGGTCCGGGTGGTGGGCATTGCTTTTCGTGCCTGGCGGGCCGGGCTTGAGGGGGCGCGCCTGATCGGGGTGGGTGTGGTGGCCTTCCTGTTGCTGCCCGCGATCCCGTTCAATGTGCCGGGGCTGGCCGGCCTGAGCTTCGGACAACTGGGCGTGGTCCTGTTTTTCGGCGCCACCTCCGTCCATCTGGCTCGAACCTTTGCGATGGCCAGCCGACGGCTGGAACACCAAACCCTCGAGCTGACCGCCGCCAATGCAGGGCTGCGCGACGCCAACCAGGAAATCGCCCGCCAGAAGCAGGAGCTGGCCGCAGCCAAGGAAGCCGCTGACGCTGCCAACCGGGCCAAATCCCGTTTCCTGGCCGGCATGTCCCACGAGTTGCGCACCCCGCTCAATGCCATCATCGGCTACGCGGAAATGCTGGAGGAAATCGCCCGGGAGGACGGCCGGGACGGTTATGTGCCCGACCTGAAAAAGATTCAGACCGCCGCGCGTCATCAGCTTCTGCTCATCAATGACATCCTCGACCTGTCAAAAATCGAGGCGGGCAAGATGAGCCTCACCTTGGAGGAAATTGATATCGCCCAACTGGTGCGGGAGGTCGCCGCCACGGTACAACCGCTGGTGGCCCGGCGTTCCAACCAATTGAGCGTGGATTGCGCCCCGGACGTGGGGACCTTGCAGTCCGACCCGACCAAGGTGCGGCAGGTGCTCTTCAATTTGCTGAGCAACGCCGCCAAATTCACCGAGCATGGCCGGATCATCCTCACCGTGCGCCGCCAGCCGGCTGACTCGACCGCGCCGGGAGCGGAGGCGCCGCCGTCCGACCCCGCGCCGCGCGGCGACCAGATTTTCATGAGTGTGTCCGACACGGGTATCGGCATCGCCCCCGAGGACCTGGAGCGCATTTTTCAGCCGTTCACCCAGGCGGACCCTTCCATCAGCCGACGCTACGGCGGCACCGGCCTGGGCCTTGCGCTGTGTCGGCGCTATTGCGAACTCCTCGGCGGGCACATTCGCGTCGTCAGCACGCCCGGGCAGGGCAGCGTCTTCACCCTAACCCTGCCCGCCCGTGGCCCGACGCCCGCAGACGGTTCCGTCCCCGCGGACCGCACGGCGACCCCCGCGGCCCCGGTCTCTCAGCCGCCCGCGTGCCCGATCGGGGTTTGACAACCGGCCCCCTCCTGTTCTGCTGCTCACGGCCATGCCCAAAATCCTGCTCGTCGAAGACAACGAAATGAATCGGGACATGCTCAGCCGCCGGCTCGAACGCCGGGGCTACACCGTGGTCTGTGCCGTGGACGGGCGGGAGGGGCTGGATCGAGCGCGGACCGAACTGCCGGACCTGATCCTCATGGACCTGAGCCTGCCGGGGCTGGACGGTTGGAGCGCCACCCGTCAACTCAAGGCCGACCCCGCCCTCCGCCACATCCCGGTCGTGGCCCTCACCGCCCATGCCCTGGCCAGCGATGAACAACAGGCGCGCGAGGCCGGATGCGATGATTTTGATACCAAACCGGTGGAACTGTCCCGTCTGCTGGGCAAAATTCAGGCCCTCTTGGCCCGTGCTTCCACCTCCGGATGAATCCGTTGACGCCTCCCCAAGACCCCGCAGGGACTCCGCCGACCTCCGGAACTCCCCTTGTGGACCCGCTGGCACGTATCCGCCACGACCTGCTGACGCCCGCTTCCCACATCCTGGGCTATGCCGAAATGCTGCGGGAACAGGCGACTGAACTGGGGCTTGTTCCCTGCCTCGAGGATCTGGTGCGGATCGAGGCCGCGGGGCGGCAACTGGTCCAATGCATCCGCGACGACCTCCATCCCGAGCGCCTGCCCGGCACGGCGCTGGCCTTCCGGGAATTGCACGCCCGCTGGCGCACGCCGCTCCATCACGTCACCGGCTACTGCGCATTGCTGCTGGAGCTGGCTGAAACCGGACCGGCCGCGGCGCTTGCTCCCGACCTCCAAAAGATTCAGGCCGCCGCGGCGGCGTTTCTCCGGCTCATGGAGAAATGGCTGACACCGGATCGGCTGCTGACGCGGGGAACCGCCCGTCCGCCCGTCTCTCCCACCGTTCAGCCCGAGGCCCTGGCCCTGGCCCAACCCGCGCAAGCGGGCGAGACGCCGTCCCCGCCGGGTGGACGCATCCTCGTAGCTGATGACGACCCCGGCCACCGCGACCTGCTGGTGCGCCGGCTGCGCCAGCAGGGATTCGCGGTGGAGGCGGTGGCCGGGGGAGAGCAGGCCCTGAGGCGCTTGCGGCAGGAGCCGTTTGACCTGCTTCTGCTGGATGTGCTTATGCCGCGCCCAGACGGCAGCCAGGTGTTGGCCGAGATCAAGACCGACCCCGCCCTGCGCGAGCTGCCCGTTCTCATGCTCTCTGCGCTGGACGAGTTGGACAGTGTGGTGCGCTGCATTCTGGCCGGGGCGGAGGACTACCTGGCGAAACCGGTGAACACCGTCCTGCTGCGCGCCCGGATTGGCGCTTGTCTGGAAAAACGCCGCCTGCGACAGCAGGAGGCCGCCTACCTGACCGCGCTGGAGCGGGAACAGCAAAAGTCCGAAGCCCTGTTGCTGAACATCCTGCCCGCGCCCATTGCCGAGCGCCTCAAACGCGGGGAAACCCCCATCGTGGACAGTCTGCCCGAAGCCACCGTCCTCTTCGCCGACCTGGCGGGATTCACCGAACTGGCCGCCCGCCGCCCCTCGGTGGAGGTGGTGCGGCTGCTGGACGACATCTTCAGCGCCTTCGATGACCTGGCCCGCGCGCGGGGGCTGGAGAAGATCAAAACCATCGGCGATGCCTACATGGTCGTGGGCGGAGTGCCCACGCCCCGACCGGATCACGCGGAGGCCGTGGCCGGACTGGCGCTGGCCATGTGCGCGCAGGTCGAGCGAACCTTCGCGAGCCACCCCTGGCCCATCCGCTTGCGGCTGGGGCTGCACACCGGACCGGTGATTGCCGGCATCATCGGCCATCACAAATTCAACTACGACCTCTGGGGCGACACGGTGAACATCGCCAGCCGGATGGAAAGTCACGGTCTGCCCGGGCGCATCCAGGTTTCGGAAGCCGCCTGGCAACGGTTGGCCGGGCGTTTCACCTTCGAACCCCGCGGCGAGATCGAGGTCAAAGGCAAGGGCCGGGTGCGCACCTGGTGGCTTACCGGGCGCCGGCACGACGAACCGCCTGCCCTCTGCCCCCCGCCGGGGATACCGGCGGGATCAGCAGCGTAACAGCAGCCCCTCCGGGTGGCAGGAAGGTCCGCCCGCCTGTCCTCCCGGGGAAACGACAAGGCGTTGGCGTCACCCGCCTCAAAGCCCGGATCCGTGAATGCCCACCCCGGCCGGGAAGACCACCTTGGGCGACCGGCGTGGCTCCCGGCAGCCCGGGCGGTGCCGGCTGTACGGAGCCAGGGCCGAGTGGTTTCTTTCCTCGCGATTGTCTTCGGTTCCTATGGCCATGAATACAACTTCCGGACCCCAAGACGGAGCTCGCCCGAGTTCCCGCCGGACGTGGGTGCTATTGCTGCTGGGTGGCGGCGTGCTCGTCCTCCTCTTCGCCGTGCTGATACGCCGGCCCCAACCGGAACTGGTCAGCCCTCCGGCTGTCGAAAACGCCCCGCGGTCGGCAGAGCCGCGGGGGAGCGCTCCGGCCGACAGAGGGGGTCCCGTTTGGTGGCGTCGGTCGCCGCCGGGCGCCGAGCGCAGTGCCGAGGAGGTGGTGGCGGACAAACTCAGCCAGTTCGCTCGCAACCGACGCGGGTTGGTAGCGGCCCTTGCCGCCGACCTGCAAATGGAAGTGCCGCCCGAGGTCGGCCAGTTCTTCGACGCCGCCGAGGCCGGGCGTTGGGAGGAACTTCAGATCCTGTACGAGGAGTTGCGGCAGCGCCGGGACAGCGAGCCCGATCCCCCGAAGTTCCAGATTCTCTGGCACGCCATCCTGGAAACCTACGGCGCGGCCGAGCAGGTTCGCCTATGGCCGGCTGGGCTGCTTCTGGATTACGGCCAAAGCATCCTCGACACGCTCCGCCCGGGCATGGTTTACGTGGGCGGCACCGATCCGGGTCGGTTCATTCCAACACTGCTCATCGAGACCAGCGGGGGCGAGCGCCACGTGGTGCTCACCCAGAATGCCCTCGCCGATGCCTCCTATTGGGAGTACGTGCGCCGGGTGTACGCCGATCGGCTGGCCGGGCTCACCGCGGAGGACCTGCAGCGCGCCTTTGGGGAGTATGTGGCCGACGCCCGGGAGCGATTCCTGCACGACCAGCAGTTCCCCGATGAGCCGAAGCGCGTGCGTCCGGGCGAGGACATTCGCCTGACAGACGGGGGCGTCAAAATCTCCGGCTCGGTGGCCGTAATGGCCGTCAACGAACGATTGCTCCAAGCCTTGATGGACAAGAACGCGGACCGGTCGTTTGTCCTGGAAGAGTCCCTTCCGCTTCCCTCCACGTACGCCGACGCCGCCCCGCTGGGCCCCCTGCTGGAATTGCGCGTTCCGGACCCGGAACATTCGCTCACTCCCGAACGGGTCGCAGGGGTCCTGGAGCAGTGGCGCGCGGTCGCGCAGAGCTTGCTGGCGGACCCGGAGTTTATGGGGACGCCGGCGGCCCGCTCCGCCTACGCCAAGATGGCTGCCGCGCAGGGCGGTCTGTTGCTGGAACGCGGGTTCATGGGCGAGGCCGAGCAGACCCTGCGGCTGGCTGCCGAGCTGGGGCGACAACCGCCGATACCGTGCTGCGCTACGTCAACCTGCTGACAGAACAGGGCCGCGCGGAGGAGGCCCTGCCGGTGCTCGAATCCGCGGCCCGACTGAATCCGGATCACGCGCAACTTCAGGCCGTGTTAAGGCGGTTGCAGGAGCAGCCGCCCAATCCACGACCAAACTGATCGGCGGGTTTCCCGACGCCTTTTGCCTGCGCGTGGGCGCGTTTTCCCGCCACTGTCCACAGGGCCGGAATGCTGCCGCCACCTGGATGGCGACCATCCTGACGGGTGTGCGGGCGGTCTTCGGCGGACCGGACGGACACGATTCATCACCACGCAACCAAAGACATCCCCGGCATGCAAAGAGCCGGCGTCTGCCGATGCCGGGAAACTCCCCCTCGGCGTCTGTCTGCGTAGTCTGCGGGCCTTTTGGCGCCTCCCACCAACAAGCTCGCCGGGACGGCGGGGCCGTCCGTCGGGCGCCCTGAGCCCACTCGCCCGTTGCGAGCGGTCCGCTGTGTGTCCATCATGCGCCGCTTTATGGCGCGCCGACAGTATCCGTTTCACCTGATCGAGCCCAAGTGGCAGGCCCGTTGGGAAGCCACGCAGGAATTCCGGGCATTCAACCCCGGCGACACCATCCCGCCGGGCCATCCCTTCGGACTGCGGCACGGGTTGGCCGGGCGCACGGTGCGCGCCGCCGACCTGCCGCCTAAGTATTACATCCTGGACATGTTTCCCTATCCGTCCGGGGCGGGGTTGCACGTGGGACATCCGGAGGGCTACACCGCCACGGACATCCTGGCCCGTTACCGGCGCGCCTGCGGCTGGCACGTGTTGCACCCGATGGGCTGGGATGCGTTCGGCCTGCCGGCCGAGCAGTACGCGATCAAAACCGGCCAGCATCCCCGCGTGACCACCGAGGCCAACATCGCCGTCTTCCGGCGGCAGATCAAAAGTCTGGGCTTCAGCTACGACTGGTCGCGCGAGGTGGACACGACCGACCCCGGCTATTTCAAGTGGACGCAGTGGATTTTCCTGCAGCTTTACCACGCCTGGTTCAATCCGGTGAGCCGCCGCGCCGAGCCTCTCAGCACGCTGACCTACCCGCCGGACTGTGACACCGAGGCCAAACGGCGCGCCTATCGCGACGCTCGCCGGCTGGCCTACGTGGCCGAGGCGCCGGTGTGGTGGTGCGAGGCCCTGGGCACCGTGCTCGCCAACGAGGAGGTGGTGGACGGTCGCAGCGAGGTGGGCGGTTTTCCGGTCGTGCGCCGGCCGATGCGCCAGTGGATGCTGCGCATCACCGCCTACGCCGAGCGCCTGTTGGAGGACCTCGACACCCTCGAGTGGAGCGACTCGCTGAAGGAAATGCAGCGCAACTGGATCGGCCGCAGTGAGGGCGCGGAAGTGGAGTTCCGCGTCGCGGAGTCCGAACACCGGATTACGGTGTTCACCACGCGGCCGGATACGCTCTTTGGCGCCACCTACCTGGTACTGGCGCCGGAGCACAAGCTGGTGGATGAAATCACCAGCCCGGCTCAGCGCCCGGAGGTCGCCCGGTACCGGGAGCAGACCGCCCGCAAGAGCGACCGGGAGCGCACCGAACTGGCGCGGGAGAAGACCGGCGTCTTCACCGGCGCCCACGCCATCAATCCGGTCAACGGCCAGACCCTCCCCATCTGGATCGCCGACTACGTGCTCCTGAGCTATGGCACGGGCGCGATCATGGCCGTGCCGGCGCATGACACACGCGACCTGGAGTTCGCCACCCGGTTCCAACTGCCCGTGGTCCAGGTGGTGCAACCGCCCGACCCTGCCACCGACTGGCGTGGCTTTGTCGGCGAGGGCCTCGCCGTCAACTCCGCGCACGGCGACCTCTCCCTCAACGGTCTGCCCACGGCGGAGGCCAAGCGCCGCATCACCGCCTGGCTCGAGGCCAAGGGGCTCGGTCGGAAGACCGTCCACTACAAACTCCGCGACTGGCTTTTCAGCCGACAACGCTACTGGGGCGAACCCTTCCCGATTGTCTGGAGGCGCGATGCCGACGGCCAACTTTACCACGAAGCCCTGCCCGAGAGCGCCCTGCCCGTGCTGCCGCCGCCGCTGGACGACTACAAACCCACCCCCGATGGACAGCCCCCGCTGGCGCGCGCCCGGGACTGGGTGCGCCTGCCCGACGGCGCCCAGCGCGAGACCAACACCATGCCCCAGTGGGCCGGCAGTTGCTGGTACTACCTGCGTTACCTGGACGCGAAAAACGACCGCGCTTTCTGCGGTCGGGAGGCGGAGCAGTACTGGATGACCGGGGCCGGCGCCGCCACGGCGAAGCGGCATCCCGGCGAAGCCGGCGCCACCACGCCGGTCCGATTGCCGGTTGCGCCGAGCCCGGACGCCCTCCGGCCCGGCGTGGACCTGTACGTGGGCGGCACCGAACATGCCGTGTTGCACCTGCTTTATGCCCGGTTCTGGCACAAGGTGCTCTACGACCTGGGCCACGTCTCCACCCCGGAACCCTTTTACAAGCTGGTCAACCAGGGCCTCATCCTCGGCGAGGACGGCCAGAAAATGTCCAAAAGCCGCGGCAACGTGGTCAACCCGGACGACATCCTCAAGGAGCACGGGGCGGACGCCTTCCGGCTGTACGAGATGTTCATGGGGCCGCTTCAGGACACCAAGCCCTGGAGCACCAAGGGCGTCGAAGGGGTGTACCGCTTCCTGGGGCGCGTCTGGCGTCTGTTGGTGGACGAGCGGAGTGAAACCGCGTTCGAACAGGCCGAAACCACCGCCGCCGCGCCCGACCCCGCGCTGCTCGATCACCTGCACCTGCACGCCGCCGTGCGGGACGTCGAGCCGACTCCGGCCCAGTTGAAGACCCTCCACGCCTGCATCAAGAAGGTGACCGAGGACCTCGAGGGGCTGCGCTTCAACACGGCCATCTCCGCCCTGATGGTTTTCGTAAACGAGGCCAACACCTGGAGCGTGCGTCCGGTCGCGGTGCTGCGGCCCTTCCTCCAGTTGCTGGCGCCCTTCGCGCCGCATCTGGCGGAGGAACTCTGGGACAAGCTGCACGCCGCCTTTCCGTCCAAAGACAGCGCGCCCGGCGGGCGGCCCTCGCTGACCTATGCGCCCTGGCCGGAGTACGACCCCGCCCTGCTGGTGGAAGACACGCTGGAAATCCCCGTCCAGGTCAACGGCAAGCTGCGCGACCGCATCGTGGTCCCGGCCGGCGCAACCCGGGAGGAACTCGAACGGGCGGCGCTGGCGGCGCCCAAGGTGCAGCCCTTCCTCGCCGGCAAAACGGTGAAGAAGGTCATCGTGGTGCCCGGCAAGCTGGTGAACCTCGCCGTCAGCGCGTAAGGAGCGGGGCAACACGCGGCGGTCTCAGGCGACGGTGTCCTGCGCCGGGGCGGGTCGGGCCAACAGTTCCAGCAGCCGCTGGCGGCGATACTCGAAGATGCGCTCAACATCCCGGCGCACAAACCAGCGGTTGATCCACGCGCCGCCGCGCGGCCAGTAGCGCACCAGGTCCGCGCACCGGGTGCCGCCCTCGTGTTCCTCGAAGATGTGGACGTGATGCCAGAGGCGGTACGGCCCGCGCGCCTGGACGTCCACAAACCGCTCCGGCGGCTGCCACTCGGTGATCTCCGTGCGCCAGCGCAGCGGAATTCCGCGCACGCGGATTCGATAGTCAATCAACGTGCCCGGCCGCATCTCGATGGGCAGCGGCGTGAGAATTTGAAAACGCAGCCAGGGCGGGGTGATGACTTCCAGGTTGCGGGCGTCGGCAAAGAACGGAAAGACCTCCGCGCGGGGACGCGGCAACCAGAGTTCGTAGCGCAGCACCTCTTCCATGTCGGGGCGGACGGAAAACCGCGGGCGAATATGACCCGGGGCCGGTCGTGCGCAAGGGCGGTCCCGGGGGCGGTTGCTGCGCCGAATGCCGATGCTAGGTTGCCCGGCCATGACCGGCGGTTCCCGTCCCGCTCCACCCCGCCCGCCGCGCCAGCTTGTGCTGGTACTGGGCGACCAGCTTGACTCCCGCAGCGCCGCCTGGGAGGGCTTCGATCCCGCCTGCGACGCGGTGTGGATGGCCGAGGCGCCGGCCGAAGCGACGCAGGTCTGGTCGCACAAGGCGCGCATCGCCCTGTTCCTGGCAGCCATGCGCCACTTCCGCGACGCCCTGCGCGCGCGGGGGGTCACCGTCCACTACCGGGAACTGGACGATCCGGACAACGCCGGCACGCTAGCGGGGGAACTGGAGGCGGCGATTCGCCGGTTGCGCCCGCAGCGGTTGGTGATGGTGGAACCCGGCGAATGGCGCGTGCGCGAGGACCTGCGCCGGGCAGCACAGACGGCGGGCGTGCCGCTGGACGAACGTCCCGATCGCCATTTCCTCTGCAGCCGCGAGGCGTTTGACCGCCACGCCGCCGGCCGTCGCCAGTTGCGCCTGGAATTCTTTTACCGCGAAATGCGGCGCGCCCACGGGGTGCTCATGGACGGCGACCGGCCGGCGGGCGGCGCGTGGAATTTCGATGCTGCAAACCGCGAGAGCTTCGGCCGCGCGGGTCCCGGTCCCCTGCCGCCGCCCCGGACCTTTCCGCCGGATGCCCTGACGCGGCACGTGCTCGAGCTGGTCAATTCCCGATTTGCCGGCCATCCCGGCCGGTTGGAGAAATTCGACTGGCCAGTAACGCCGGCCCGGGCGCGCGCGGCCCTCGAAGATTTCATCGTCCACCGCCTGCCCCGTTTCGGCCGGTATCAGGACGCGATGTGGACCGGCGAGCCGTGGCTGTACCATTCGCGCCTGTCCGCGGCCCTGAACCTCAAGCTGCTCGACCCGCGGGAGGTGATGGCCGCGGCCGAACAGGCCTGGCAGGAAGGCCGCGCGGAGTTGCCCGCCGTGGAGGGCTTCATTCGGCAGATCCTCGGCTGGCGCGAATACGTGCGGGGCGTGTACTGGCGGTTCATGCCGGAATACCGGGACCGGAACGCCCTCGGCGCGACGCATCCGCTGCCGCGGTTTTACTGGACCGGCGAGACGGACATGAACTGTCTGCGCCACGTCCTGGGGCAGACACTCGAGCTGGGCTATGCCCATCACATTCAACGGCTGATGGTGACGGGCCTGTTCGCGTTGTTGCTCGGCGTGCGCCCGCAGGAGGTGCATCAGTGGTATCTGGCTGTGTACGTGGATGCCGTGGAGTGGGTCGAGCTGCCCAACACCCTGGGCATGTCCCAGTACGCCGACGGCGGGGTCATGGCGTCCAAACCCTACGTGGCCTCCGGCCGCTACCTCCAGCGCATGAGCAACTACTGCGCGGGTTGCCGCTACGACCCCGGCTTGGACACCGGTCCGCGGGCTTGCCCCTTCACCACCCTGTACCGGGATTTTTTGTTGCGACACGAATCCCGGCTACGCGCCAACCCGCTGCTGGCGATGCAACTGCGCAACCTGAACCGTCTCACCCCGGCGCAACGCCGGGCCATTCGCCGTCAGGCGGAACAGGTCACCGCCGCCTGCCTCCGCTGAAGCCTGCTCATGACTACCCCCGCCACGCTCCTCTGGTTTCGCCTGGACCTTCGGCTGACCGACAATCCCGCCCTGGAGGCCGCCCGGCAGCGGGGCGGCCCGGTGGTGCCGGTCTTTGTTTGGGCGCCGGAAGAAGAGGGCGATTGGCCCCCGGGCGGCGCCTCCCGCTGGTGGTTGCACCGGTCGCTCGCCGCGCTGGCCGGCGACCTGGAAACCCGCGGCGCGCGGTTGTTGATCCGCCGCGGTCCCTCGCTGGCGTCGCTGCGGCAACTGGCGCGGGAAACGGGCGCGGACGCCGTGTACTGGAACCGCCGCTACGAGCCGGCGCTCATTGCCCGGGACACCGCCGTCAAGGAGGCGCTCCGCGCGGACGGGCTCCGGGCGGAAAGCTTCAACAGCGCCCTGCTGTTTGAGCCCTGGACCGTGACCAACCAAACGGGCCAGCCGTTTCAGGTGTTCACGCCCTTCTGGCGCCACTGCCTGGCGCGGGAGGACCCTCCGGCGCCGACCCCGGCGCCGCGCCGTCTGCCCGGTCCGGCGCGAGCGCCCCGCTCCGAACCGCTGGCCGCGCTGGAACTGGAACCGACAATTGACTGGGCTTCCGGACTGCGTGCGGCCTGGCAGCCGGGCGAAGCGGGCGCAGCCGCGAACCTGCGGCGTTTCCTGGACCACGCCTTCGAGCAGTACGGCGAGGACCGCAACCGGCCCGACCGGCCCGGCACGTCGCGGCTGTCGCCGCACCTGCACTTTGGCGAAATCGGCCCCCGTCAGGTCTGGCAGGCGCTCAAACGCCACGCTGCGCAACGCGGCTGGCCGGTGACCCGGTGGCGGAACACGCAGTTCCTGGCGGAGATCGGCTGGCGGGAATTCGCGTATCACCTCCTGTACCACTTCCCGCACACGCCCACCCGGCCGCTGCGGGCGGAATTTGCCCGCTTCCCCTGGCGCAAGGAGGCAGCCTGGCTGCGCGCCTGGCAGCGCGGACGCACCGGGTACCCGATCGTGGATGCCGGGATGCGCGAACTGTGGGCGACCGGCTGGATGCACAACCGCGTGCGCATGATCACCGCCTCCTTCCTGGTTAAGGACCTGTTGGTGGACTGGTGCGCCGGGGCGCGTTGGTTCTGGGATACGCTGGTGGACGCCGACCTCGCCAGCAACACTTTGGGCTGGCAATGGACCGCGGGGTGCGGCGCCGACGCCGCCCCGTATTTCCGCATCTTCAACCCCGTGACCCAGGGGCAGAAGTTCGACCCGCAGGGGGATTACGTTCGTCGCTGGGTGCCCGAGCTGGCGCGGCTGCCGACCGAGTGGATTCACCGGCCCTGGGAAGCGCCGGACGAGGTGTTGCGGGCCGGGGGCGTCGAGCTGGGGCGGACTTATCCCCGGCCCATCGTCAGCCATGCCATCGCCCGCGAAGTGGCGCTGGAAGCGCTGGCCAAAATCAAAAAAAACTGAGGCCCGAGGCGGTTTCGCGCCGGGCTTGCTTCCGGCGCGTCCGGGCGCGAAAAAGGCCCATGCGCTTCCCGTTTCGGACCACCTTGATTGTGCTCGCCCTGGGCACGAGCGTGTGCCCGGCGCAGCCGTTGCGTTTGATCGCCACCGCGCCGCATGGGGACTGTCCGGGGTTGCTCGAATGGCAAATCGAAGGGGTGGGCGAAGCGGCGGATCCGTTTGATCCAGGGTGCATCGAAGTGGAAGTCCAGGTTGAACAGGGCGGGAAAACGTGGCGCGTCCCGGCGTTTTTCATGCAGGACTACGAGCGGCGGCGGGTGGACGGACGCGACTGGTTTTATCCGCGCGGACTGCCGGGCTGGCGCGCGCGGGCGGCGGCGTCCGCGGACGAAGGGCGGGCCCGGGCGGTGGTGCGGGATGCCCGGGGCACGCGTCGGAGCGAGGCGGTTCATTTTTCCGCGCCGGCGATGCCCCACCGCGGTTTCCTGCGGGTAAGCCGGCGGGACCCGCGCTGGCTGGAGCTGGACACCGGCGAGCCGTTCTTCGCCATCGGACAGAACCTCGCTTTCATCGGGTCGCAGCAATATTTCACGGTCTCCCGCGCGGAGGCGGCGCTGGCCGAGCTGGCCGCGCACGGGGCGAATTATGTGCGCCTCTGGGCCTGTTGCGGAGACTGGGCCCTCGCCCTCGAAGCGCCCAAAAGCGCCTGGGGCCGCTCCTGGGGGCCGCGCCCGCCGGTGGTCCCCCTGCCGGACCGGCCGGACCGCCGCGGGGTGTGGTTGACCAACGCCGTCACGGCGGTCGAACCCTCGCATGAGGTCGCCCTGCGTCCGGCCACCCGGTATGTCGTCCGGGGACGCCTGCGCGCGACCTCCGGCGCCACCGTGCGGCTGGAAGTGCAGGGCACGGTGAGCCCCAACCTGGCGCCTGAAGCGCCGGACACGTGGGCGACGTTTGAGCACGAATTTACCACGGGAGAAGCCGAGTACTGGTTGCGCGGCATGCGATTCCGTCGCGAGGGGGCGGGCACGGCGTGGCTGGCCGACCTGTCGCTGAAGGAAGCCGCGGGGGGACCCGAACTGCTCTGGGAAGCGGAAGTGAATCGGCCCCGGCGGGGATTTTACAATCCGCTGGACGCCTTCTGGCTGGACGAACTGCTCGCGGCGGCCCAGCGCCACGGCGTGTATGTTCAGGTCTGCCTGCTCACGCGCGACCTGTACATGAGCGCTCTCAAAGACCCGGCCAGCCCCGACTACGACCGTGCCATCGCCGATGCCCGCAAGACCTTCCGCTACGCCGTGGCCCGGTGGGGCGCCTTCGCCAGCCTGGGCGCGTGGGAATACTGGAACGAAATGGACCCCGGCCTGCCCACGGAGCGCTTTTACACCGAGCTGGGGACGTTGCTGGAGGAAACCGATCCCTGGCGGCATTTGCGCGCCACCAGCACCTGGGGGCCTTCGCCGAACGACTACCGGCATCCCAAGTTGGACATCGCCGACGTGCATTTTTATTACAAACCCGTGGACCACGCGCGGTGGCCGGACGAGGTAGAGGCCATCCTGGACCGCGCCCGCTGGTTACGGGAACACGCGCCCGACAAACCGGCGCTGCAGGGCGAGTGCGGCCTGGCCGACAACCAGTGGCGCATTACTGACGAGATGAAACGCAGCCCCTCGCTGGCCGACTTCCACCACATGCTCTGGGCCTCGGCCTTGTCCGGCACCAGCGGCACCGCGTTGCCCTGGTGGTGGGAACGCCTGGATGAACGGCGCCATTATCCGTTGTACCGACCGCTGAGCCGGTTTTTGGCTGACGTGCCCTGGACCGGCGGCGACCTGCGACCGTTCACCGCGGAGACGGCCCGGGGCAGGGTGCGCGTGGTCGGCCTGAAAACGCCCCGCGCCGCATGGGTCTGGTGCTTTCACCGCGCGGCGGCCTGGAAATACGTGGTCACCGCTGGTCAGACGCCGGAACCGGTGCGCGACACGACCGTGGCGCTCGAGGGCCTGGCGGACGGCGACTACACCCTGGAATGGTGGGATACCCGGAACGGGGAGGTCATGGCCACCGGGCAAGGAGCGATAGAAAATGGCCGGCTACTCGTCACGGCGCCGGAATTTACCCACGATCTGGCGTTAAGGGTGCGGCGGCGTTGAACGCGGACCCGCCGCGGTTGCCGGGCTTCGGGCGGCGCGCGGCTCGTTTCGGTTGCCAGCGCCCGGGGTTCCACCGGGAAACGACCATTCCCGAATCAGCCCTCCTCGTTCCCGATTCCGGATTCGAGGGCGAGCGGGGCGAGACACCGGGCGGGCGTGCGGTTCCAAACCGCAGGCTTGCCAAGCCGGGGGGGTTCCCTAGATTCGAGCGCTCTTGACTTACCGACATGGTTAACCTTGCGGGCACATGTTTGTTGGCCACCGCCCTGTTCGCGGCGGATGCGCCGTCTCCGGCTCCGGTGAATCCCCAGGCGGAACTGCTCAAGCTGCTGGGGCCGCTGGTCCTGATGTTCGTCATTTTCTACCTGTTGCTGATCCGCCCGCAGCAGAAGAAGCAGAAGCAGCATCAGGCCATGCTGGCCGCCCTGCGGCCCAAGGATCGGGTGGTGACCAACGGCGGGCTGGTGGGGGAGGTGATCGCCCTCAAGGACAAAACCGTCACCCTCCGCTGCGGGGAATCCAAGTTGGAGCTGCTCAAAAGCGCCATCGCCGACGTGCTCGAGCGGTCCGCCCCGCCTCCTGCCGAGGCCAAGCCCCAGTCCTGATTCCCGCCCACCCGCCATGAGCCGCAACACCTGGAGGTTTCTGCTCACGATCTTTGTGATCGCCTGGGCGTTGTACGAGATTTACCCCCCCAGACCGCGGGATCTGATCGCCGAGTTTGAACGACGAGTGGAGTTCCCCGACGCCAACTTCACCGCCATCGTTCAGCAGGCGCGGGAGCTGGGGCGCCAGCGTTCCAACCAGGCCTTTTTGAACCTCCTCACCGCCGTGGGGACCAACGACCTGACGCGCTACTTCCCCTCGCTGGCCGATGAGGAGGACGAGAACCCGAGCCGCGCCATCCTGAACCGGCTGCAGCAGAAGGCCGCCGGCAAGATCAAGCTGGGGTTGGACCTCCAGGGCGGCACCGCGTTTCTGGTGAGCCTGGACCCGGAGCGGCTGGCCACCATCGTGGACAAGGAGCGGGCGGTGGAAAAAGCCATCGAAGTCCTGCGCAAGCGCGTGGACGCTTTCGGCGTGGCCGAGCCCATCCTCCAGCCCGCCGGCGAGGGCCGCATCCTCATCCAGATTCCCGGCATGTCGGAAGACCGCAAACAGGCGGCCCGGGAAACCATTCAGAAGGTCGCCTTCCTCGAATTCCGGCTGGTGCATCCGGAGAGCGACGCCCTGGTGGCGGCTGACATCATCGAACCGGGGTACGAGCTGCTGCAGGAAAAACGCCGCCGCCGTCCCAATGCGCCCCCTCCCCGCACCTACCTGGTGAGCAAAACCGCGGAACTGGGCCTCACCGGCGCCTACGTGGCCGACTCGATGGTGTACCCGGACCCGTTGACCGGCTCGCCCCGGATCAGCCTGCGCTTCAACTCCGAGGGCGCCGAAAAGTTCGCCCAGATCACCCGCAATAACGTCGGTCGGCTGCTGGCCATCGTGCTCGACGGCGAGTTGCAATCCGCGCCGCGCATCAACGAACCGATCCTGGGCGGCAACTGCGAAATCTCGGGCGACTTCGATCTGCGCGAGGCCTACGACCTGGCCAACGTGCTGCGCAACCCGCTCGAGACGCCGGTGCGCATCGAGGAGGAACGCTCGGTGGACCCCTCGCTGGGGGCAGACTCTATTCAGAGCGGCATAGTGGCCTCCGCCGTCGCGGCCATCAGTACCTTTGTGTTCATGATGGTTTTCTACCTGACCTCCGGCCTGGTGGCGAACCTGGCGCTGATCCTGAATGTTGTCATCCTGTTGGGCGCCATGTGCGCCATGGGCGCCACCCTGACCCTGCCGGGCATCGCGGGCATCGCCCTGACCATCGGGATGGCCGTGGACGCCAACGTGCTCATCTACGAACGCATGCGGGAGGAAATCGCCGCCGGCAAATCGCTCCGGGGCGTGATCGCGGGCGGGTACGACAAGGCGTTCGGCACCATTTTTGACGCCAACCTCACCACGCTTATCGCGGCACTGATCCTCTACAAGTTCGGCACCGGCCCGGTCAAAGGCTTCGGGGTCACCCTCTCCATCGGCATCGCGGTAAGCATGTTTACCGCCCTGCTGGTCACGCGGCTCATTTACGACTTCCTGATGGCGCGCGGGTGGATCCGGCAAATTCGCATGCTGCCGATGATCAAAATCCCGCGCTTACCCTTCATGCGTTGGGGCCGAACGGCCCTCGTTGCGTCCGCGACGCTGATCATCCTCGGCCTGGGCTACGGCATCGGCGTCCGCGGCGCCCAGGTGCTCGGGGTGGACTTCAAGGGGGGCGACTCGCTGACCCTGAGTTTCCAGCAACGGGTGGGCGTGGATGAACTCCGCGCCGCGCTGGCCCGCGCCGGTTTGACCGACACCAGCATCAGTTACCAGCAAAACCGGGCCACCGGACACGAGACCCTTCAAATCACCGTGCCGGTGGAGGCCGGCCCGCGGGCGGAACTCGCCCTCAAAGAGGCCTTCCCGGCGGCCGGTTTTGACGTGGTGGCTTCGGACAGCGTGGGGCCGATTGTCGGGGCACAGATCCTCCGTTCGGCGTTGCTGGCCTGTCTGTTGGCCATGTTTGCCATTCTGGTGTACGTGGCCTTCCGCTACGAATTCGCGTTTGCCGTGGGCGCGGTGGTCGCGCTGGTGCATGACGTGCTGGTGACGCTGGCGGTGTTTTTTCTGGCCGGCGGCCAGCTCAGCGCTCCGATGGTGGCGGCCATCCTCACCATCATCGGGTACTCGATCAATGACTCGATCGTGGTCATGGACCGGATTCGCGAAAACCTGAAGCTGGGCGTGCCCGGCAGCTTTCAGGAAATCATTGATCTTTCCCTGAACCAGACCCTCAGCCGCACGCTGCTCACCAGCGGCACGCTGCTCATTGCGGTGCTGGCGTTGTGGATTCTGGGCAGCGGCGCCCTGGTGGACCTGGCCTTTGCCATCTTCGTGGGCACGGTGGCTGGCACCTATTCCGCGCTGCTGATCGCCAGCCCGATCGTGCTGTGGTGGCACAAGGGCGAGCGGCCCAAGCTGGGCGCGTCCATGGAGGTCGGCACGCAGCCTGTGCCGACCGTGGCCACCCGACCCGCCGCGTAACCTTGGCCGCCCGCTTTACCCCGAGCGCCGGACGCAGGCTGCGTCGGGCTGGGACGCCCCACCGTACCGGCAGACAGGAGGCCTCCCGCCACGAGGCGCCCGGGAAGGCGAGCGGTACCTGGTAACCCGCGCCGTGCAGTTCGGATTGCCGGCCGGCGACCAAGTTGCCACTGTATCGGGCGGGGGGCGCTTGGCGCAGTGGCTAGCGCGTCTCGTTTACACCGAGTAGGTCGGGGGTTCGAATCCCTCAGCGCCCACCATCCCCTTCCCCTTGTTCCGGTGCCGGTCGCGATTCTGAATCGCTCCTGAAGCCCTCGGCGTAACCGGATCGTCACCGGACCCGTCTGCCGCTTTCGCCGGGCCACCGCCCGGCAGTGATGTTCAAGACTGCTCCAAACCACCAACCGCGCCGGCTGGCCGCCGGACTGTTAAGCCGGACGATCCGTCAGTTTTGGAGGGCCGTTTTCCTGGTCATCGGCTTGGGAGCGGTGGATGCCCAGGCTCAAATGCGCGGCGGTCGCCGGGGGCCGCCGGTCTTCAGCCGGGGCAGCGTGCCCTCCTGGTCGCTGCCCGTCGGCTTCGAGACTGACAGCTTCACTTTTGTCCGCATCCGCTACACCTCCACGGTGGACCGCTCCAGCTATGCGTGGTGGACCGACTACCCGGACGCGGACGTAAATTTGTCCTGGCGACTGCATCAACTCACCGCGCTGGCGGTGACGCCGGACGGTCACGTCCTGGAGCTGACCGACCCCGAATTGTGCCGCTACCCCTTTCTGTTCATGAGCGGGGTGCCGGCCATTGTGTTAAACGACGCCGAAGTGGCCGCGCTGCGCCGGCACCTGCTCAGCGGGGGCTTTCTGCTGGTGGACGATTTCTGGGGCGAACGCCCCTGGGCACACTTCGAGCGCGAGGTGCTGCGACGGGTCTTTCCGGACCGCGAGGCCGTCGAACTGCCCTTGTCCCACCCGATCTTCAACTTCATCTTTCGCCTGAACGAAAAGCCCCAGATTCCCAACGTCTATCACGCCACCCGCTACCACGGCACCGGCATCACCTGGGAAGTCGAGGACGGCAGGACACCGCACTACCGGGCCATCCTGGACGACCGTGGCCGGCTGATGCTTCTGGCCTGCCACAACACCGACCTGGGCGATGGCTGGGAGGAGGAGGCCACCAACCCCGATTACTTCGCCGAGTTTTCCGAGCCCAAAGCCTATCCCCTGGCCATCAACATCCTGCTCTACGTCATGACCCATTGAAACCATTCCCGGAGAAACGCTCCATGAATTGCCTCGTATCTCGCCACTTTCCGCCCGCGCTGTTCCGGTTGGGCGCCGGACTGATCCTCGCGGCCGCTCTGGCCCAAACCCCGGCACGCGACGCTCGCGACACATTCCCCCCGGAGTGGGACAGACCGCCCGGCCCGGGAGAGCCGCCTCCCGGGTTCGGATCTCCCCCGGGGTTCGCACCGGGAGACTTCGGCCCGCCGATTGGCCCTCCGCCCGGCTTCGGCCCTTGGGCCGGCCCCCGCGGCTTCGGCCCGGGCGGAATGAATCAGGAGCGGAAACTGGTGGCACAGTTCGACCGGGATGGCGACGGCCGCCTGAACCAGGACGAGCGTCAGGCCGCGCGCGAATTTCTCCGACAGGAAGGCGCCGGTCGCCAGGCGCGCAGCCCCGGTTTCCGACGCGGCAGCTTCGGCCCGGAAGACGCCAACCGGGAACCTCCCCGGCCCGGACGCCGTCTCACGCCGGCAGACGTGCCGAGCTACCCGGACCGGCCGATTTACGACCCCGAGGTGATCCGCACCTTCTTCCTCGAATTTGAAAACGCCGACTGGGAACAGGAGCTGGCCGACTTCAACAACACCGACGTGGAAGTGCCGGCCCGCGTCACGGTGGACGGCCGGACCTATGCCGACGTGGGCGTGCACTTCCGGGGCGCCACCTCCTTCATGTTCGTGCCCGCGGGCCGGAAGCGCTCGTTGAACCTGTCCTTCGACTTCGTTCACCGGGACCAGCATCTCGGCGGCTATCGCACCTTCAACCTGCTCAACGGGCACCAGGACCCCTCCCTGTTGCTGGTGATGTTGTACCTCGAGGTGGCCCGCGCGTATCACCCCGCGCCAAAGGCCTGTTTCGTGCGGGTGGTCATCAACGGCGAGTGCTGGGGCCTTTACACCAGCGTGCAGCAGTTCAACAAGGACTTCATCCGGGATCATTTCGGCGCCACCGGCGGCGCCCGCTGGAAAGTGCCCGGTAGCCCCCAGACGCGCGCCGGTCTGGAATACCACGGCGAGGACGAGGCCCCGTACCGGCGTCTGTACGAACTCAAGACCCGCGACACCCCGGAGGTTTGGACCGCCCTCATCCGGTTCTGCCGGGTCCTCAACCAAACCCCCGTCGCGGAACTGCCCGCCGCCATCGAACCGCTGCTGGACGTGGACGGCGCCCTCCGGTTCTTGGCGGTCGAAAACGCCCTCATCAACAACGACGGCTACTGGGTCCGCTCCAGCGATTACAACCTCTACCTCGACAAGGCCGGCCGTTTTCACCTCGTGCCCCACGACATCAACGAAACCTTTACCCTGGCCCGCGGCCCCGGCTTTGGCCGGATGGGCGGTCCGCCAGGGCAGCGCGGCCCGGGCGTGGGCCCCGGCCGGGGCGGCGGCGTGGAACTGGACCCGCTGGTGGCCGTGAATGACCCCGCCAAACCGCTGCTCTCCAGGTTGCTGGCCGTGCCGGAATATCGGACCCGCTATTTGGGATACGTGCGCGACATCGCCGAAACCTGGCTGGACTGGGACGGCAAACTGGGCGCGCTGGCCCGGCGCTACCACGAACTGATCGCCGAGGACGTCAAGGCCGACACCCGCAAGCTGTATTCCACCGAGGCGTTCCTGCGCAGCCTGGAGGGCGGTTCGGTCGCTGACGCTTCCGCGTCCGACGCGCCGCCCCGGCGCGGCTTCGGCCCCGGCGGCGGCGGCGGCGACAAGATTTCGCTCAGGGAATTCGCCCAGCGCCGGCGCGCCTACCTGCTGGATCATCCCGCCATTCGGGCCCTGCCGGCCGCGGGCCAGTGAACTTGGAGACCGGTTTCCGTTTTGGCCTCGAGATGAAAAAATCGCCGTTAAAACCGCTGCTTGTGGCGGGCGGGTACCTGCCCCTGACGCTGGCGCTGGGGGCCGACGCCCGCCTCACATTGGAGTTCGACGCCTCCGGCCCCGGCCTCGGTCTGCGCGCCTGGGGCAGCCCCAAGCACGACTGGCTCATTGAAACCTCGACCGATCTGCGGAGCTGGCAGACGGTCGCGGACTGGCCGCCCTTGCTGGCCGACCGCGATCACCCGCCGGTGTTGCGTTTGGAACGGGCGGGCGCGCCGCTTTTCCGCTTCTACCGGGCGCGTCAGACCGCCGGTTTGTACGATCCCTTGGTGCTGCGCACGGTCAGCCTCACCTTTACCCAGGCCAACTGGACCACCCTCCTGGCCAACGGTCGAACCACCGGTTCCAACACCCCGGCCCTGTTTGTCATGGACAACGGCGCCCGGATCGAAGGCGTGGGCGCCCGCTACCGCGGCAACACCTCCTACACCGGCTTTGGCGGCAGCGCCCCGGTGAAAAAGTCCATCAACCTCGAGCTGGATTTCACCGACCCGGAGGCGCGCCTGCTCGGCTTCCGGACCCTGAATCTGAACAACGCTTACGGCGACGAGACCCTCCTGCGTGAGCCGGTTTACTTCACGGTCATGTCCCGGTACGCGGTGTGTCCCCGGGCCAGCTTGGTGCGACTGTACATCAACGGCGCCTACTGGGGTGTTTATTCCTTCGCCCAGCAGGAAAACAGCGACCTCATCCGGGAATGGTTTCCCAGCAGCGATGGCGACCGCTGGAGCGCCCCCAACATGCCGGCCGGGGGCGGCGGCGGGCCCGTCGGGGGCGGCGGCTTCAGCAGCGGCACCTCGGCGCTGAGCTGGCTGGGCACCAACCTGGCCAGTTACAAGGCGGCCTACCAGCTCAAGACCGACAATTCCACCAACGCCTGGGAAAAACTCCTCCACGCCTGCCGCGTGCTCAACCAGACCCCGGCCGCCACCTTCCGCGATGAGATCGAGAACGTGCTGGCGGTGGACCGCTGGCTTTGGTTTCTCGCCGTCGAAAACGTCTTCGCGGACGACGACAGCTATTGGAACAAGGGCGCCGATTACGGATTTTATTACGAACCGGAGAGCGGGCGCCTCCATCCCATTGAACACGACGGCAACGAGGCCTTCGTGGCCGGCGATGCGCAATTGTCCCCCGTCCAGGGCGCCACCCTCACCACCCGTCCGGTCCTGTACCGCTTGCTGGGCGTGCCCGAGTTGCGCCAGCGTTACCTGGCCCACCTGCGCACGATCCTGGAGGAGTCCTTTCACCCCGACCGATTGACGCCCTTCATCCACCAACTTCACGCCCTGTCGGTTGCGGCCGTCGCCGAGGACACCAAAAAGGGCTACCCCATGACCGCCTACACCAATGACCTGGTGGCCTTGAAAACTTTCATCACCAACCGGTACCGCTTCCTCACCAACCACGCCGAACTGCGTCCGGCGCCGCCGGTCATCAGTGCCGTGCATCCGCCCGCCCCGGCGCCCGTCGCTGGTCAAACCTCCTGGATCACCGCGGTCGTGCGCGCCGGCGATGCGGCCGGAATGGACTCCGTCTGGCTGTACCACCGCGACAGCGCTTACGGGCGCTTCGCCGTGGCGCCGATGCACGACGACGGGCAACAGGGAGATGGCGCGGCCGGAGACGGGGTGTACGGCGTGGCCGCCCCCGCCTACCCGGCCGGGCGGCGGGTGCGCTACTACGTCGAAGCCCGCGCGGCCAACACCAGCCGGGCAGCCTGCTACTCGCCCGCCCGCGCCGAAGAGGCCACTTACGACTACCGCGTGGGCCTGGCCACCGCGCCCACCACCCCGGTGATCATCCACGAATTCATGGCCGCCAACACCCGCACCATTGCGGATCCGCAGGGCCAGTTCGACGACTGGATCGAGTTGCGCAACCTGACCGCCCGCCCGGTGGACCTCACCGGCTGGTACCTCACCGACAACCCCAACGACCCGCGCAAGTGGCCCTTTCCGCCCGGCACCTTCATCCCGCCCGACGGTTACCTGCTCATCTGGGCGGACGAGGAGACGGACGCTCCCTTCGGCCTGCACGCCAGCTTCAAGCTGGCGGCCAGCGGGGAAGCTCTCTATCTGGTGGACTCCGATGCGCGCTTCAATGCGGTGCTCGATTCGGTGGTCTTCGGCCCGCTAACTGCCGATCTGTCCTACGGCCGTACCGCGGCCAATGCGGACGTCTGGGCTGTGCTGGCGCCCACGCCCGGCCTGCCCAACCCTTGACCCTTGCCCGGCGGGCGCCGGCAATTCCGCGGCGGGGCGGCGGGTGCCGGCTTGAAACCCATGAGGCACGAGCCGGCGGCGGCTTTTGGGCGAAGCGCTCTGGGCGGACCGTGGCGTGGATGAAAGTGCGCGCAGGGTAAAAGGAACGTCGGCCGCGTCTGTTCGCAATCTTCCCGCTCGACTTGCCCGCCGCGGGCCCGTTTTGATGGCCTCGTGAGCGGTCTCCGGCTCCTGCATGGCTTCACGCACTTTCACGGCCTGGGCGGCGTGCAATCCATGCTCCGTTTGCACCATGCGGCGGACGCCGCGCACGGGCTGGATTCCGCATTTCTCGCCTACTTCGAGCCGCGTGGCCGGGTGGGGGAACGCATCCGCGGGCTGGGGTTCACCGGCCTGAGCACCATCCGCTCCGCGCGATTGCGCTGGCAGGCCCTCCGCCGTGACGAGGCCGGCGCGCCGACCGTGCTGGCGTATCACAACCTCTGGGGGCTGGCCTTCTTCGCTGACCTGGACCGGTCCGAACGCCGGCTGGGCGTGCTGCACTCGGATTTCCCCGGACTCGCCCGCTGGCTACCGGGGTTGCGGGGCTTGCTCGACAGCCTCCTGTGCGTCAGCCAGCCCCTGTTGGAACTGGCTCGTCGCGCCCTGCCCGAACTGGCCGGAGACCGCTCGGCCTGGCTGCCGTACCCGGTCGCGCGCGACCACACCCGGGCGGCACAACCTCCCGTGGGTCAGCGCCCGTTCGTCCTGGGCTTCGCCGGGCGACTGGCGTTTGCGCAGAAGCGGGTGGATCGCTTCCCCGCGTTGATCCGCGAGTTGGCCGACGCCGGGGTGAACTTCCGTTTCGAGTTCCTTGGCGACGGGCCGCAAGCGGACTGGCTGCGCCGCCGGCTGGCCGACGAACCGCGGGCGGTCTTCCACGGCCGCCGCGAGGGCGCGAACTACTGGCAGGCGCTTGAAGGGTGGGACGCCCTCGTGTTCGTGAGTGATTACGAGGGCCTGCCCATCGCTTTGCTCGAGGCGCTGAGTGTGGGGGTGCTGCCGGTGTTCCCCGCGGTGGGCAGCGGCGGAGACGCCTACGCGGCCGGCGTGCGGGAGGACCTGGTGTATCCGGCGGGAAACCTGCGCGCGGCGGCGGCGGTCATCGCCCGGCTTGCCGCCGCGCCGGAACGCGAGCTGCGTGAACTGCGCTGCCGCGCCAACGCCCTGGCGCAGCCGCATCTGGGCGACTGCTACCTCGAGACCTTCGCCCGACACGCGCGGGCGGTGGCCGCCCGGCCGCGAATTTCGGCCGCCGCCTTTCCCTGCGCGCGGGCGGGTCTGCGCGCGCGCCTTCCCTTCGGTATCCTGCGTCGGGTGTGGCCGGGCGCGTTTTGGCAGGCGACGTGGAAAAATTTCCTTCCCTGGGGTGAAGCGATCGCCATGAATCGGGACAGCCAATCATGGAGCAGTGGAAGTTGACCCCTGGCGAGCTTCGGCTCCGGCAAGGAATTTCTGGGCTGGCGTGGCGGCTGGCGGCGCAAGTCGTGGGAGCGGCCTTGGCGGGGGGGGCCTTGAATGCGGCGGGACTGGGTAGCGCGGAGGCCGAGCCGTCCCCCGAGCGCTTTTATTGGTTCAGCACCCGCTTTGAAGACGGACGACTTCCGGCAGGCTGGATGGCCGTGGGCGACTGGCGGGTCACTGACGAGGGGCTGCGACCGCCGGCGGCGGGGAGCTTTGCCACGTGGGCCGGATGGGCGGTCCAAACCGCAGTGGAAAACACCCTGTTGGAATGCTGGTTTGTTTTGGAAGCGCCCGACACGCAAATCGGCCTGGTCCGGCGGGACCTGTCCCGGCCGTTTACCCGCGCCGACGTGGCAGGCAGTCTGGGGTTGTGGGACGCCGCCTCCGGCCGACTGGCTCTTCACAGCGCATGGGATGGGACCAACGCTCCGCCGGTGTTGGCGGCGACGCCCGTGCCCTTCGTTCCTGTCGTGGGCCGCGAGTACAAACTGGCCCTGTGGAAGACCGATGCCGGCCATCACGGCCTGGGCCTCTGGGACACCCGCACCGGCGAGCGCGCGGTGGTGGCCACGGTGCGCCGCCCCGGACATGACCCCGGCAAACAACTCGACGCCCCCGGAGTGCTCCTGGCGCGGGGCGCTGCGCGCATCACGCGTCTGGATTTTTGCACCGCTTTTCCGCGTCAGCCCCGTTTACTGGTGCTCGGCGATTCCACCGGAGAAGGCGAGGCTTTGAAGCCCGACTACGAGGCGCGGTACTGCAAACTGGCTCTGCGCGACCTGGCCGGCAGCGCCGTGTTGGCCTCCCGTGGACGCGAAAACAGCCGCGCGTTGCAGGAGCGACTGGCGCAGGATCTCGCTCCCTTTTCCCTGGAGTATGTCCTGGTGGCACTGGGCACCGCCGAGGTCTCAGCCGAAGACTGGTGGGTTCATCTCCAAGAGATCCTGGCCCGCCTTGAAGCGGCTGGTGCCGTGCCCCTCCTCGCCACCCTGCCCCCGGCCGAGCACCGCATCCCGTTCAACCGCGAAGTCAACCAGCGCGTGCGGGAAAGCGGCCGGCGGTTTGTGGACTTCGCCCGGGCGCTCGGACGCGACGACGAAGGCCTTTACTGGGATTTTTCCCTGCAAGTGGACGGTATCCATCCGAATGTCACCGGATACCGCCGCATGTACGAGCGCCTGCGCGCGGACGTTCCGGAACTCTTCGCCCCGGTTCAACCCGCCCCGCTGCGTCAGGTGCGGCTGCTCCCGGTCACCGCCGAACCCGGCACGCCCGTCCGCCTGCCGATCGAATTGACCGGGCGGGGCGCTGAAACCCTGCTCGCCTTCAGTCTCGCCGCGGACCCGGCCTTCCTGCGCTTGACCGGCATCAGCCGTGGACGGGATTTGCCCGCTGCGGCCCGCGTGGAAACCTTCACTCGTGATCTCGCCCTGGGGCGCGTGGGCGTCCGTGTGAGCCTGCCGCCTGGTCAGTTTCTCCCGGCCGGCGCCCGCGAAATTCTGGCGGTGGATGGGCTGGCCACCTCGCGTCCCCCCGCCGCGCGTTCCCCAGTGCGCATCACCGATGACCCCGAGCCGCGGTGCCTGCTGGAGTTCGGCCTGGACGCCTGGATGGAAGGCGAAGTGCGGTTCCTCGGACGCTTCACCCCGGCGGCACACTGGCCTCTGGACGGTACCGCCCGGGACGCCTCGGGCGGCGAGCACCACGGGCAGACGCGCGGCGGCCTGTGGGGCGCGGGCCGGCTGGACGGCGCCCTGTCGCTCAACGGGGTCCACGACCACGTGGCGCTCACGAATCCGCCGCGTCTGGGCATCGGGGAACCGTTAACCCTGGCGGCGTGGATTCGGCCCGTGGAGCTGGAAGGCACACGCACGGTGGCCGGTGTTGCGTCAGACCTCGGCGCCGGGGGAGTCGTTCTGCGCCTGCACGCTGGCCGGTATCAATTCGGTCGCGCCGGGCCGCCGGAGGAGGAATGGGCGGAGTGGTCGGCGCCGGCCCGGGATGAAAACCGCTGGGTACATCTGGCCGGCGTGTGCGATGGCCGGCAGTGGCGGCTGTTCCGCAACGGCGTGGAAGTGGCCGCCCGGTCGTTGCGCGCGCCCGGGGCAGGCGGCCTTCTGCATTTTCTGGGCGCCGGCGGCGACGGCGAAGAGGGCTTCTTCTCCGGGGCACTCGATGACGTGCGGTTTTATCGGCACGCGCTGGCGGAGGGAGAAATCGAAGCACTCGCCGGCCTTGAACCGCCGCTTGCCGGTACGGATGAGGTTTGGCTGGACGACGCCCTGCCGCCGGGCGCGGCGGGCATCGGCCACGGCGGCGACACGGGCGAATGGGTGTCCACCGACCCGCCGCCGGTGTCGGGTGCCCGTTCGCTGCGCTCGCCGGCCGCACCGGGCCTGCACAGCTATTACTTCGGCGGTCGCGCCCCGGGCTGGGGGATCGAACCGGGCGATGCGCTGGTGGCCTACGTTTATCTCGATCCGGCCCGGCCGCCGCGCATGATCCTGCTCCAATGGCAGGATGACGCGGGCGGATGGGAACACCGGGCCTTCTGGGGTGAGCCGCTCTGGCCTTACGGACAGGACACCACCCTGGCCCGGCACGAGATGGGGCCGTTGCCGCCCGTCGGCCAGTGGGTGCGGTTGGTTGTACCCGCGCTCTGGGTGGGACTGGAAGGCCGCCGCGTGCGGGGCCTGGGCGTGGTCGCCTTCGACGGCGCGGCGCACTGGGATCACTTCGGACGCAACTGCCGCGCGCGGGAACTGACCTGGGTGATGATTGGCCTGCCGCCGGAGACTCGTCCCGACCCCGCCGACCGGCTGTGGCAGTGGCGCGAAGGTTCGTTGGCGCCGTTCGCCGGTCTGCCCGTGCACGAATCCCCGCCGGACGCCGACGGGCGGCGCTTGCATGGGCTGGTCCGGAACGATGACGGTTGGCTGGTCAACGCTGGCGACTCGCTTTTTGCCTGGGTTTTCCTGGAACCGGGTGACGAACCGGACTTCATCGCCTTGGCCTGGCGCGATGAATCGGGCGCGTGGGAACACCGGGCCGTCTGGGGAGAAGCGCTCCCCGCCGCCGCGCCGGCGGATGGGCCTGCGCACCGGCGGATGGGCCCCCTGCCCGCCGCCGGGCGCTGGACGCGCCTGTCGGTGCCCGCCGGTTTGGTGGACTTGGGCGGTCGGCGGGTCACGGGTCTGCGATTTGAGGCGCAGGGCGGCCTTGCGCGATGGGCTCGCGCCGGCCGGGCCGAGGCCGGCATTCCGGCGGTTCAAACCCCGGAGCTCCGCGTGGAACGGCAACCGCCCGACCGGGTGCGGCTGCGCTTTGATCTGAACGAGCCGCGGACAGTGACCCTGGAGGGCTCTGACGACCTGGTCGGGTGGAGGCCGCTCCGCCGATTCGCCGGTGCGGCGGGTCCGAATGCCCTGGCGGATTGGCTGGCCCCCGACGAAGCCCAACGATTTTACCGCCTGCGCCTGGAGCCCTGAGGACAAGATTCTTCCCCGCTGCAGGTGAATTCACTCAGCTTGGCCGGGATTTCGCCGGGCTGGAAGCCCGGCTCTACGGCAGGCGAGGAAGCCTGCCGCTACAGTGGCGCCGTCCGGGCGGTCGGGGAGAGACCGAACGGCCTGAAAACGCGGAGCGTCCTGGAGTGCGGCAGTCCACTGCCGCTTTCCCGCCGCGGTCCACAGCGCCTGAGGGCTGGCGCAGTCCAAAAGCTGGCGCGCCGTATGGCCGGGCCTTTTGCTCGCCAAACCGCCCGTTCGTCAGGCAACTCCCCCTCCGCCCGATAGACTTCGGCGTGGCGCCGCATGGTTTCGAGCACGAAGCAGGGCTGAAAGCCGGGCGCGAGATTGGGGCGCATCAGGTCCATGTTCCACTCGGAGATGAACAGCTTGACGTGCTGAAGTTGGGGGAACTTCGCGAGGCACGCACGCTGTTTGGCGATGTGGGTCGCATGCGCCTCCGGGAAATCCGAATACAGATGCCACGACAGGAAGTGCAGCGGCACCTGGTTGGTGGCACAATGGCCGATCAGGCCTTCCACCAGGAAACTGTCGGCCGAGGCTACGGCAGGCCCGCCAACTTGCGCCTGCGGATCGCCGCGCAGGAGTCCGGTGACCGTGCGGGTGTAGAACTCGTTGTAGTCGGCGGCGTTTCGGAAAAAGTGCGGCGTGCCGCCATTCTCACCGATGTCGGGCTCGTTGCAGACCTCCCACGCGGCCACCTCGAAACCCGCCTCCCGACAATGCCGAGCCATCGCTTCGCAGAGGCGTTCCCACTCATCGTAGTTGTTGGGATGAACCAGGAAATGATCGACCTTCGGGTAGAGCGCGGGGGGCTTCATCGCCAGGGACAGGGTCTGACGCGCCCCGGTGGCGCGCACCGCTCGCAGCTCACGATCAAGCCTAGTCCAATCGTAACGGTCATGGTCCGGGTAGATGCGGTAATACTCGCGGAGGAAGAGCCGAATCGTGGGCGGGCGGCTGTTTGGGCGGGCGGCGGCGTGGAGTTGGGCGCGGGGCAAACCGACACTCAAACTGGCCGGGCGCGGGGAAGCGAACCGCAACGGGTGGCAGGAAATTGTTGAGCAAACTCACCGCTCCGCCCAACGGCCATGCCGCTGAATTGCTCCAAGTGTGGGGCAGAACCAACGATCAAATATGCGTCGTCAACTGAATCGTTCCGGCTAACGGCCCTTCAGGACTGACCCGTTTATGGCCAGCTGCTGAAGCGCCGTGCCGAGGGCCAGGAACAGAACAAGGCCGGGGAAGGGTGCAGCGGCGGAGCTGCACGCCGCCCTCAAGGGCCGGTGGCAATCGGCGCATCGGAAATCACCCAGCCGGCACCGTTGATCAGGGTGCCGGTCCGGCCTTGCCCCGAGCTGTCGGCAGTGGTCGTGCCGGCGCCTTCGTTGCCGCGCCACAGGCCGAGCAG